>Ga0187876_1001226_pt1 | contig 22525 bp, 20 predicted proteins | sample June2016WEW_17_4_FD_133000 | JGI IMG/M metagenome (GOLD analysis project Ga0187876, IMG submission 133000) | Peatland microbial communities from SPRUCE experiment site at the Marcell Experimental Forest, Minnesota, USA - June2016WEW_17_40 | ecosystem: Environmental > Terrestrial > Soil >...
CGGCACAGGCAAAATGAATCAGCACCTTTTCCGGCGGGGCATCCGGCTCCTTTTCCAAGGCCGGGTTGGGAATTTTTTCCGCATACAAAAATTGCGCGTAAGGCAGCAGATAGCTGATGCCGTCATCGGCAATTGCCTCAAGCGCGGCGATGGTGGAATCCCTTTCGAGGCAGGGATTGTCGCGCGGGCTAGACGCGGATGCGATAGGCTGGTTTTCGTTGTTCAGTTGGCTTGATTTCATGGCTGCTCCTTTCAGTTGTTTCCGTTGAAATGGATTGGGCAAGGCGCTGGCGGAACCGTTTCAGGAAATAGTTGCCGCGCTGCAAAATAGTTTGGAGAAAATCCCGTTGCGGCAGGGCTTCAATGGCCGCCAGCCGCGCACTGGAATCGGTGACGTGCGAGCGAAGCAAGTCCCTGTCATCGGTGAAAATCTGGCAACGTTCGCGCCCCCGCGAAATGCTGACGTAAAATTGTTCCTGATTGATGGCGGGCAGCGAGCGGGACGAGGCGACGACCAGCACTTCATCCACCGTCTTGCCCTGGGCAGCGTGTGAGGTGACGGCATAGCCGTGCGTGAACGTGCGATAATCGGCCGGAATCACCCGGCCATCGGCCAGCACCACGGAATCGCCCTGAATCGCCCGCACCTCGACGAGTTCGCCATTGATAAAGTGCTTGCGCACGGCCACCGCGTTGGCTTGCAGCAACAGCTTGTCACCGGCGGCGATTTTCAATTTTCGTTTTTCCCCGACATCGCACAAGGTGGAGCCTTGACCTAAAGGAAAAAAAGCCTCTGTGCCGTCAGCGCGTTGCACTTTTAGCGAATCGTTTTCGACAGCGACCACCGCGACGGTTTCATTTTTATTAAAACCATGTCCTCGACGATGAAAATGAACGGCCATGCCAGGACGGTATTGCCGCGCATCGCGTTTCTGCGCTTCCGTCCATGAGAGTGAATCAAAAACTTGAAACTCTTTTTCCTCACCGGCCAGCCGACCGGATGTTTTCAGGGCGGTGCGGATTTTTTCCGTCACCGCCTCAATTTCATTCCACGTCGGCGCGACGAGTAGCGCGGACTTATTTTCTGCCAACGCTTTCAGATACGATTTCGCTGCCGAGTCGTGAAGATCATGGGGTCCGTCCGCAAGTATTTCAGTCACTGCACCCATGCGTTCCAATTGCGCGAAGGCTTCCACGGTGCGTTTCTGCGCCGCCAGTTCCACGGCCTTGCGATAGGCAGCCTTGCGTTGCCGCCGGATGGCCGTCAACTGGCCGGATTTGAAATTGGAATGCCGTTCCAAAATCCGCAACGCATCGCCACGCGCAACCGAAGCGTGCTGCCCGGTGTCGCCGGATAAAATGATTCGCGCATCGCGCGCGCAATCGAACAGCCGTTTCATGTCGTCCATCCCCACCGCCCCGGCTTCATCCAGCACGACCAGTTTATCCTTGGACAATGGTTGCTTGGATAACAGCAGGCTTAGCAGCGTCTTCGCCTCGAATCCCTCTTTACGCAAAACCTCGGTTGCCGCCGCCGTTGGCGCACAGAAAAATGGTTCTATCTTGGCCTCTTTGCAGGCGGCGACCAGTTCGCGCAACGCCGTGGTTTTGCCACTGCCAGCCAGACCTCGCAGGCCGGTGATGCGATCACTGGTGCGCAGGACATGGTAAATCGCGCGGCGTTGATCTTCGCCCAGCCAGTCCGCAGGTTTGTAGCCCGGATGCAACGGCGCGACGGCATCGCAGCCCGCGTTGACCGTCTGGATTAAATCCAGTTCCGTAGCCAGAATCTTTTGAGTCGAGAACCCGCGTTCGGTTTTCACCAAATCCGGCAGGTGTTTCACCGCCGCTTTCAAATGGTTCAAATCCACCGCCCCCAGGCGGTGCGACAACGCCACGCTCAACAGTTCATGTTCCGGCACCACCGACTTGCGCTCGAAGACATGGGCGACGGCATGGTTCAAAACTTGATTGTCCACCAGCGCAAGGCGCGGCAGGCTCGATGCACGAGCCGACGTGCGGATGGTTTGCAGCGATTGCCGTTCATCGCCGGATAATTGTGACCACTGCCGTTCGCGGACTTCGGCGGTTGAAATGCCTTTGAGCTTTTTTGTCCGGCTCTGATGCACCGCATGGGAAATTTCGTCATTGGAAAGTTTTCGCCCTAACTTTTCCTCCATTTCCTTCACCACCTCGTCGCGCTGCTGTGCGCGTTTGGAAAATTGTTTCAGCACCCCATCACTCACACCCTCAATTGTAAAACCGTGCTTGGCCGGGGTAATCCGGTAGCCGATTTGCTGCACCCGTTTGGCCAGTTCATTCCGATAGACCGCCGTGCCGTAACGAATCGCGTCATACATGCCGCGCGCTTCCAATGCCTTCCAGCAACGCTCCGCTTGATCAAACGTGGCGTTGAACACTGTGAAATGCGTGTGCAACTGCGGGTCGAGCGCGCGGGAACTGTCATGCACGAACGCTGCCGCCACCAGGTTGCCGGTCGTCCGATCTGTTCGACTGCCCTGCTTGCGCACCCGCGCAGCGGCGAAGGTTTCAAGTTCGCGAAACGCGAGTCTGGCCGCTTCCTCATGCGCTTCAATCAATCGCTGGTCGTCCAGCGTCACCGCCAGCACCGAAACGGATTTCGGCGCGGAACAGGTGAAATCATAAAACACCCGGCGCTGGCCTTCCTTCTGGCTTCGCTGCGTCAGCCGTTCGCCATCATTTGGATTTTGATTTTCGCAGAGCGCATGAAACTGGTCGCGGGTGACTTCAGCCTTTAACCCCAAGCGTTCCGTGCCCGTGCCGATCCACTGGCCGGGCCGGATTTCACCGGCGGCGTAGTAATCGTTCTGCGCCAGATGCTCGTCGAAATACTTCTCGGCATCCGTCAGATTTTTATGGGCGACCACAGTAAACATAAAACGGATTTTAATAGTTTTTCAAAAAGGTTTTGTTCATGGGATGAACAATCTTTCATTTCATAAATTGAAATCCTACTCGAAGACAAACCGGCAAAAGCGTGCCAGACACGCAAAATGCCTTTTGAAATTTCCGCCCGCAGTGGCCGGTGGAAACCACTGGATTTTTATGGGCGACGACCGTGGACACGGAATGTTTCAGTTTTTCCATCCGCGCCACCTGTCCTGTTTTTGCATGATTTTGACTCTTTTCGTTCATGTCAGTTGACGAGTCTGGCAGAAAACTTCGACTCTTTTGTGTAATGATTGAACAAAATTGCACCCGCAAAATCCGGGCAAAACCCTTGACAAATCGCGTTTTCAGGTAATAAATCCTTACAATGAAGATTTTGACCGTGACGATGACCTTGACCTCGAAACGCCAGGCGGTCTTCCCGTTGTATTGGTGCCGCCGTGAAGGATTGGAAAATGGCGGCCCGGTGAATGTGTTCGATTTGGGCAAAGATGGTCTGCTGATCCGTCCGGTAAAGGCTCCCGGAAAAGAGGTCATCGCAAGACTTTTAGAACAAACACCCGCCAGCCGACATTCCCCTCGTCAAGCCGCAGCCATTGTCAATCAGGCGTTGCGCCCAGGTGTGTGATGAATCTGGCCGTCATTGACCCCGGCGTTTTTGTCGCGGGCGTCTTCTGGCGTCACGAGCCGCACTTGTGCCTCAAAGCGTGGCTGCGCGGCATGGTGACGCCGGTGATGACCGAAGACATGCTCGCCGAATACGAGGCGGGGCTGGAACAGGTGAAACAGGAGCAACAGTTCACGACGGATACCGTGCTGTGGTTGGATGCCTTGCGGACGTCGGCCTTGTGGGTGGAATGGTGGGCGGTTGGAAAGATGGTGTGCCGTGATTTCAAGGATGAGAAATTGGTTGAGGCGGCATTGACCGCCGGGTGTCACACAATCATTGCCCGCGACCGGGATTTGACGGTGGTGGAAAAACCATTCGGGATTGACCTATACACCCCGCACGAATGGCTGGACACGTTGACCCGACCACAAAGACGACGGCTCCGTTAAGCTGCCGGGCCATGTGTCCCAAGTATCCAATGATGGATTCGGCACGGCGCTTTGACTAGCCGGCTTGCTTCCAGGTATTCAGCAACCGGCCAGACAAATCGCCACATTGAAATTGAACCTATCCGGCGGCGCACTCAACAGGCATTTCTAAAATCCCGCTCACTGCGCGCACGGTTGCGAATATCCACAACCGGCCGCTCCGTTCGCTTCCGGTTTCAGAAATGCCCGTTCAGTGCGAAACAGGCAGCCATCAAATTACAAACCAAATCATCGGTCTTACCGCTTCAATGTATCGGCCATACCGATAATTCATTCGGCTGGCCATGCTTGATTCTCACGGTGGATTGCGGTATTTATTGATTTGTGAAGACGGTGGATTTTAATGAAGTGAAGCGGCAGGAAGCGCAAAGCCGCATGACGGCCCTGCGCAAGGCCCGGCGCAGTCCGAAGGCAGCGGCGGCACTTCAGCAACGCGCATCATTGGTTGGCAATGGTGCCAAATGGCGCATCACCAATTTCAAGCAGGTCGCCCGTGCCATGTCCAAATGGGCGTAACCGTGGGCTTTTCGCTACAACAATTTTCGGAAGTCCTCAAAATCCGCGACGCAGCCGGACAACCGTATCTGCTCATCGGCGGGCAGGCGGTCAATTATTGGGCGGAACACTATTTGCACGCCGACCCCCAGCTTGAAAAATTAAAGCCGTTCACCAGCGAGGATATTGATTTCAAAGGCGCATCGGATGATGTCCAGCACATCGCCCGGCAATTGGAATTGACGCCGGGTTATCCGTCCAAGGTGCAAATGACCGCGCTGGCCGGAACCATCCCTTTCCAGATTGGCGACTTGAAATCCAACATCGAAATTGTCCGGCGGATTCCCGGCGTTTCAGGTTCGGTGGACGCGCTGGCGATTCAAGCGGAGTGGAACGGCAAAACCATCCGCGTCCTGGACCCCATTTCCCTGCTGGCCTGCAAACTGGAATTGGTTGCCAGCGTGCCACAGGAAAAACGACAGGACGTGACGCATCTGAAAATCTTGCTGCCGTGTGTCCGCGCATTCCTGAATGAATTCCTGCAACGAGTCGAACGCGGTGATATTCCGGCAAGACACTGGTTGGGTGCGGCCAATCAAGTTATGAAATTGACGACCGGCCACCGCGCCCGAAAAATTGCCGACGAGCATCAAATCAACTGGCCGGAAATTCTGCCGTTGACCGCCATCGCCAAAAGCCAGGACAAGCAAATCAGGCGGTTTCAGGAGCAGCAGTTGGAACAGGGCTACAAAAAATCCAAGGGCATTTCCATCTGACAAATCGGCGCTTTGACTGCCCGGCTTGCTTCCAAGTATTCAGCAACCGGCCAGACAAATCGCCGCATCCAACCGAACCTATCCGGCGGCGCACTCAACGGGCATTTCTAAAATCCCGCGACTCCACAAAAATGTTCCGCCGCTCCGATTTCAGAAATGCCCGTTCAGTGCGAAAGGGAAAATCGTCACGGCAAATTCTCATCGCGGTCACAAATCAAATGCCGATGAAATGCCCCCATCCAAACGGTCACGAAAGCAAAAATCGGAATACTCACACGCATCGAAACGGAAAACTATACGTTCAGCCAATCATCCATATTGGAGGAAATGCAGACGCAGAAAATGAATGGGGAAGGATGACACCATCTCCCAACGAAATCGTTTGGGGGAAAAGTGCAGCGAAGTGAAGCGACAAAAAGCGACAACGAACTTGTCGCCAGTTGTCACTTTCGCTCATCAGAAGTTGTCGCCTTTTGTCGCTCGAACTTGTCGCTTCTTGTCGCTTATGCAGCGTAATTTCATCCCGCTTTAACTTTCACCTGCTCCCGACACAGTTTTCCGCCACCGGGGCTATGCTGTCCGGTGATGAGCGAAACGACACAACGAAAAGGCGGCGGTAAACCATTCCGCAGCATTCTGGAACCGCACCTTGAATTCATCCGCGAGCTGCGCCAACGGCGCAAGACGTGGCGGGAAATCACCAAGTTGCTGCTCACCGAAAAAGACATCCGCGTGACGGTTTTTGCTCCCTATCTATTTTACCGGCGTAAATTGAAACGCGCTGGAAAATCAAATTGGGAAAACCCGGGAAATAATTCCGAAGCCCACCCCGCCCGCCCCAACGCAGCGGCCAGCCGGCCGCAATCTCGTCCATCGCCATTGGCGAAGCCAGTCCCTTTCAAACGTCCAGACCTCAAAAACATTAACACCGACCAGAACTTCACATGAACACAAACATAAATAAACGCATCCACATCAATCCCCAATCTAAAGGCAGCCTCGGCAAAAGTTTTGAATCCGAGTTTCGCACCGCCTGGCTCGATTATCACCGCATCCAGTGGAACGGCTCTGACCTCGATGACCGGCACCATTCTTTTGCCGACCGGCATCCCGAACAGGTGCAGTCCCACACGCTGGGCAGCGATGACGAAAGCAAGTCCACCTTGCTTGGATTATTCCGTAACGTGACGCGCAGTGACACGCCGGTTCATGTCATTGATTGCCGGGCGCAGGCCGACGGACTCATCGTGCAGGCGCTGGACTCGTTGCAGTTGCTCGAATCACTTGCCACGCAGGGCATCCGGTTCACCTTTTTCCTGTTTCCCAGCGAAGACACCGAGAGCATGAATAATTTGCTCGACCTGTTTTTCTTCGCAGGCGACCGCGTGGATTACGTCGTCGTCCACAATCCGGCCAAGGTGCGGACGAACCTGTTCAAGAAATCCAACATCGAAGCGGAATTGAAAAAGTTCGGGGCGAAGGAAATCACCTTGCCGGTGGTGACTTCCATCACGTTGCTGGCCATCAAACGCGCCGAGGCCAAGGCGGGCCGCAAGTTGAGTTTTGCGGAAGTGGCGACTCCCGGTGCGTCGCACTTGGAATTGATGCTGGCCGGAGAAATGCAATGGGCGATGCAACAGATGTTCCGGCAATACGACGCGATTGCCGACTTGCTGGTGCCATCCGAACAGATGCCGGAGGTTGAACCGCAGACCGAACCGGCGGCGAAACCGGCTCGCTCCAAACAGCCCATGCTCAACTTGGGCGAATGACGTTATGGATTCGGATAAAGACGATTTGGCGGTGCTTTGTCATGACATGACGAAGGAGGAAGTTGATCGAATTCACCGATTTTTACATGAATGGGGCATCGGACCGGAAGACAGTTTTCCCGTTCAATTCGTATTATTGACCCGCGCACAATTGCGGGCGGCAGCCAGTATCCCGCGCGCCATTGCCGAAAGCCGGAAATGGCTGGAACAGCATCTGGCTGAATACCGGCGGCAAACCGCCGCGCTCACCGATGATTTCGCGGGCATGGTGGACATCAAGCACGGCGAATTAAAGGACATCGTTCTCAAGCACGCGGAAACCGTGAAACGCGATGCGTTGTTCGTCAGCAACCGGCTGGTTGATGCGAATGACGTTGCCAAAAACATTCAGAAAAACCTGCAAGCCGCCGCTGCCGAATGGAATCAATCCCAAGACGATTTGGCGCGGGAACGGCAGCGATTTGAAAAGGTCTGCCGAAAATTGGACGAGGCCATCAATCTTCGCGGCGTTCACTGGTATATTATTGGCACGCTGACAGCTTGTGTCGCCACCCTGCTGATCGGCCACTATGTTTGGCATCTCTGAAATCTGCCATTGAATGCGGAGAATCCATCATGTGCGCGCGAATCCAGATTCCATGGTATGTCGCCGGTCGCCGCGTCAAGGTCGTTCCTCGGTATGCCCTCGGCTTCCACCTTGACCCGCCGCCCGGCTTCGGGGCTTTTGCGTTTAGGATTTCGCGCGGGGAGAATTGCTTGCGGCAAGAATGGCCAGCCGCACCGGATGTCTTAAAAGTCATGTGTGTGAAAAACTTTTCAACGCAGGCAAAATTCGGCATCATGTCCGAAGTTTCCGAAATCAGTTCAGGATTGTTGTGGGCAGAACGGCGGGCAAACATTTTGTATGACGAAACGAAAAACAACAGCCGCAGAGTTGGCAAAAACCAGCGGACAGGATGGTAAGCCATCCGTCACACTTCCTGTTGGCTACGCCAATCTGCTTACCGACATCAAGGCGCGGGTCCGTGCGGCGCAGCTTCGCGCGGTGGTTTCGGTCAACCGCGAGTTGATTCTGCTTTATTGGGACATCGGTAGAATCATTGTCGAGGCGCAAACGACCAAAGGCTACGGCAAGCAGGTGGTGGAACGGCTGGCGCAAGACCTGCAAAAGGAATTTCCCGGCACGGCGGGTTTCTCGCCGCAAAACGTCTGGTATATGCGGAGTTTTTATCTCGCTTGGACCAAGGAACTTCAAAAACTCCAACAGCCTGTTGGAGAATCCACCTCGAAAATTCTCCCACAGCTTGCTGGAGAATTGGCGGGATCAAATTTGCCGCAACCTGTGGCGGAAATCCCTTGGGGACATAATTTGGTTCTGCTGGCCAAATTGAAAACCCCGCTCATCCGCCTCTGGTATGCTCACAAGGTCATCGAACACGGCTGGTCACGCGCGGTGCTCACGCACCACATTGAGACGCAACTGCACAAACGCGAAGGCAAGGCCGTCACCAATTTCCAACGCACCCTGCCGCCGCCGCAGTCCGATCTCGCCGAACAAACGCTCAAAGACCCATACAATTTTGATTTTCTCACCCTCCACAGCGACGCACACGAGCGCGACCTCGAACAGGGTCTGCTCGACCACATCCAGAAATTTCTGCTCGAACTCGGCGTCGGCTTCGCGTTTGTCGGGCGGCAATATCACATGGAAATCAGCGGCCAGGATTATTATCTCGACCTGCTGTTTTATCATCTCCGGCTGCGGTGCTACATCGTGATTGATTTGAAAATGAAAGCCTTCGAGCCAGAATTCGCGGGCAAGATGAATTTTTACCTTTCAGCCGTGGACGACCAGTTGCGCCATGCCGACGACAGGCCGTCCATCGGCCTGCTGCTGTGCAAGGAACGGGACCATTTGACCGTTGAGTATGCGTTGCGCGATTTGAAAAAGCCCATCGGCGTCGCCCAATGGCAGACCAAACTGGTCGAATCCCTGCCCAAGAATTTGAAAGGCAGCCTACCGACGGTGGCGGAAATTGAAGCCGAGATCGGCAATACACGCACCAAACAGCATGGCTCCTGAACCGTCAAAAAGTTCGATTTTTCCTCGAACCGACTGGGCCGAATTAGGCAAGGCGGCAGAAGCAGAACAGATGCCTCTTGATCGGCTCGTTCGCCTATATTGGCAGCCGCTGAAAATTTTTCTCGTGGCGACATTCCCCAGCCTGAAAAATCAGGCCGACACCTTGCTCCAAGACTTTGCCGAAGATAAGTTGCTCCAAAAGGGCTGGCTGCGAAAAGTGGATCAAAGCCGGGGACGGTTTCGTGACTTCCTGAAAACGAGTTTGCGAAATTTTGTTCTCAATCGTTTGAACTTGGCGGAAGTGAAGAATCCTCCAATTTCGTTGGAGGAATTGGAACAGGAACTGCCGGAACGGGAAGCAGCCTCGGAAGAATTTGATTTGGCCTGGGCGCAAACGGTGCTTGCCGAGACATTGCGGCGGATGGAGGCGGATTGCAAAAATCCCGGCGAAGACCAGCCCCGGCGTGGCTACATTTGGGAGATGTTCCGCCTGCGCCTGCTCGAACCCATTCTTAATGGCGCGGCTGAAGTGCCCTATGAACAATTGATTGACCGGTTCAGTTTGAAATCTCCGACCGATGCCTCCAATACACTCTTGAGCGCCAAACGCATTTTCAAGGCGCACTTGAGCAAGGTGATCAGAGAATATGCGCGGCAGGATGCCGCGATGGCAGCCGAGGTTCTGGCATTGGAAGATTTTCTCGTTCGATTGGCGAAACGGCGTTGAAAAAAGTGTGCAAGATTCGTGAAAGCGACCTGTAATAGTTAATAGAATTGTTATGTCTGAATTTGATTCTTCGGCAGCGGTGTTCAAAAGCCGCGCGAAAGAGCTGGCTGCATTGATGGCGACCGGCGAGGAACGCGCCAAACTTTGGCGTCCCGACGAATTGGCAGCCATGCTCCGGCACCAAATGTCCGCGCCCATGCTGGTGGATTTGGGAAGTTTTGATACGCGCACCGCGACAAAATTGAGGACTTTAAGCGAAGCCCAGGGATTGTTGTTGAAAAGTTTTTCCGACCTGTTCCACCATCCAGCGCCGCCGATTGAGCTTTTGGAACTGGTCAAGAATTTTGCCAAGGCGAACTTGGATCATCCTGAAAGCGGTTTGCCGGGCGAAATTGCCTCTGCGCTTTACTACATCAGTATTGCCTCTGCACTGATTCATCTCGATTCAAGGATTTCCCAACTGCCGGATTCCGATTTGCGGCGTGGTTTGCGTTGGACGGAGGAGCAAGCCTGGCTTGATGAAAAAACGAAAGGCTTGCTTGCCCAAGCGTTGAAAAAACTGTCAGTCGGCAAGGAGGCGTCAAGCCATGAGTGAACCACAAAATCAACCGCCCGCCGCGCCGCCCGTTTCCGTGTTCACGGGGCCGGTTGCCGAGTTGATTGCCCAGCGGATGTTGTTGCCGCCATCACGACCGGGGTTGCTGGCCGTTTTGGATCATTTTGAAATTCTACGCGTCCTCGGCGGCGGGGGGATGGGCATTGTTCTGCTGGCCCGTGATTCGGATACCGGACGGGATGTCGCCATTAAGCTTGTCAAATCCGATCTTGTGACGAACCAGCATGTGGTTCACCGTTTTCTCAAGGAGGCGGGGCACTTGAAACGGTTGCGGCACACGAACATCGTGCCCGTGCAGGAAATTTCCGACCGGTCGGAAGGCCCTTATTTTGTCATGCCTTATTTTGAAAAGGGCAGTCTGGCCAACCGGATCAAGCCCGGACAACCACTGGACACCGAGTCCATTTTGGACATTGCCGCGCAGGTTGCCGAAGGATTGAGCTTCGCGCATCGCAACGGCATTATTCACCGCGATTTGAAACCAGCCAACATTCTGTTGACGGCTGACGGCAGGGCTTGTCTGGCTGATTTCGGACTGGCGCGAACCATGTTCAACGACACGATTGTGGACGTGGAGAGCCGGCAACTGGAGGGAACCGCGCCCTATATGTCGCCAGCAGTTGCGACAGGCGACGCCGAAGACACGCGCTGTGACATTTATTCCTTTGGCGCATTGCTTTACGAAATGCTGACCGGGCATCCGCCCTACCAAGGCCGGGGCACAAAGGAAATTCTGGATCAAATTCTCGCGGGACCGCCCAGGCCGATTATCAATTTGAATCCAGCCGCTGATCGCGGTTTGGTCGCCATGGCCGAAAAAGCTATGGCAAGGGAACTCCGCGACCGTTATGCCGATATGCGGGATGTTCTAAAAGATTTGCAACTGATAAAGGGAGGCAAACCGCCCATCGGACAACGCAGAACTGGCCGAATCCTGACCGTTCCGAAAGTGATTTGGATTCCAGCGTGTCTCGTAGGCATGGCTCTGGCCGGGTGGATATTTTGGCGTGAACACCCTCAAACTGTTGTTGTTCTGCCACCCGTCACACCTGATGTTTCTGTCGCGAACAGAAACACATTAGCCGGCCAAGTTGGAATCAGTGGCTACGCCGATGGAGCCGGAGACCAAGCTCAATTTCATTTACCCAACAATGTTGCCGTGGACAAAGCGGGAAATGTTTATGTTGCCGACACTGCCAACAACACGATTCGGAAAATCGCATCGAATGGAGTCGTGAGCACATTGGCCGGCCTTGCTGGAACTCATGGCAGTGCCGACGGCAACGGCAGCAATGCGCGATTCTGGTCTCCTTTTGGCGTTGCGGTTGACAATTCCGGCAATGTTTATGTGGCAGACACAGGTAACAACACAATTCGGGAAATCACACCGAACGGTTTTGTGAGCACTTTGGCTGGCTTTGCTGGTCATGTCGGCGGTAAAGATGGCAGCGGTGCCAATGCGCGATTCCGCAATCCTTGGAGTGTGGCGGTGGACAACATGGGCAATGTTTATGTGGCGGACATGAGCAATGACACCATTCGGAAGGTCACGCCAACCGGCATGGTGACTACTCTGGCTGGCCAAGCCGGGATGAGTGGCAATGCTGACGGTTTCGGCAATGGTGCGCGGTTCAACAATCCATTTGCCGTGGCAGTGGACAACGCGGACAACATTTATGTTTCCGACAGTGCCAACAATACCATTCGCAAGATTACGCCAGGCGGAGAGGTGGCCACATTGGCTGGTTTGCCGGGATACACCGGCAGCACCGATGGCAACGGCAGCGACGCGCGCTTTTGGAATCCCCAAGGTCTGGCAGTGGATGGCGCGGGAAATATCTTCGTAGCGGACACAGGCAATAGCATAATCAGGAAAATTGCTCCAACGGGAATGGTGACGACATTGCCAGCATCGGCTGAAGCCAATGACGCCGCTGACAAAGCGGGCGTGAGCGCCCGATTGAGCAATCCGGGTGGAGTGGCAGTGGACAGCGCGGGGAACATTTACGTGGCGGATACCAACAACCATTGCGTCCGCAAAATTGCGTTTTCGCAACAGGCGAATCCTTGAGGGCGCAAAGCCTGTCAAAGGTTGAATAGCCCCACCCACTGGCGGTGAAATGGACACCCCGCCGCTGAAAATCTCCCATTTTTTCTGCAAGACTTCCCCACAAGAACGGTAAGGGTCAATGAGGCCATGCGGCAAATGCCGCGGTCGCCGTGGAAAACATTAAAAAATTGAAACTTATGAAAACAAAATTGCTTCTCATTGCCGCCCTGATTGGTGCGGCAAGCTTGCCTGCCCATGCCGGAGTTCGCCTCGGCTTTTCATTCGGTCTGCCGCTGCCGGTGCCTGTTATGGTAATGGCTCCCGTTGTCACCGTGCCGCCAGCGGTGGTGACAACTCCGGTCTATCCGGCACCGGGCTATGTCTGGGCGCAGGGTTATTGGTCAGTCTGCGGCTACAACCGCGTCTGGGTTCCTGGCTGCTGGCATTATCGTCCCGCGCATTTCGGCTATGCCCGTCCGTATGGCTGGCATCGTTGATGGCGAAAGTCGTCGTTGCGGCACTTCCACGCCGTGACGGTCAAGTATCGGAAAACAAACAAAACAACAACAAACGAGAAAGAGTCGAACAATGAAAACAAAATGTTTGCGTGCGTGTATCCTGTCAATGGCGGCAGGGGGAATTAGTGTGTTGGTGTCAGGTTGCGTAGTTTATCCAAATGGAACAGTGGGACTTCAACCGCTGATAATTGCGGCCCCGGCACCAGTGGTCGTGGCTGCGCCACCGCCAGCCGTTGAGGTCGCGCCACCGGTAGTCGAGGTTCCTGACACTTACGTCTGGGACGGTGTCGAATTCGTCGGGGTCGTTGGCGGCGCGTATTTCTACCTGGGACCCGGCGATGTCTGGCTGGCCTGTGGACCAGACCGGTTGGCGCATTTCCATGACTGGGAAAGATTCCATCCTGATTGGCGGGACCATGCCATTCGGAATGACCGTTTCAGAACCGATGCTCACGGACATATTCAGCCAATGGGACATGGCAGGCTAGGAAATGGGAAGGCTGCGCCGAAGTCGAAGAAAGACGAACAACATTGATCGCGCCCGGTTCCGATTTTGTTTGGCTTCCAGGTGCCTGGGGTTGGGAGGAATGGGGTATGGGAGGGCGAGCCTCAAGCTCGCCCTCCCTTTGATTATGGGCAACGCGGCTGAATTCTTGCCCGGATTTTTGTTGTCAAATTTTGATGTTGCGAATTGCCAGTAGGGGACTAACATCACAGATTGTGCAGGCAGCGTTGTTTCAGAAAGCAGCGCAAGCCCTCTTCCGACCAAGAGAAACTGACTGTTTTGAAGGTGGGCAGGTGCGAAGAAAATCAGAAGTGCCGCCTATAAAAACAACGGCTCCCCTGAAATGGGTTTTTTATTTCTGTCACTTCCCGCCGAAATTGCCGCTCTGGATCATGTCGGGTTTCAGTTCAAACAATTACGGGCAACCGTTCTCCAATTTTCCCATCACAAATTTCCTGCAAGATTTCACGATTGAAAATGTATAGGCCAATGAGGCCGCACGAATAAAATGCGCCGACAAGAACAAAATCGCTAAAAGCTGGAGAATGATTATGAAAAACAAAAACTCGACCTCGAAGGCAGTCCTTGCCTGCATCGCCATTGGCTGGGTGTGCTGGAGCACTGGCAATTTTTGCAATGCCCAAACACAACCGGCAAATCCGTCCAGCCTGTCGCCGGACTTGCAGGAAGTGGTGACCCTTTCACGCCAGCAAATGGGTGACGACGTCATAACGAATTACATCAAGAGCACGGGAAAGTCCTACAAGTTGAGCGCTGACGACATCATTTATCTGAAAAGCCAGGGAATTTCCCAAGGTGTAATCAGTGCCTTGCTCCAAACCGCATCTTCTGGCGACACCCCTGCTGATCTAAATCCGAATCCGGCGAATCCTCCCACGCCCTCACCAGCGCCTGTTGCCACTCCCGCTTCGCCTGCGCCAGCACCCATGCCAGCGCCCGCAGTTGCATCCGCGCCCGCGCCCTCCGCTGCGCCCCAGGAAATTATGATTCCAGCGCAGGAGTATGACGGCTACATTTTTGAAGTGAAGGAGTGCAAGGCGGAGGATCGGCAGGATCGGCCAATGTCTTCTTACGGACCGCCCCACCAACAACTCGTTTGCAAGGTTCTGGTCACGAGCCAAATTGGTAACAGGCCGCCACTCCTTATTTATTCATACTGTTTGGGTGGCGAATATACGAGGGTTATAGATGACATGGGCAATGAATACAGGCTCAACGGTGGAACTTTAGGGACAGAGAGAATACAACCGGGCGGATATATGAACGGATGCGGCTTTGCCAGTCTCGCACTGCCGTCGAACGTGCCAGTCGCCGCGACGTTGTATTTTGCCATAAAGGATGGAGTCGGATATTTTCCACCCAAAGCCAAATCGCTTGGCGTTCTCGATCTCGTTTTTGCAGAGCAGATACCTGATGCTGGCCCCTGTCAAAACAAGTTGTTTCACATACAATTCAAAAATGTTCCCATCGTGGGGCGGGAACCCGCGCCCGTGCAGACTCCTGCCGTAGCCGTCACCGCTGCACCAGAGCCCGTTACTGCTGCTCCGCCTGCGCTAGTGCCGGAAGCTGCGCCCGCCCAAGAAGTCAATTTCGATTATTTCCAAGCTCAACTTGCGCCGTTCGGCACTTGGGTGGAAGTGCCGGGATATGGTCAGTGCTGGTCTCCATCGCAAGCTATCGCGGCGAACCCCGACTGGCGTCCCTATTATGATTTTGGGCAATGGGTTTATACTGACAATGGTTGGTTTTGGCAGTCAGATTATACTTGGGGAGACATCCCTTTCCATTATGGCAATTGGATTAGAGACCCAGGTTACGGCTGGCTGTGGGTGCCGGGTTACACTTGGGGACCGTCCTGGGTTTTCTGGCGTCAGGCGGAAGCGGACGGATGTATCGGCTGGGCACCGTTGCCTCCCGGCGCGGTCTTTGTTGACGGCGGATGGATGTTTCATGGCGTTCGCGTTGGAGTTGATTTCGATTTCGGCTTGGGCGCAGACTTTTTCGTGTTCGTAGGTAACGATCACTTCCATGACGGGTTCTTTCGGATGCGGGGTCATGAATATGGTTTTAATGTGCCTCGCGAGCGGGTGCGTGCGTTTTATGGAAGGACCGTTCTTAGAGACGATTTTCGGCGGGATGAATATGGCCGGCTGGTCAACGACGGGATAGGCCGCGACCGCGTCGAACGATTGACGAATCATCGAGAAGTAGTTACACACTTCGAAGAGAGAAATCCAGTCGGCGACCGCAACAAGCTGAATGAACAACGGGCTGAAGAAGCGCGCAATCGCGCGCCGGTGATTGTCAAGCCGGGCGAGCTTGGGCATGAACAGCCTGGCAAACCGAGCGGGCAACCACTGGCAACTCCAGCGCCCGTCAACAAAGTATTCAGGCCTCCGACGCCGGCGTCAAATCCGGCCATAGCTCCATCACAAAAACAGGCACAAGCCCCGCAGCAAAAGCAGTCCCAGAAGAAGCAGTGAGCCATCGAATGGAAATTTCAAACAATCAAAAATAAAGAAAGCGAGACAACCATGAAAATTATGTATCGAATTGTTGCAGTTGTGTCTGTGGCACTCGTGTTGACGACAGGATGTGTGAACCCGAATGGCACGCAAAATAACACCGGTTCCGGTGCGTTGATTGGCGGCGCGCTTGGCGCCATTAGCGGGGCAATCATTGGGCATAATCATGGGAATACCGGAGCAGGCGCCTTGATCGGTGCTGCCGCTGGTGTGATTGCCGGGGGGTTGGTCGGGAACATGATTGATCAGCAACAGCAGCAGCGGCTACAGCAACAGTCACCGCAAACGTGGAATAAAATCCAGAACAACGATGTAGTTTATCAGCAACAACAGTCAGCCCCGTTGCAGCCGCAGCCATTCGCTAACTCAAATCCGACCTATGCACAGCCCATCCTCGACTTCACCACTGATAACCCCGGCAACTGGACCGTGACCGGCGGCGGAGCCGTCAACGCAGCGGCCATCGGACACAGTGATGATTGGCCGCGTTTTGGTTGGAGGGGCAATGTAATCAGCATAACCAGCGACGGTCGTAGCACGGGCACTTTTGCGTCGGGTGGTAACATGGCCAATTTTGACGGTTTCTGGATTGCTACTTACACGTTCTCACTTCCGAAAGACGCCAACAACATCAGGTTGAATTTTTCCAATTTGTTTGCTGATGACCGCGTTGTTTTGGAATTGAACGGCACACCGATTGCGGCGGCAGGACTTTATGGCCCTGGGCAGGGGGGCATGGTTTTAAGCGCGGGAAGTTCGGCTGTGCCATATTCTTTTAGCAATTTCGGCGCTTCTGGCGCGATTACGACCGGCTTCAATGCCGGGGGTCAAAACACTCTTATGGCAATCATAAACAACACGGGCACTGGTATATCTGGCAACCTCACTCCGATTGATAGTGGAGATCGCAGCGACTTTGCTGTCAAAGGAACGATCTCATATAATTCCATGAGTGGCGGAGGTAGTTCTTCTCCGGTGACACCCTCCACCCCCGTTGCTAGCAACATTCCCCCCGCAACCGATAACGGGTCAGCGCAGACGCCCACCCCGCTCACTGTGGACGACATCAAGGCACTTGCAGCGGCCGGTGTTAGACCAGATGCCATCAATAAAGAGATTGACATTTCACAGTCCAAATTTAGCCAATCGGACATCGCCGCAGCGCAACAAGCCAATGTTAATTCAGAAGTTATTGCGCATATGCAGAGTCACCCCAGTTGACCTTGCTGGCGACAAATTGTTCAGCGGAAAATCCCAATTTAATTAAAACAACATACCTAAAATGGAGACTTAATTATGACAACAACAAATCAAAACAGCATGGGAAGTGAAGTCGGACGAAGATTGGTCAAGGCGATTATCGCCATCTTGGGTTTGATCGTGATACGAATCATACTCGACAACCTGCCCATGTTGAAAGAGGCTAGGCCGATTATTGTAGGCAGCGGAGCTTCGGCTGCTGCAAACGCCAATATAGCGCAATTTTTTAACACGGGCCAAATGCCGTCGAATCTTTCGGACCTCGCAAGCCAATACGCGGTCGGTTTCATTTTTCCAATTTCCATCGCCAACGCCATTGTGGACACGCTCATTTTCGTGGTTCTCATCGGCACGGCGGCTGGCTTCAACGGCCTCATTCAAACGCGGTCAAAACGGCTTCCCGAAGGCGGATTGATTATTTTGCTGCTGATCCTAACCATCGTGGTTGCTCTTGCTTATCACTCCTACATGGGCGTGATTCCCCCATTGCTTGGAAGTCAGGCCAATTTGTATGGCTGGTTTTCCCTTGTGCTTGGCCTCTTGCCGCTCATCGGCTTGATTGTCGTAGCTTCGCGGAATCTTGATGCCATCACAGAAGTTGTTTTTAGTTCGACCAGGGGGGTTGCGTCAATTCCCGTGCTACAAGCGGCGGAATCCTCTTCGGCAACTTGTTCCAAATGCGGCGGGGCAATTGCAGCGGGCGCTAAATTCTGCGGTTCCTGCGGCGCTCCGGCTCCAGTTTCCGCCTCGGCAGGGAGATTTTGTTCGGGGTGCGGGACAAAAAACGATAGCGGGGCGAAGTTTTGCAATAGTTGTGGCAAACCACTAACCACGGCCTGATTTTATGAGAACCTCCCGTAAGGGTGCTTCACGGTGCATCAGCGCGGGTGTGCATTCGGTTTCGCACCATTCCGAGGGGCCGTTGAGCTATGGGCGCTCTGAATCCATGAGCCTGAAAATATTCAAAGAAACCACGAAAGCCCACCGACAGCGGCTTGGCGTTCTTTTACTTGCTGCTGGCTGCTGGTGTATGGCATCGCCGGGCTATGGGGCCATTCCGGTTGTATTTGCAGACTTGGATCTGGGCGGACTCGTCAATCAGGTATTTAACAAAGCTGTTCAAAAACCTCAACAACAACCTAGCTCTTCCACGAATCTCATTGATTCCGGCACGCCATTGGAGATTACCACTGTTGGAAGGATTTACCCCCAGCAAGGGCAGTCAATTGTAATTGTCGGTCATGGATTTGGGACGCAGAATCCATTCAACGGAACCTCTGCCTTTTTGCAGATACATGACAACACTGGTAACTGGGATATGGGATGGGGTGGTAATAATGATCCAAATCCGGTCAACGTGAATGTCAAGCTATGGAACGATACACTGATTCTCATCAGCGGCCTAACGGGTGCGTATGGGACAAGCGGGCGGAGCCTAAATCCCGGCGATAACCTGACAGTCTCGGTCTGGAATCCCCAGACGGGAAAAGGGCCGGCTTCAACCAATGTCATTGTCCAAGAAGGGCCACAACAAGCCAGTCAATCCACACCGTCGGTGCAAAGTGTGATCCCATCTCAAACATCGGTGGCGGACAATCATGTATACCCAGTGACGGTGACTGTCAAAAACACGGGATCGTCGGCGGGAAACTTCGACATCCAGTTGGTGGACACGGCTTCGGAAGGCGGTTGGCCAGTCTTGACGCCCGCGCCGACGCCCACTAACGTAAACTTTAGCGTCGGCCAAACCCAGACTTTCACTTTCTATGTCATTCCGAAGAGCGTGGGGACGCACTCGTTTTCAGGTCAAGCCCGAGTCAACGGTCATTTGCTGTGGGACGGATCTTCGCTACAATCAGCCAATGTCGTGGCGGGATCAATAAATGGCGTGAATCACGGGACTGTGATCGCTTCCATCAGTTCGATTCTTCCCCAGCAAATGCAGGCAATTACCATTTCCGGCAGCGGATTCGGCAGTCAAAATGCCTTCAACGGCACTTCCAAATATCTGAAAATTCACGACGACACGGCCAATTGGGATGCCGGATACAATGGCAACTGGATCAACTTGAACGTCAGCCGGTGGACGGACACGCAAATCGTCATCAACGGTTTCACGGGTGCGTATGGGTTGAGCGAATGGAAACTCAATGCCGGAGACAAGCTGACAATTTCTGTGTGGAACGCTCAAACAGGGAATGGCCCGGTTACCGCTGATGTAACTGTTGCTTCATCCGCCTCGCAATCGGGAGGGCTTTCTGGTGCCCAACCGCCGTTAACTTCAAACATCAGCTCCCCCGCGGCTGCTTTGCTTCAAAAAATGCTAATAGGCGACTGGGTTGGAGAAGGGCTGGATGACGGCCGAATTGTATATGTGACATTTGACACCAATGGCATCATTGAGCTTCAGAACGTCCAACATTCAGACCAGGGAACGTATTCGGTTGATTGGAGTAAGCGGCCATATAGTTTGGATGTCCAGGCAGGAAATGGCCCTGTGGATGAATCCATCTTCGAATTCACCAATTCCGGGATTCGCACGGAGGACGGGCGCGGGCAGTCTCGCCCAACATCCTTTACAGATCAAGCGGAGATTCTCAAAAGAGTGAACACAACTCAAAGCTCGATGCTCGAAGGCAACTGGGCTGCAAAGGATGAAGATAGTGGTCAAACGTTTTATTGGACTTTCGACAACGATGGCGTTTTCACAGTCCATGCAAACGGAAAATCGAAAGCAGGAACATATTTGGTTGATGCAAGCAAGCAACCTCCTTATTTGGACATCAATCAAGGGGGCGACTTCACAGAGTTGATTTTCGAGGCAAGTGATTCTGGACTTCGCATCGAGGGCGGTGACTCGGCACACGCCCGGCCACACACATTCACCTCAAAAGCTATTATTTTTACAAGGGCAAATAATCTTAACAGCAAATTCCCTTCGGGAAGCTCTGCCGTTGCTGATCCCTTTTTATGGGGTGATTGGGTTGGGGAGGAACAGGATAGCGGACAAGTATTACAATTTAAGTTTTCACCGGACGGCACCATCGTTTTCCAGCGAGCCGGCGGTTCGCACGCGGGAAAATATGCCGTGGATTTGTCCCAATCCCCCGCCAATTTGGATGTCCGATGGAACGACAATTCCAATCTCAAAGTAATCTTCGAGATCACCAATCAAGAACTTCATATTGAAGGTGATGACGAATACACGCGTCCCCAACATTTCACCGACAGCATACAGATTCTTAAGAAGGCGGACCCCGTGTTTTTATCCACATTACAAGGCGGCTGGATTGGAGGAATTGAAGCCAGTCAAATGTTTAGTCTCGGCCACGCTGATACCAACCAAATCCTGGCATTATGCACAGTGTTAACATTTACATCCGGCGGTGTCATTAAAAGCCAGGGACATGGTCAATCAAAAGTGGGAACATACGCCATTGATGGGAACAAGGATCCGGCATATTTGGACATTAGTTGGGGAAACGGTATCGTTGACGAGTGCATCTGCAAGCTAAGAGACGTTAGCAGTCGGACAAAGGATCCTCGTGTGAAAGAAATTCTCATGTTCCAAGATGGCCGGGAACAAGGCCGTCCGGCAAACTTCGACTTGGGGGTTACGGCCTATAACAAGGCAAGCGACGATGAAATTCTGAAAATATTGGCTATGCAACAATCCATCAATAATCAGTCGCAGACCACACCAACGAATCCCGATGAAAAATGAATGCTTTCTATAAACAAATTTGCGGGCTTCTCATTGCCGTGACTGGCTGCTGCGAGGCGGTGCCTTTCCAATTGCCTAGTTTCGACCTGAATGGACTTGCCAACCGGACTGTTCGGGGTGTGGAACAGAGAATGATGGCGAGGCAAAATTTTGCAAAAGTTGCGGCAAACCATTAACTGCGGCCTGATCTTTATGAGAATTTTCTACCCCGTCATCGCCATTGTTTGTTTTGTGCTTTCAAGAATTCCATGCCAAGCAGTGCCGACAATTATTGATACTCAAGCGCGACCACAAGCAACAGGCCTTGCATTATCGCCCGGCGGTCAATTTTATTTGTTCGGGATGTCAAGTGGCGGGGGCATGCCTTCCGGCTTGCTGGCTGATGGCAATGTAGTTCATGTGGAAAACACAAGGGGTTTCACCACCGCGCAACTTTCAATCGGAACGAAAAATGCAAACGGTTACACAACGCAATGTGGTGTTTATGCAATGGGCGGTGTTGGGATTTCCAACGTCAATTCTGTGCAAGGTTTCTATGGAACCTCCACAGGCGTAAATGCCCAATCGGCATCTGTTCGGTTCACATTGAATGCACCGGCGGCAGTCGTTGTGCTCGGATTGGCCGGCTCACAGAAAAATTTGGAACTTTCAGGGATTGATAATTTCGTTACCGACGTGCAATCGCATAATAGTTCGGGGCTGGCAATCGCACATAGTTATGTGCCGCCGGGAACATACACGATTCAGGAAACGACAACGGACTTGCCGGACCCATTTGATCCCGGTTCCAGCGCAGATTTGTTGGCGGTTTTTATTTTCTCCGACGCGCTGGGTTCAGCCAAATCGGATAATCCAGAAATTCCGATACCCTTGTCGCGGCAATCCCCATCCCTTCAGATAGCCGCGACACCTCCAAACACGATGACCCCAAACCAGCCTCCTGCCCAAAATGAAGCAGTAACACCTTCCGGCAGTTTAGAAAAACGCCCGATTGCTCGTTATGTAATCTTGAGTATCGCGGCTTTGGTTTTCGTCGGCTTGTCGGTAGCCGTTATCAGGCTGATAATGCCACGCCGCAGTAGTCAGGGAAGAAATAGTTCTGCTGAAAAATAAACCGTTGAAGCAAACCGTCTGAAAGTGCCAGCAGAAGTGCCAGCAAACGTCATCGGTTGAGAGTAAAATGGAGTTACAAAAAGTCGGCTGAAGTTAAGCTTGACATAAAACGTAACTACCTTATAGTCAAGACATCAGCGATGCCATAGGCAGTTGATTTTGAGGAGCTTGTGGGCTACGGGGTTGTGCAATCCCGGCCATTGGCTCCATTTTCTAACGCTTGGGCGTTAGAGAGTTGTGAAATCAGGGAGTCAAAGTTTCAGTGGAAGTTTCAGTAGCCGACAAAGTCGGCCACTATCCGAGACCGACTC
>Ga0187876_1001230_pt1 | contig 22474 bp, 18 predicted proteins | sample June2016WEW_17_4_FD_133000 | JGI IMG/M metagenome (GOLD analysis project Ga0187876, IMG submission 133000) | Peatland microbial communities from SPRUCE experiment site at the Marcell Experimental Forest, Minnesota, USA - June2016WEW_17_40 | ecosystem: Environmental > Terrestrial > Soil >...
CCGCAAGTCCAGAGAACAGGGCTTCGGCATCGATCCCCTCCAAAAATCGAATCAATGCCGCCAGATTCGCTCATTCGAACAAGATTGAGAATCCCAGATTCAACTCAGCCGAGATATGCTCTAGGTAACATAAGGCGTAAGCTTTTCTGCTTAGATGTTTGTACGTAATTGTTTTTTGTTTGGTATGCGCGCTCTCTTAACTCAATTTTCCCGGTCGTGGCCGCAGGATTGATACGCCACGGACAGCGGGGAAATGGTCGGCATCGCTCACATCACGCGCGATCTTTCGCTGGAAAGTTCCGCCGAGGAAAAATTCCGGCTGGCCGTCGAAGCGTGCCCGACCGGGATGGTGATGACGGACCGCGCCGGCAGGATCGTGCTCGCCAATACCGAGACCGAGCGATTGTTCGGCTACCGGCGGGATGAGCTGATCGGCCAGTCGATCGAAATGCTTCTTCCAGAAAGGCTGCGCAACGCACATCGCCAGCACCGCGACGGTTTCTCGCGCCGTCCTGAAATCCGCCGCTTGCGGAAAAGCCGGAATCTGCTCGGATGCCATCGCGACGGCAGCGAGTTCCCCATTGAGATCGGACTCTATCCGATCCGCAACGGCGAGGATCCGCTGGTGCTCAGCGTTATCGTCGACATCGGCGAGCGCAAGCGCATGGAGCGGCTGAAAGACGAATTCGTGTCAACCGTAAGCCACGAACTGCGCACGCCGCTGACCTCGATCGCCGGCTCGCTCGGCCTGCTCATCGGTGGCGCGGCCGGCACCTTACCCGAGCCGGCCGCGCGCCTGATCCGCATCGCCCAGAGCAACAGCCAAAGGCTGGTGCGGCTCATCAACGACATCCTCGACATCGAGAAGATCGAATCCGGCCAGACCGTCTTCAAGTTCAAGCGTCTCAGTGCGCGCGCGCTGGTCGAGCAAGTGATCGAAGCCAATCGCGGCTATGCCGACGGCTTTCAGGTCCGGGTTCGGCTCGACGCGGATGCAACCGCCGGCGAGGTGTATGCCGATCCCGACCGGTTGGCGCAGGTCATTACCAACCTGCTGTCGAACGCGATCAAATTCTCTCCGCCGGGCGACGAGGTCGTGGTCGCGATCAATGAGCGCGACGATACCGTGCGCATCGCGATACGCGACCACGGCCACGGCATCCCGAACGAGTTCAGGCCGCGAATTTTCGAAAAATTCGCCCAAGCCGACGCCCCCGATGCGCGGCAGAAAGGCGGGACCGGCCTCGGGCTCAGCATCGTCAAGCAGATCGTTACCCGGCTTGGCGGCACGGTAGGTTTCGAGGACACGGCCGGCGGCGGCACCGTTTTCTACGTCGCGTTGCCCGGCTGGGCTCAGGTGGCCGCCCGTGAGATCGACGACAGACAGAGCTCCGCGCGCGTACTGTTGTGCGAGGACGATCTCGATACCGCGCTCGCGGTGCGCGACGGCCTGCGGCCGGTCGGATTCAGCACCGATTTCGCGCACAGTCCGGCGGATACCATGACGCGCGCGCAGACGACCCATTACGATGCCGTACTGGTCGATCTCGATCTTCCGGACGGCAACGGCGTCGGCTTGGTCCGGGCGCTGCGCGAACTACCCGAAATCTGCGAAACTCCGGTCGTGGTCATATCCGACGCCGCTGATTGGGACAAAGGCGGCGGCGTCGACAGCTCCCATCTCAACGTGCTGGAATGTATCCACAAGCCGGTCAACGTCGATCGGGTGGCGCAAGTTCTCGATCGCGTCATCGCGCGTGACGCCAGCGGTCGGGCCCAGATCCTGCATGTCGACGATGACCGCGAGGCGGTATGAGCGCCATCCGCATTCTTCATGTCGATGACGAGCCCGACATCCGCGAAGTTGTCGACCTATCGCTCGGTCTCAACCCCGACTTCGAGGCGCGGGCATGCTCGTCCGGTGCGGAAGCGATCACCGTAGCAGCCGAGTGGTCGCCTTTGCTCATTCTGCTCGATGTCATGATGCCTGGAATGGACGGCCCGACCACGCTGACGCAATTGCGCAAGAATCCTCAGACCTGCGCGATACCGGTCGTCTTCATGACGGCGCGGGCGCAAACACGGGAGTTGGAGCACTTCATTGCGCTCGGCGCGCAGGGCGTGATCTCCAAACCGTTCGATCCGATGACACTGGCGGTCGCCGTACAGAGGCAGCTTCAGGCGCTTCACCGCATCTGAACTGCTCGAGCCCACCGCCAGGCATGGAAACATGAACGCAATGAGCTCTCTGCGGCCGCCGCATCGCACATCACCTGTTCTGGCGTTAGTGCTCGTGCTCGGCGCGCTAACGTGGCTCAATGCGCGGTCCGTGCCGGCTGCCGAAGAGCGACTTGACGGATTCAACGTCATCGTGGCGCCGGGACATCCGTTCGGCAGCACCACGGCGCATCTATCGCTCGCCAACGCCAAACGGCTCGGCGCGCACGCGATCGCCGTCATTCCGTTCCTCTGGCAATCGACACCGGCAAGTCCGCAGCTTCTGCGCGGGACCGATATGGCGGATGCAGAATTGCATGCCGCGATCCGCGATGCGCACGCGCTCGGCCTCGCCGTTCTGGTCAAGCCTCACGTCTGGGTGCCGGAAAGCTGGGCTGGCGCGGTCGCCATGAACTCCGAGGAGACTTGGCAGGAATGGTTTGCGGATTACCGCCGCGAATTGGATCGCATCGCGCGGATTGCCGCCGACGAGAAGGCAGAGGCGCTCGCGATCGGCACTGAGCTCACGGCAACGATGCAACGCTCGGAATGGGACGAGCTGATCGCCGCGGCACGCGCCGTTTACCCCGGCCGTCTCATCTACGTGGCGCATAACGTGGAGGAAGCCGAGTCGGTGCCGTTCTGGGACCGGCTCGACGCGATCGGGGTTACGCTCTACCCGCCGCTCGGCGCCGACGATGACCGCGATGGGCGACGCAGCACGATGCGCGCAGTCGCCGCTCGCCTCGACGCGCTCGCGGCGGCAAGCGGAAAATCGATCGTGGTCGGCGAGCTCGGCCTGCGCTCCGCCGAGGGCGCGGCGGCAAAACCGTGGGAAAGCGCGGAGGAGCGCGCCAGCCTGCCCGATTCGGCGCTGCAGGCGGCAGTGCTCGCGGACTGGCTCGCGGCTCTCGATCGTCCGGCGATCAACGGTATCCTGATCTGGCGCTGGTTCACCGATCCGAACGCCGGCGGCCTGGCCGACACCGATTTCACCGTTCAGGGCAAACCCGCGGAACACGTTCTCTTCTGCGCTTGGACGCCAGAGTGCCAGCAAGATCGCTCCAGCGTTCGATTACCGTGATCTAGTGCGGCGCGGCTAAGAAGTATCCGCACACAACTACATTCCGCTACCGTGGACGGCATCGTCGATCACTGCCGCTACGCTTCGAACGCGCCGTCGATCGCGCGTGCGAGATCATGTCCATCGCACGGTGCGACTCGACTACCGTCGGTCTTAGGCGTGGTGTTAAATACAGGTCAGCAATCAAGGTCAAAGGCGAAAGGCCGTATTTGTACGTGCATGTTTTCTTTCGCTGAGCCCGGCATATTACAGGAGATATTAGGCATTTTACATTAGGCATTAGACATTTCACGGCATGGTATCCAGCGAGGTTAACCGTGTCCAAAACTTTCGGCGGGTCCACCATTGCCGACTACGAAGCTCGCACGAGCGAAGTCGCCGCCGATATGCCGCGCAAAGCGGCGCCGCTCCCGACCGAAATCCTACAGAAAGCCATCCTCAACAGCGCCGACTTCGCGATCATTGCGACCGACGCAAAGGGCATCATCCAGTTATTCAACATCGGCGCCGAGCGGATGCTCGGCTATGCCGCCAGTGAAGTGGTCAACAAGAAAACAGCCGACGACTTGCATGATCCGCAGCAACTGATCACTCGCGCCAAAGCGTTGAGCGCCGAGTTCGCAACCACGATTGCGCCCGGATTGGACGCGCTGACATTCAAGCCTTCGCGCGGGATTGAGGATACCCACCAACTGGACTACGTGCGCAAGGACGGCAGCCGTTTTCCGGCCGATGTGACAATCACCGCGTTACGCAACGACCAAGATGAAATCATCGGCTATCTGAAGATCGGTATCGATAAATCCGCGCAGGTCGCGATGATCGCGGCCGACAAGGAAAAGAGGCGTTTGAAAGACGAATTCGTCGCTACGGTCAGCCACGAGCTGCGCACCCCGCTCACTTCGATCGCCGGCGCGCTCGGCCTTCTCATCGGCAATGCGGCCGGGAAGCTGCCGGAAGCCGCCGCACGGCTATTCACGATCGCATACACGAACAGCCAAAGGCTCGTTCGTCTGCTCAATGACATTCTGGATATCGAAAAAATGGAGTCGGGCAAAGCAATCTTCGAATTCAAGCGCATCGAGGTCCGATCGCTGGTCGAGCAGACGATCGAAGCAAATCGCGGGTTTGCCGAAGGTTGTAACGTGCGGATTCGGCTCGACGCGGCAGCCGCAGCCTTCGACGTGCGCGCGGACGCTGACCGGCTTGTGCAAGCCATCACCAATCTGCTCTCGAACGCCATCAAGTTTTCGCCGCCCGGTGAAGAAGTAGTCGTCGCGGTCGAGACGCGAGGCGATACGGTCCGTATTTCGGTGCGAGACCATGGCCATGGTGTTCCGGACGAATTCAAGCCCCACATTTTCGAGAAGTTCGCGCAGGCCGACGGAACAGACGCACGCCGGAAGGGCGGTACCGGCCTCGGGCTGAGCATCGTCAAGCAGATCGTCGATCGGCTCGACGGCGCGGTTGGCTTCGAGGAAGCGCCCGGCGGTGGTGCGATCTTTCACGTCGATCTCCCCAATTGGGCGCGAGCGATCAGAGCCCAATCTCGCCTCATTATGAAAGCGCAGCTTCCAGTATTGCTCTGTGAGGATAATCCCGAGGCAGCTATCGTGCTCGTTGATCGGCTGCGGCAAGAGGGTTTTCTCGCGGACGTCGCGCTTACGGCAAATGAGGCGGTTACGCGTGTGGCAGCGACACCATATGCCGCTATTCTGGTTGATCTGCAGCTTCCGGAAGGCGACGGCATCGACTTGATCAAGCAATTGCGGGCGCAACCGCAAATTTACAACACGCTGCTTGTGGTCTTGTCCGTAGACCTTGATCCAGCTCACGATAAGGAACGGCCGTCCACCCTGCTCAACATAGTGGACTGGCTCGACACGCCGATCGACGTCGCCCGCCTGGTGCGCGTGCTCGATCGGCAGATTGCCGGCAATGGCAACACGCGCCCGCGCATCTTGCATGTCGATTCCAATCCGGAATTGCTTCGTGTCGTGGCCGAAGCGCTGGGCGCCAAAGCCGAAGTCATGTCGGTCGATTCGATCGACAAGGCACGCCGGGCGCTTGCCGCCAACCGCTTCGACGTCGCCGTGCTCGATGTCGCGCTGGCCGCGGGTTCCGGCTTCGATCTGCTGCACGAGCTGCGTAACAGCGAGGGTGATGCAATACCGCTCGTCGTGTTTTCGCCGCCGGACGCCAATCCCGTATTCGCCGCCCAAGTCCGAGGCGCGTTGATCAAGTCGCGTACTTCGATCGACAATGTCATCGCAACCCTGCGCAAGCGCTTGGCGGGTGACTCCCTGCCCTCGAATGACAAAGACGCCGCATGAGTTCATGTCGCGTGCTTCATATCGACGACGACCTCGACATCCGCGATGTCGTGGAGGCTTCGCTCGGCCTCGACTCCGAAATCGTGGTGCGCGGTTGCAATTCGGGCGCAGATGGGCTTGCCGCTGCCGCGGAATGGCGGCCCGACCTCATCCTTCTAGACGTCATGATGCCGGTCATGGACGGCCCGACGACGCTTAAACATTTGCAGCAGAATCCACAAACCGCCGACATTCCCGTCGTTTTCATGACCGCTCGTGTGCAGACCCAGGAGCTCGCGCATTTCAAATCGCTGGGGGCTGCGGGCGTGATCTCTAAACCGTTCGATCCGATGACGCTCGCGGCTTTGGTGCGCAGTCAAATGCAGCCGGCCAATGCAGGATGAGTTGCCGCCGTGCAGAGCGTCTGCATTAGCGACTTCAAGGAGCACGTCGGACAGCTCACGCAACCGTCGGCCCTAAGAATGTTCCGGGAAGTTGCTGCGACCGCCTACTTTCGCAGCTGCGAGATTTGACCGGCTCCTCGCTCCATTATTGCTATGAGGCGCCCCAGTTTATCGTCGATCTGCCCAAGCCGATGCGCGGCAAACTCTGCCGCATAGGCGAGGCGTTCGTCTGCGCCTGGCATTTGTTCGTGCCGAATGTTCGGCAGGAAGGCGTTATCAAAAAAACTCTGATAGCGATTGCGAATTGCATCAGTTGATTGGTCGTTTAGCCGTGTCTGGGACATGTCTCATCTCCAGTTTGATGTGGGCGCGAGAAACACTATTGCCATTCCACATGAGCGGGGAGCCCGCGGCCAAAGCCGTTGCCCAATTCGTCCCCGGGATAGCACGTGTCGCCGGCGACTCCGCTGAGCCAACATCGACTTGTTCAAACGCGATCGGTAGTACGAACAGCGGGATTCGAACCCGCATGAATATTCCCATCCCACGAATTTTAGTCCGTTGCAGAAGGCAAAGAACCCTCAACGTAAGCTCTGCATTCAGAAGCGCCTTCAGTTTGCTCGTGACGGGTCAACGGCGCGAAATCGCCACCGAAAGGTACATCATAGCCAACCACGAACGGATTTTCGGAGATCTTTACGCGACTTCACTTTTCCAATGTGAGCGACGCAGGTGCCATCGGAACTGGCGACTGTTCAGCCGCAGGATTGGTCGTAGCGGTTGTGGGGTTGCTGTCACGGTTGCTGTAGATGAGATAACCACCGAGAACGATGACTGCTACAGAGCCGGCGGTGGTCCAGTGCGTGCCACGGTTCGTTCCGAACCATTTGCCGGACCATTTGTGCGCTATATTCTTGTCGTGGTGAATAACCGAGCGGCCATTCATGTTCGTTCCTCATGCTTTGGTGTGATAACGAAAAACGCCTCCGGACGTGAGCTGTTCGCACGCGGACAACGCCATCGTCTCACGTCCCTAATTTTTGGTGAGTCTATTAGTTTGCGAATCCAACCTAATTGTATCTGGCCGAGGTCCCCGGGGTCCGCTGCGCGTCAAAACCGCAAAGAATGGCGGCCTGGACGCCGCCAGGTCCGCTTTGCGGCTGACTCCGAAAATTCTGATGGGGGTCTTGACGGCGTCGGTAGAGATGTGAGTCCAACTCCCGGGTGGAGTTGCGGTGCCCGACGAATTTGACCCGCTTTGGCGATCCACGGCGATCAGAACTGGTGCCATACGCCGAAGATCACGCCGTTCTCCTGCAGCGCGTTGCGGCCGGCATAGGTACTCACGCCGCCGAACTGCAGCGTCCAAGTATCGGTCAACGTATAAAGCGCGCTGAGCTCCACCTTGTAGTATTCGTAACTGCCGCCGAAGATCGAGATTCCGCCGCCTTCCGAGACCACGTTGAAACTTTGCAGCAGCAGCATCCAGCGGGGATAAACCTTGACGCCGAGGGTTCCCTCGAACCGGAACTCACTCGGATAGCCATCGGTACGCCAACGCTCGGCTAGTTCGAAATCGAAGAAGGCGGGCATGTCACCCGCCTTGAAATTGTGACCGAGGAGCGCGCGGAAGTCGGCCTCGACGTCGGTATAGCCTATCGCGGCTGGGTTCGAGATGTCGGTGGTTCCTGGAATCCGCAACGTCGTCTGGCCGGACACCACCCAGTCCTGGCTTTCGAAAAATCCATAGCGCGCGCCGAACTCGGTGTAATTGAGACCGAAGCGCTCGGCATTCGTCGGCGCGGCGATGTTGATGTTCTGCAATCCGGGATCGAAGATCGCGGTCAGCCGGTCAGTGAGACCGTATTCGATGAGCACCTGCAGCTCTTCCTTGCTGTACCGCGGCGTCGAGGCAAGTCCGCTGCCGGTGAAGTATGAGGTCGCCGAGGTGGCGGTCAGGGACGCGAGCCACTGCCCGGTGCCTTCCGGAAGCGTCCATGCACCCGCCCACGCCGTGGAAGGCAGACAAAGCAATGCGAGCACGACCCCAACGAAACGCTTCATCACGCTACCCCACCCGAAACCAGCGCTCGCACCGCGACCGGTCCGCCCTCGCGGTCGATTTAGTCTCAGGCCATCACGCCCATTTCCTTATCGCGCAGGAGATTCTGCGAAATTCGATTGCCACCTTTCGGCGTTGCGCCTTCGGCTGACAGCGCGAGCACGCGGTTGCCGCCCGCTGCGGCGGCTTGCTGCACGCTGGAAATCGCCTGGGTGAGCAGTTGGATGCGGTCGACGTCGCGCTTGGCGCGCCCGGTGATCGCAGCCACGCTTGCGGTGACGTAGTCGGACGCGACCGACTCGGAATTCGGCAAGCGCAGCTTTTGCACCGTCGCGTGCAAGGTTTCGGCAAGTCCGCGCGCTGAATCGGTGTCCAGCTCCGGCGCCACCAAGATGATCATGCCGTTGCGATAAGCCGCCGCCACGATGCCGACGGTCGCCACGAGCCGGCGCACCGCGCGCGCGACCTGCGCAAGCACGCCGCGCTCTTCAGGCTTGCCCTTGGCCAAGCGATCAACGTCGAACCGATCCAACGTCAGCGCGAGAACGGAGATCACTTCGTCGGGGTCGGAGCCGCACGCGGTAAGGTAGGTCTCGGCTACTTCGCCGACGAACAGACCCGTCGCCTCGTCGATCCATACGCTTGCGCGCCGGTCGCCCCAGCTCGACAGAAAAGCCAGCAATTCGCGCTCGCGCGCCAGCCGGCGGTCGAGTTCCTGCTTGAGGCGAAGCGCCGCGCGCACTCGCGCGATCAGTTCGATGCGGTTGACCGGCTTGGTCACATAATCGGTTGCGCCGGCCACAAACGCATTGGCTAGCGAGTTCATATCGTCGAGCGCAGTCACCATGATGATGGGCAGGTCGGCGTATCGCGGATCGTTGCGTATGCGCGCGCAGACTTCGATGCCGTCCATCTCAGGCATGACGATGTCGAGCAGCACGACATCGACGGGCGGATCCGCATCCGTCGCGCGGCCGACATCGAGAATCTTGAGAGCGTCCCAGCCCGACGCTGCGGTGACGATATCGGTATAGCCCGCGGACAAGAGCGCCCCTTCGGTGAGGTCGCGGGAGTCTTCGGAATCGTCAACCACAAGAATCCGCATTCATCACCTCCGTATTTATACTTACATTTCACTTTGCGATTATTGTACAAGAGCAATATTACTCTTTAGGGACCGTGTCTATTTTCATTTTCTCAAACAAGCGCCAAGTATTGTTTTGGTATATAACGCGATAACCGGCCAGCCCGTCGCGGAACAGCGACGGGAAGGCCCGGTCCAGCCGGTCATTCGCGCCGGTCCTGCTTTGCGGATCCGGCACGGCGACGAATGGCGTATCGATGCGGGCGAACAGCAATGGCAGCGCGAACGGCTCACTGTCGGGACCGAGAATGCCGCGCCCGGCCGCGCCCCAGCAGCAAAGCAGGAGCATTGCCGGTGTCGGCCAGCATTCCATCGCGTCCAACGGAAGCGCCTCCTGCCGCGACAGCGTCCAGCCGCTCGGTCGCGCCCGGTTCGAAGGCACCGTGCAGATGACTCACGGTGATCGGATCGACCAAAACCAGGCTGAACAATCCGCCGAGCCATCCGAAGATGAGCAATGCGATGACGAGGACGATGCGCTCGCGCGCAATCGGAATGCGGATCACCACGGTCGCCGCGAGCACCGGGGCGGCGACCACGATCGCGGTAGGGTCGCCGAAGAACCTGCTGGCGACGCAGATCGCGGTTGCCGCGATCGCCGTGGCCACGAAGACTGCTGCCGGCATGACGAGCGGCCGCCGCCGATAGACGAGCGCCGGCATATCCAGCGCCACCGGCGCGCCGATGACGAGCGCCGCGCCCATTGTCAGGCTCGCGTCGATGGCGGGAATGCCGGAAAGACCGTTGCCGAATATCCGCGCCGCCGCTGCGGTCCACAGCGACAGGCTTTCCGCCGGAGCGGCAAAGAAACTCCAGCCATCGCCCGGAAACACCCACGATACGTAGGCGAAGGCCGCCACCATGAAGAGAGTCGGAAAGATCAGTGCGATGACCACGTTCAATGCGGAGGTCGCGACCAATTGCGGGCGGACGGCAAACGCCAGAAACGGTACCGCCGCGAAAGCGAACGCCGCGCCGATCGGGTGCGAGAATGCAAGCGCCATGAGCGCGAGCCCGACCCCCATCACTTCCGACGTGCCACTGCGCGCGCGCAGGTCATAGAGAGCGAGGCAGAGCATCAAAAGAAATGACGCCAGGAACATGTCGGCGGGCCCGGCGATGACCGCCCGCAACAGCGCCGGATGGAACGCCACCAGAAGCGTAATGATGGCGGCGGCGACATACGGCAATCCGGCTTTGCGAAACGCCAGAAAGCAGAAGGCGGCGAACAGCGAAAACAGACCGGCCGCGACCAGCGCCGGCGCCGGCGTGCCGGCAGGCGCAAGCCAGGCGACCAAAGTCGTGGCCAGGAAAGGCAGTGTCGGATAGCCCGCCACGATCCGGCCGATCGGCACCTGACCGTCGGCGGCGGTGCTGGCGCCCGCCCATAACCGCAATGTGTCGTCAGCGACGATTCCATTGCGCACCGCGATCGCCGCAAGCGCGAGCATCGCCACGAACGCCAGCGCGGCGACCGGGGCGACCGTGAGCGCGCTGCTCGTGGCGCGGCTCATGGTGCGCCTGCGGCGCCGGAGAATTGCGCTCCGCTATCCCGCGAAATGCCGTGCTCGGTTTTTTCCCAGAAGAACGGATCGCGGATCAGCTGCCAGAGGCCCTTATAGGCCGCCACCGAGATCAGCACCCAGTAACCGAACAGCGTGAAGCTGAATGGGATGAGATGGAGCCAACCGCGCCGGATCGGCCCCAGCATGATCAGGTAGGTAAAGGCGCCGTTGCCGGCGAGTAGGTTGAACAGGCACAGGAACAACAGCGACTGCGGAAACAGCGGGTCGAAATTTGCCGCGCTCGCCGCAAGCCAGATCGCATAAAACAGCCAGAAGACCGGATTGAGCAGCCCGGCAAGCACGGTACCGCCGATGAAGAAAATGAAGCCGAGAAATCCGAGCAGGCCGGCGCTACGTATGAGATGCAGCGGTCGCCGGGTGTGCACCAAGACCGTCTGCATGTAGCCCTTCATCCAGCGCGAGCGCTGCCGGATCCACTGTCCGACGCGGCAGCTCGCTTCCTCGAACGTGGTCGAGTCGACCACGCCGACCCGATAGCCCTTCTGTCCGATGCGGATGCCGAGATCGGCGTCCTCGGTAACGTTGAAAGGATCCCAGGCGTGCAGCTCGCGCAAAACGTCGGTACGGAAATGATTGGACGTGCCGCCGAGCGGTATCGGCATGCCGAGACGCTCAAGGCTTGGCAGCACCTGGTCAAACCACAGCGTGTAGTCGAGCGTGAACATGCGGGTGAGCCAGTTCTCGCCGACATTGTAGTAATTGAGGCGGCACTGCAGACAGGCGGTGTTCGGCGGCGAGCGGCGGAAGGTTGCTACCACCTTGCGCAGCTGATCGGGCTCGGGCCGATCCTCGGCATCGTAGATGACCAGATATTCCCCGCGTGCAAAGCGCAGCGCGAAGTTGCAGGCCTTCGGCTTGGTTTGCGGCTCGGAAGGCGGCACCACGATGATTTCAAACACGCCTTCGAAACCGAGCGTGCGCGCGGCGGCGATGGTCTCGCGATCGCCGGCCTCGAGCACGATCTTGATGTCGAGCTTGCCGAGCGGATAGTCGAGATTGCGCAACGCCTGCGCCAGCTGCGGCAGCATCGCCGCCTCGCGAAACATCGGCACCAGGACGGTGAAGACCGGCAGATCCTCCTCGCGCAGCGCGCGTGCCTCGATCGCAACGCTCTCGTCGATCTCGGCGGAGCGGCCGCCGCCAATGGACACCAGGATGCCCTTGAAGATGAAGTTGCCGAGATAAAAAATGCTGATGGCGACGTTGAGCACGATGAGCGTACCGAGCGGGACAAAGGCCAGGCCGATGAGCATCGCAGTCAGCAGCGCGTAGGCCGCGATCATTTGCCCGGTGGTGAACACCGTGCGGGCGGACATTTGCGGATCGAACTCCGCCAGCTCGAACACCGCGCGGCGGGACAGCGCGCCGGCAAAGGCGGTCTGCACCGCGACCACGATGTCGAATTTCGCCACCACCACGAACTCGATGTCGGCGCCCCAGCGGCCGCGTGCGAACAAGACGGTTTCGGGGCCGGGCGCCGCGGTGGCGATGAACAGCCGGCCGTCACGGCGCCGCCACGGCATCGTCAATCGGCTGGCATAGAGGTCGGTATCCGCAGCAATCAACAACGCGCGGTCGGGCGGCTCGCGGAGCAGATCGACGAACGGAAGATCGAATACTTGCGCGTAGGTCTCGTAATAGAGTCGCGGATCGATCCAGTTGCGTGACAGCAGCGCATCGCCGAGCCGGACGTTCCATCGCTCCGCCAGCGCGACAGCCTCATCGAGCTGCGGCAGGGTGATGACGCGCCGGCCGACCAGAAGATTGCCAAGCGTGCGGTCTGACGGTGATAGCGCCATCGGCTACTCGCCTGGGTTAGCCGACCGGCGGCGGAACATCCGCTGCAAGAGGAACAGTAGAGCAGCGGTGGCGAGCAGCCATAGCCCGCCAATGATCCAGGACCGGAAGCGCTCGGCGACGGTCAGCCATGACACCTGGTCCGGATAGGAAATCCGCACCACCGTGTCGCGCTCGGTCGACATGGCGAGCGCCACGCCGTTGCCATCGATGAAGGCCACGTCGCCGTGATCGAGATGAAGGTCGCTCGGCGCCGGCGCGGCTCCGTCGGCCGCCAGCGGCTTGATCCAAAGACCGGGATAGTCGCCCGCCGTCACGATCTGCGCCACCGCGCCGCCGACGAAGCCGCCGACATCAAGAAGCGCGTGGCCGGAGCGGTCGGTGACATCGACGCGCCCGCGATCGAAACGCACCCGCGGATTGGCGCCCGCAGGCGGCTTGTCGCTCACGGCGATGAAGGGGGCGTCCGGCGCCGACGTGCCGTTCGCGGCGGTGAAATTGACGCTGAGCGGCGCGACTTCAGGTGATAGTTGATCGACGACCTGGGCGAGGATGCCGAGCACGAGAATGGGCCGATCGGCGGCTGCCGCCGGCAGCAGAAGCTTAATTCCTCGCCCGAAGTGCGGCGTGAGATCGGAGAAATCGTGCGGCGCCCCTTCCGCGCTCGCCAGCACGACTGCCGACGAGGCGAGGATTTGCGCGGGATAACCCTGGGGCTCGAAGCGGCAATTGCCCTGCGCGCTGTCGCGTTGAACGACGGCGCGCACGTTGGCGATGGTGCCGACAAGCCCATCCGGCAAGGCGAGATCGAGATGGGTCGCTTCGGCGTTCGCCGCGACTATGCTGCCGAGCAGACGCTCATTGACGAAGGCGCTAACCACCGCCTTCTCGCCGGCGCCGTCGGGCGCAACCATGACGTCGAGCAGCAGGCGCTTGGCGCGGGTTTCGGCGGGCAGCCGCCGGGTATCGATGACCGCCGTGAGATCGGCGCGGCCGAAAACATCGGCCTGCGCCAGCGGCACTGCGAGCTGCTCGAAGCTCACCCGGTCGGTGGGAAGATCGATCGGCGAGGCTTCGCCCACCGACGCCGCCGCGATGCCGCGGGTCGCGGCGCGCAGCGGACTGGCGAACAAGCGGCCGGCGCGCACGACGTCGGCGTCGGAAACCAACAGCGCCGGCAACCCGCTGACCCGAACTGCGGCAAGCGTGCCGAATGGCTGGACCGTCCCGGCCACCCTGGCGAGCGGCGGATCGATGACAGCGGCTGCCTCGGCGAGCGGCCCAACAAGCACGATGCCGCGCGTCCAGCGGCCGGCTTCGTCGCGCTTGGCAAGGTCCGTCAATGCGTCATAGCCGTGGTGAAACGAGACATGCCGGCCACTGGCGATCAGCGACCGAGCAATCGTAACGGCGGTCGCCATCTCGCTCTCGGCCACGCGCCGGCCGGGTAGCACGATCGCGACCTCGCGCGGCATCAGCGCCGCCGTGGTGGCAACGTCGAGTTCGCCGACCGGGCCGACATCGACCTCGACCGCCGTCGCCGGGCTGATGGTCAGAGTATCGCCGATAGAGCGCACGTCGATGCAGCGATCGAGTGTCGCAGCGCCGGAATACAGAAATGAGAGTTTGAGATAACCGTCCTTGGGCTTGGTCTTGCCCAATGGCACGCGGATCGTGCGGCCATGGCTCTTGCCGTCGAGCGCAATTGCGGTCGCCGTGCGGTCGTTGACCTGCACTTCGAGATTGCGCCGCGCATCGTAAGCAGAGACATCGTCAAGGACCAGTACGAGGTCGTTCACCGCCACCCCGCGGCCCTCCGGCAGCGGCATGAAGATATCGTGGCGACCACCCAGATTGGAGAAACGCAAACCGTTGATGAAGCCGACATCCGCGATCGTCACCTCGGCGAGGAGGCCGTTCGGCCGCGGCGCCGAGGCGGCAGGTTCCGCGAGCGCCGCCGGTGCCGCCGCGGCAGAGTGCGGCCGCGACGTTGCCGTATGGTGCGGTGTTGGCGGTAGCGGTAGCGGCCGCGTCTGCGATTGGGCCGCGATGGGAAACAGCGCGAGAGCGAAGACTGGCACGAAGCAAGCACGCATGTTTACTCTCATGATCACCGTTTCACGACGGGGGTGAGTGGAAGGATTGCAACTCGCGGGCCGCGACCTCGCGTAACACCTTGAGTGTGTTGCTCAGCAGCAAGACTTCGTCGGCCGTTAACCCGCGCCGCTGCTGCTGCGAGGGCCGCAGCACGTCTTCGACGGCGCGCGCCGCGCCGCCGCTCGCCGGAAAACCGACCGTCGGACCGACCCCGACGATACCGTGGACGCAACGATAGGCTTCCGCCACCGCCGCGGCTGCCGCCGGCGCGGCATCCGAGAGATTAGGGATAGAAGCGCAAGTTTCCTCGATTTTGCCGGCGAGCGTCGTCGCGAAGCGATCGCGCACGCGGGCGAGACGGTCCGTGAATGGATCTGTGGTCATCGAGTAGTCCCCGAGACCGAATTCATAAGTCAATTACTGGCGTCAGTAAACAATATAAAGTCATAATGGTGAATCTGTACTGAGTATGTACTTTTACATAAGAAAATATACTGTCCATTGAAAGTATAAATCCGTATGCACTATTACTTAGTACCGTTCCCGGAAAGAGCTTCGCGATGACCGGAGGTCTTTGCCGCCGCGCTTCGGACACGACACGGAGAGGTTTGTTGTTCGGCGCCGCGCCGATCGGCGGCGCCTTACGATCGGCCGCTATTCGATCATTTCGCTCGCCGAGGCTCGCGACGAAGCAAAGTGCATTGCTGCCGAACTCGCGCTCGGCAAACGTCGAGCACGTACGGCGCGACGGAACGAGGCCGTCACCCGCGGAGACGGCGCTCCAGGCAGGCAGACGCTTTCAAGACGCTGATCTCGTCGTTGCGCGGCCCCACGATCTGCAGGCCGATCGGCAGACCTTGCGAGGACAGGCCGGCCGGAAGCGACGCCGCGGGCTGCCCGGTCAGGTTGAATGGATAGGTGTAAAAGACCCAAGATACGAGATTGCGCTCCCGGAGACTGTCCGGGATATTCTTGCCCGCCTCCAGCGAAACGACCGGCAGTGTGGGGCTGAGAAGCAGATCATACCGCTCGAAAAATGCCACCATTTCGTCGCGGAAAGCGTAGCGCTTGAATACATTCTCATAATAGCTGCGCATGTCCTGTGACAGCGCCGTCTCGAGGATCGAGGCGACGGCGGGGTCGAGTAGCTCACGGCGGTTCTCGAGAATCGGCCGCAACCGCGTGCCGACGCCCGCGTAGAACTCGGCGGTCCAAATATCTTCCGGATCCGCGGCAAACACGCGGTCTACTTGCTCGAGGGTGCAGCCGGCCTCCTCAAACCGCTTCGCCGCGGCCTCGCAGACGCGGACGACCTCGGCTTCCGGCGTCGCGTAGCCGAGCGTCGGGCTCCAGGCGATGCGCAAGCGGCCCAACGGCGCATCGCATGCTCCGACAAAGTCGGGAACCGGTTCGGCGATCGAGGCGGGATCGCGCGCTTCGTATCCCGATATCGCCTGCAGCAGCAAGGCGGCATCCGCCACGGTTCTCGCCAGCGGGCAGACATGAGCCAACGTGGGCGTCGCCGAAGTGGGCCAAACCGGGACGCGGCCAAAGTTGGCCTTGATGCCGAAGGTCCCGGTGAAAGCGGCGGGGATGCGGATCGAACCGCCGCCATCGGTACCCATCGCAAAGGGGGTAATCCCGCCAGCCACCGACGCCGCGCAACCCGCGCTCGATCCGCCGGGCGTAAGCGAGAGGTTCAGAGGATTGCGCGTGACCCCGGTCAACGGGCTGTCGCCGACGGGCTTGCAACCGAACTCGCTGGTGGTGGTCTTTCCGATCAGAATTGCACCGGCGGCCTTGGCGCGGGCGACCGCCGGCGCGTCCACTTTGCCGATGTTGTCGGCCATCGCCCGCGATCCCGAGGCGAAGCGAAGCCCCTCGACGGAGATCAGGTCCTTCGCCGAGAAGGGAACGCCGTGCAGAGTCCCCAGCGGCGCGCCGCTGATCACAGCCTGTTCGGCGCGGCGGGCCGCCTCGAGAGCGGCCTCGGGGACGATAACCGAGAAACAATTCAGCGTCGCCTGCGTCGCCTCGGCCTTTTCGAGCGCCCGCCGCGTCACCTCGACGGGCGACACCTCACGGCGGGCGATGCGCCGTTTCAGCTCTATCGCCGTCATATTATCGAAATCGGCGGACATCGAGGTCCCTCCGTCGCGAAGACAGCGAACCGAACGCGTCAGTCGTTCAGTACGGCGAACGCCCTGACCGGAGAGCCCGACCCGCCCTTGAACTTCAGCGGCACACCGAAAAACTGGAACTCTTTCTTGTCCACGAGTTCCTCGAGATTAACCAGCCATTCCCAATGCGAGATCCCGAGATCCCGGCAGAGCCGATGCTGGGCGAATATGTTGTCGGTCGGCTTGTCCGTCGACGGGCCTTCCACTCCCTGCATCCTCGAGCCGCGATCATAAAGCCAGCGCGTGGCTTCGACCGTGAGCAATGGATTCTTCCAGACGCTGTCGAGCGAAGGATAATGCCGCTTGTGAAAGCCGGTGCAGAGCAGCACGATATGACCATTCACCTTCACGCCGCACTTGGCCTCGGCGCGCTCCATGTCCGCGACGGTGATGTCTCCCAGATCGGGGATATGCCGCAAATCGAAGCAGACGGCCTTGCCCATGAAGAGGTCCAGCGGCATCTCGTCAACGGACTTTCCTTTGGGATTGACGTGGCGAAACGCGTCGACGTGCGTGCCGACATGGTCAAGCATGGCCATGAAATTCGTCTGAAACGTCATCGCGTCACCCGGCACGCCGAGATTGTGCGCCTTGGCGCTCTCGTGGCTCATGTGAACCGTATAGATGGGGCGCTGAAACAACTTATGCGCCGGCATGTTGTCTTCGATGAGAAGCGAGAGATCGATGATGCGGGCCATGTCGGTTCTCCTGGGTTAGGTCTGGATGGAATTCCGCTGTTGCGCCTCGCAAATGTCGCAGGCCGTTCTTCCCGGCGCGACGTCACGAGGCACGCTTCGCTCCCCGCCGCTTCAGCCCCGCATCGACGCGCGCAGCGCCACAGTCGCGACCGCGTCCAGCGCCCAGGGATAGCCGTTGTCGGCAGGCTCGAGGACGACGCCATAGGCTTCCCGCGCGTGCTCCGGCGTTATGAAGTCGTCGAGCACGTCCTCGAGCACCTGCTCGGGAGGGCGATCGAGCGGATCGCCGTAGCCGCCTCCCGATGGCGAGAAGTAGCAGGCGACGTCGCCTTCCTCGACGCGCAATCCGGAAAACTTGGCGGGGTATTGCTTGACGTCGTTCGGTGTCTTGGCGTTGTAGATTTCATACTTCCCGACCGAACCTGGCTTGCCACCGAATACGCCCCAGGGGGCATCATCGTGACGATCGGACTCGTGGGTGACGAAGCCCGGCGTCAGGAAGCGTTGCGACTTGACCACGCCCTGCCCGCCGCGGAACTTTCCCGCCCCCGGCATGACGTCATCGCGCAGTTCGTAACGATCGCAAATCAGCGGCAAGTGCATGCCGAGATCTTCCAAGGGATTGTTGCGCGTATTGCGCATCAGTTCTTCAACCGTATCGGGGCCGTCCGATTTGGGGCGTCCGCCCATGGCCGCTTCGTTCACCTCCAGAAACACCCAGTATTCGCCGTTGGGCCAAACGCCGGAGAAGGCCGCGAAGGAAAGCGTGGCGGCGTTCCCGGCCGTGCAACGATCGGGCAACACCGGAGACAGCGCCTTGATAATGAGGTCGACGACGCGTTGAATCTGACAGAAGCGCGCTTCCGCCGCGACCGGCGCGATCGGATTGAAGATCGAGCCCAGCGGTGCCGTGACTTTCACCGGCCGGAACGAGCCTTCGTTCTGCGGAATGTGCTCTTCGCAGGTATAGGTATCGAGCAACAACGCACGGAATGCGAAATAGCACGCGACCTTTGTCGAGCCCTCGAAGGGAACGTTGAACGCCGTCGGCACTTGCGGCGCGGATCCGGTCAAATCGACCTCGACGCCGTCGCCGCGTTTCTTGACCGTCACCTTCACGGGCAAGTGCTTGCCGCGATTGCGGCCGTCATCGTCGAGGAAACCCTCGGCGGTGTAATCGCCGTCGGGGATCTTGGCGATCTCGCGGCGCAGCATCGCTTCCGTGTAGTCCATGAGCTGGCGGGTGGCCTGAAGCACCCTGTCCTTGCCGTAGGTGGCCAGCAATTCCTGGAACCTCCTGACGCCGAGTTCGGCCGAGGCGATCTGCGCCTCAAGGTCGCCCATCACCAGTCCGGGCACGCGCGTGTTGTCCCTGATGTAGCGCCAAAGGCTCTCGCTGCGTTTGCCCTCTTCATAGAGCTTGATGCCGTTGAACAGCATGCCTTCGGCGAACATGTCGGGCACGTCGATGATCAGTCCCGGCGTGGCGGCGCCGATGTCGACGTGATGCGCGGTATTCGCGGAGAAGCCTACGAGTTCGTTTTCGAAAAACACCGGCATGACCACCGCGATGTCTGGCGAATGGCTCGCCCCATAGTAGGGGTGATTGTGGATGACGCAATCACCGGGCTTCCAAGCGCTCAACGGGATCGATTTCTCGATGCCGCGCAGATAGCCCGGCAGAGAGCCGATGTGCATGGGCGTCGAATCCGACTCGCACAGCGTATTGTAGTCGCGATCGAAAAGCCCGGCGCCGAGGTCTTGACTCTCGCGGATGATCGAAGAGTAGGACATGCGGTAGAGGACGTTGCCCATCTGTTCGGCTATGGAGTGCAACGCCCCGCCAATGACCTGCAACGTGATCGGATCGATTTTCATGGTCGTGCCCTGTGTCATCGCGTTTTCATCCCCTAAGCCTGGCCGCGGGCGACACGCATGTCGCCGTGCGAAAGAACGCTGGTGACGTATCCGGGCGGCACCAACGTCGTCGAATTGTGTTGCACGATCAGCGCCGGACCGTTGATCTTGTCGTCGGCAAGCAGCTTGGAACGATCGTAACGCGGCGTCGGAACCGCCTTGCCGTCGTCAAATACGGTATTGCGGGTATAGAGTTCGGCCTCCTTGGGATTGCTCCGACCGCCTTTGACCAGCTCCGGCAACTTCAACGTCTCGGTCGCGGACGAGCCAACGACGCGCAACGTTATGATCTCGACCAATTGATCTTCGAAGGCGTGGCCGTAGACCTGCTTATGCGCATTGTAGAAGCTCTTGATCACGGTCTTGACGTTGCTCTCGTTGAGCGGCTCGTCCGGCATCGCGGCGCGTAACTCGAAGCCCTGCCCGACGTAACGGCACTCCGCGACGGCGGTGAAGCGATGCAGCTTCGCCGACACGCCGTCGGCGGTCAGTTGGGCGCGCGCTTCGGCCTTCAGATCGGCGACGATCTTGTTGACCAGATCGAAGTCGGCCTTGCTCGCCTTGTTGGCGACCACCAACACCGAGCGCGTGTACTCGTATTGCAGTTCGGTGAGCAGCAGGCCCATCGCCGCGGTGATGCCGGGATGCAAAGGCGCAATCGTGTCCTTGGCCCCGATCAATTCGGCCAGCGCGACGGCATGGAGCGGCCCCGCGCCGCCGAAGCCCATCAGCGTAAAGTTGCGCGGATCGATGCCCTTGGCGACAGAATTGGCGTTGATCGCAAGCGCCATGTTGTTGTTGACGACGCGAAGGATTCCGAGCGCGGCGTCGGTCACGGACAACTTGAGCGGCTTGGCCACATATTGCTCGACCGCCTTGTGTGCGAGCGAGGGATCGATCTTGAGATCGCCGCCGAGAAAATGTTCGGGATCGAGCCGGCCCAAGACGACCTGCGCATCGGTCACGGCCGGCTCCGTGCCGCCCTTGCCGTAGCAAGACGGCCCCGGAAAGGCCCCCGCGGACCGCGGACCCACCCGGAACGCGCCGCCCGGATCGAGATAGGCGATCGAGCCGCCGCCGGCGCCGATCGCGTCAACGTCGATCATCGGCACCAGCACCGGGAGATTGGCGACCTCGGTATCGCGCGGGTTCTTGATCCGCACCTCGCCGTTCTGGATCACCGAGATGTCGGCGGAGGTGCCGCCGACGTCGATCGTGATCACATTCTCGGTGTTGCAGGATGCGCCCGTCCAGCGCCCGCCAATGACGCCGGCCGCGGGGCCGGAAAGCAGCAGGCCGACCGGACGACGCGCTGAGTTCTCCACGGTCGAGATGCCGCCGTTCGACTGCATGATCCGCACTTTGGCGGTGACTCCATTCTCGCGCAGCCGCGTTTCCAGACGCTGCAGATAGTGCGCCGTCGTCGCGCCGATATAGGCGTTCATCGCCGTGGAAGAGAACCGCTCGTATTCACGAATGACATTCACCACCTCGTGGGAGCAGCAAACGAAGGCATCCGGGACCACCCGCTTGACGATGTCGCGCGCCTTCACTTCGTGTTCGTTGTTGAGGAACGAGAACAGAAAGCAGATCACCACGGCCTTGAGGCCGCGCTTCTTGAAGATCTGCGCCGCCGCCTCGACTTGATCGAGCGCCAGCGGAACTTCGACCTCTCCGCTCGGCGGCCGCAACCGCTCGTCCACGACCAGGCGGTTTCGCCGTTTGACCAGCGGCTTCGACTGCCAAGGTACGTCGAACTGCAGCGAGAAATTGTGCGGTCGCTTGTGCCGGGCCATATGCAAAATGTCGCGAAAGCCGCGCGTCGTGATCATGCCGACGTCGGTGCCCTTGCGCTCGATCACCATATTGGTCGCGACAGTGGTGCCGTGCAGGACCATGTCGATGTCTCCCGGCGCAACACCGGCGATCCTGCAGACTTCGACAACGCCTTGCACGACGCCGGCGGATTGATCCGCCGGCGTCGAGGACACTTTGTGCACGAAAATTTTCTGATTCGCGCCAACGTCCGTCTGTTCCAAGACGATGTCAGTGAACGTGCCTCCGACGTCAACGCCGACACGTATCATTTTCCGCCCCTTTCATTCATTGTTTCCACCCGCGCGGCGGGCGCTGATCAAAGACCGAACTCACTGTGCATTGCTTGGGCGACGGCGTCGCCGCACCGACCGATCGGCCTTGCCGGTCGCTCGGCCGCCGACGCCGTCATCCGAATTTGACAATCAGGGGAGTCATGCTTTCTTGCGTGGGCTTCGCTTGGCGAAGTCGTCGGCCATTTCATTCATCGTGCAGAAGCGGACACCGGGATGGCGAATGATGTGATGGTAGAGCCGCTCCAGCATCATCAGGACATGCGGGCGTCCGGAGACGTCCGGATGGATGGTCATGGCGAAGACCGCGTAATCGTACTCGCGGTAGACCCAGTCGAACTGGTCGCGCCACATCTCCTCGATGGCGTACGGACTGACGAAGCCGTGACTGTTGGGCGCCTTCTTGATGAACATCATCGGCGGCAGATCGTCGAGGTGCCAGCTTGCCGGAATCTCGATGAGGTCGGTCTCGTGCCCGCGCACCAGCGGCTTCATCCAGCTTTGCGGCTTTTTCGAGTAGTCGATCTTGGTCCAGCTGTCGCCGACCCGCACGTAATAGGGCTGAAAGTCCTGATGCATCAGGCTGTGGTCGTATTTGATGCCTTTCTTGATCAACAGCTCGTTGCTCACGGCGCTGAATTCCCACCATGGCGCCACATAGCCGGTCGGGCGCTTGCCTTGCAGCTTGGTGACCAGATCGATGCACTTGTCGAGAACCGCTTCCTCCTGCTCCGGGGTCATGGCAATCGGATTTTCGTGACTGTAGCCATGAATCCCGATCTCGTGGCCGGCCTGAGCGACGGCCTTCATCTGCTGTGGAAAGGTCTCGATCGAGTGGCCGGGAATGAACCAGGTCGTCTTGATCCCG
>Ga0187876_1001231_pt1 | contig 22458 bp, 44 predicted proteins | sample June2016WEW_17_4_FD_133000 | JGI IMG/M metagenome (GOLD analysis project Ga0187876, IMG submission 133000) | Peatland microbial communities from SPRUCE experiment site at the Marcell Experimental Forest, Minnesota, USA - June2016WEW_17_40 | ecosystem: Environmental > Terrestrial > Soil >...
CCGGGGTCCCACGGAGTACGACATGGAGATCAACGTGCGGCGGGCGGTCGACCTGGGCGTCCTGATCGCCGAGATGGGGGCCGTCCCCGTCATATGGCACTCGATGTACCGCCACATGCAGGGCACCTTCCCCGGTCACTTCCTCGACGAGGCTTCCCTGCAGATACTGTCGACCTGCCACGCCATGGCGGTCACGGTGGGGCTCGAACGGGCGCGCCGGAGCGAGGGGACCGTGAAGGACATGCAGCTGTGCTACGAGCTCCGGATACCGGAGTTCTATGATGAGGGTCCGGTGGCCGACGCGGAGGTAGAGTGCCTCGCTACCGGCAGGACGAGCTCCCTCCTCACGGTGAGGGACCCGGGGCCGGGCGGACTGCGCGAGTGGATCCGCCACTGGAAGAGCTCGTCGTACGGGAAGACGCCCGCTTTCAATCACATGGTAAGCGGCGGGATGTTGGGATGAGATGCCGAGCCGGTGGGGGCGGAACAAGAACCTGCCCGGGTACGACAGGTTCCGGACCGGGCTCACGTACCACGACGTCTACACCATGCTGAACACGTCGGAAAAGCACCGCTACAAGCGCCGGGGGACGGTGCTGGGGTTCTGGCACGAGCTGAAGCTGCAGTTCTACGAGCAGGCGGTCAACATGGGCTACGGAGACGACGAGGAGGCCGAGTGACGATCCCCTCCCCTCCCCGACCGAGCGCTCCCGCGCCCAGGCAGCCGGCGTCGCTCGCCGAGATGATGGCCGCGTACGAGAGGGTGATCCTCATCAAGACCATCCAGGCGTGCGGGGGCTCGCGCAAGGAGGCGGCCGCCCTCCTGCGCGTGCGGCGGGGGTACCTCTACTCCCGCCTGCGCTGCCTCAAGATCAACCTGGCGGAGCTGCCGGTCAGGCGGCCCGGCCGGCCTCGCAAAGGAGACAGTCGTGGCTGAGCACGTCACCCTGAGCCTGGGAGAGCTCGTGGCACCGCCCTACGAGGTGACCAGGGCCGACCAGGTCGTCACGCATCCATTCGTGCCGGAGAAGGTGATCTTCGACGGCACGTTCGCGGGGAAGGTCTCGTTCAACATGTGGTTGAACGACGCTCCCTTCGCTACCTCGCGAGATCTGCGAGCGGGGGACGTGATCCGCTTGGAGTTGATCAACCACTCGGGAGCGATGGTCAGGACCTCTGTTCGCATCACGGGCAGGAAGCCCAGGTGCCGGCACGCGTGGACCCACCGGCCGAAGTGGCGTAGGTGGGCGGCCTGCTGGAAGCAGGTCGTCGTGGTCACGCCGAAGTCTGGCCTCACGGAGGCGTGCTGTCCGCGCAAGCCTCAGTGGAAGTGCGCCCGCTGCGGGATAATATACTGCGACAGCCACAAGATCCTGTCGGAGCAGCTGGGTTCGGTGGAGAGTCGGTGCAGGCCAGCTCGCGGGTCCAAGTCAAGTCGCGGGCACAACGGAGGAGATCGATGATCGCAACGGTAGTGTCGAAGAAGTCGAGGTCGCGCAGGGCGAGCGCGGAGGCCGCGGAGGCTGGGCCGCGGCCCAGGAGCTTCGTGAAGTGGGCCGGAGGGAAGCGTCAGCTCCTCCCCGAGCTGCTCAAGCGGGTGCCGAGGCCGTGGCGCGCCGACCGCGACCGGTACTACGAGCCGTTCGTGGGCGCGGGGTCGTTCTACTGGGAGCTCGCTCCGCGGTGGGCCCACCTCAACGACCTGAACTCCGAGCTCGTCGTGAGCTGGCAGGTGGTGCGCGACGACGCGGCTGGTTTGATAGGTGTGCTCAAAGACATCGAGGAGGCCTATCGAAAGAACCCAGAGGACGTCTTCTTGCAGTACCGGTCTCTCGCGCCTTCTCTGCTCTCCCCCGTGGAGCGGGCAGCTCGGTTCATGTTCCTCAACAAGAGCGACTTCAACGGACTTTACCGGGTGAACTCCAAGGGGATCTTCAACGTCCCCTGGGGCAAGAACCCGAAGGCGACCATCTGCGACGCGGACAACTTGAAGGCCTGCGCGAGGAGACTCCAGGACTCGGTCGCGTCGATCACGCTGGGCGACTTCACCCTCGTGAGGGACGTGCCCCAAGGCTCCCTGGTCTACCTGGATCCACCGTTCTCGCCCCTCACGAAGACGGCCAACTTCACCAGCTTCACCGCGGAGAAGTTCCGCCGGGAGGACCAGGAGCGCCTGGTCAGCTACGCGGCTGAGCTGGCCGGGGCGGGGGTCCACGTGATCGCGTCGCAGTCCTGCGACGAGGACGTCGTCGACCTCTACCGGGACGAGGGGTTCAGGTGCGACCTAGTGCCCGCGGTGCGCGCGATCAACTGCCGGGGGTACGGGCGTGGTGTGGTGGGTGAGTACATAATCAGCTCGGGAGGACGAACATGACGAAGGAGAAGGCGAACATATACTCGCTACACGTGGACTGGCTCCTGGTGGCACTGGTCCTGTACGTACAGTTCACGTTCTACCTGGGTACGCACGTGGCGGGCCTGCCTCCCGGCTGGGAGGACCTGCCGATGGCGATGGTCGCGGTAGCAGGCCTCCTGGGCCTGCTGGTCTTCTCCATCACGGTCAGGACGATCATCCGCTGGGAGAAGGAAGGAGGCTGACACATGCCATCTGACGACAGGAACGTGACGCTGAGGCGCATGATCGAGCAGGCGATCCACTGCCTGACCGAGGCGGACTCGGTGCTGAAAAACAAGGAAGACCCGAGGTGCGCCGCCGACGACTTGATGCAAGCCCGGGACCTGATCTGCGGGTTCATCTGGCCAGGGATGGAGAGGATCCTCCAGTGCGCGACCAAGGAGACGTCACCATGAGCTGCGCGGAAGAGGCGGAGCTGACGAAGCTCGTTAAGGAGGTGACGAGCACCTTGAAGCTCATCTTCGTCTTGATGTCGATCTTGTTGGCGGTCGTGGTGCCCACCTGCTTCATATACCTCGGCAGCCGGACCACCGACCTGGGGTGTTTTGGTAAAGGATCCGAGAGGGTGAGGCTGGCCGAGTGCATGAGTCAGAAGAAGCCGGCGAGCGAGTGCCTGGCGGAGGCGCGGGTCGCCTGCGTCCTGGAGGAGTAGGGCCGTGGCGGGCGGGCAGCTGCTCATAGACTTCGACTACAGCGAGACGACGCCCAAGCTCGCGCTGGAGATCGCGATAATGCTGGCACCCAGCATGCATACGGGCACGACCGTGGAGCAGACCAAGGAGCTGGCTGCCCGGATCGCCATGGTGGCGTACAAGCGCTACAAGGACCACTGGGAGCCGGCGGAGCCGATCCGCTGCCTCCTCTGCGACACGGAGACGTACCCGCGCGACCGGGTGCGGGTGGTAGTGTGCAGCCGCTGTTCGTACGAGGGCCACTCGCCCGGGTCCCGGGGGTAGCAAAAAATTCGCGCTTGACACCTGGTTCCACATAGCTGAGAATTCACAGAAGATGAGCGAAGAAAAAGTCTCTTGCGTTACGAGGACTCTGTTCGAGGCGCACGGCGCCAGGCGGGCCGGCCACTATGAGTGCTTCAGGTGTGGTAAGGAGGTGGCGTCGGGTGCTCGGTGCTCATCCTGCGGGCACGACGGGGCGTACTTCGCGGAGGAGACCACCGACCCCGGGCTCCGAGAGCGAATGGAGATGGCCAGGGATCGGGTGCGGGAGGTGGAGGAAGCCTGGGGAGTCCGCGGGCCGGTCGAGCTGACCGAGCCGGATCGAGGTCGGGAGAAGGTCTCCAAGTAATCGTCGGCAATCATTTTTTCGGAAATCCGTTGAAAGGATCGGGCATGACCAAGAACCGCCGCCGCGAGAAGAACGTGGGCCACACGTCACAGGGGGTGCGCGACCTCAACTCGATGGGACCGCGCAGGCAGAGGCCGGAGGACGCCCCGTCCGCCCAGGCGCTCGAGCACAACGACAAGCTGGGCCGGGCGGTCCACGGCCGCCACAAGATGGGCCTGCCCGACAAGACCTGAAGGAGGGGAGTGCTGTGCTTCGCGACGTGACGGAGATCGTGTCTTCCCTGGTGGTCGGATCCAACGTCGTGGAGCTGTCGGAAGCAGACGTCGTCGCGGTGGTGGACCACCCGCCGCGTCCCACGGACAAGTCAGTCGCGTAGGCACGGATCGATGACGCCCGACCGCCCCAGGTCCAGGTCCCTCGACAAGGTGATCGACAAGATCCGGAAGCTAGTCGCCCTCGAGTCCTCCCCCAACAAGCACGAGGCCGACACTGCGCGTAAGGCGTCAGAAAGACTGCTCAAGAAGCACGGCCTCACCCGCGAGGAGGTCGCCCAGATGTCGGCGGACGGCTACGCGGAGCTGCCCATGGGGGCGAGAGGGTTTGACGAGTCCTGGCGGTGGGCCCTCGTGACTGCCGCGGCCCGCTACTCGGGCGCCGAGGCCGTGTCGCTGATGGTGGAGCGCAAGTACCGCGCTCCCAAGCGCAAGGTCCGCCTCGTGGGCGAGCGGGCCGACGTGGAGCGGGCGAAAGCATTGTACGAGGAGCTGTGCGGGCTGGTGACCGAGCTGGAGCGGCTGGCGGCGGACCAGCTGATCGACCTCCTGGCCGAGTGGACGGCCTGCTACAGTCCCGGCGAGTGCGCCGACTCGTTCCGACGCGGAGTGGTGATGGGGATCGCCGCGCGGATGGCGGCCCACAAGAAGGCGAGCGGCCAGGACGACGAGCTCTGGCGTAGCGCACAGGACCCGCCCGCGGCCGAGCGGCCCGCGGAGCAGCCGGTCGGTGTGGTGGGGGCCCTGGTGAGGCTCGTGGCCGGGGCCAGGGAGCGCACCGCGCGGGCCAGGGAGGCGGCGAGCCGGGTCCGCGGTGCCCCGCAGAGTAAGAGCATCGACCTCGACGACGCTCCCTGCCCGGCGATATACGAGATGGGGCTCGACCTGGCGCGGGCTTGCGTCCGCGTCACGCCGGAGGGCCGGGTCGTGGTCCGGCAGCAGAGCACCCACGTCGACGGAGATTGGTTTCCGCACACAGGCGAGGACGGAGATGTCCGGTCCAAGAAAGGTCGTGATCATGGCTGATACCAAGGAGACGTCAGACGGACTGCGAGCGGAGGTCGCCAGGTACGTGACGAAGATGGCGAGCAGCAAGCTCCCAGGACCTAAGATCAACATCCTGTCCATCTTGAGGTCGTCGGACGGTGACTTGTTCGCAGCGCGCGTGCTGCTCGCTTACGGAGGTGCGTACCCGGACGGCGTGCTCATCACAGGACTCTTCTTCCAGCACGTCGCCTGGATAAGCGGTGACAACTCGGAGGCGGCCATGACCGACCTCAACGTCGCCATCCAGCACGTGATGAGAGAGCGACTAGCATAGGAGCCAGACCATGTCAGATCGTCGCGAGTACTACTGCCCCGACTGCCACCAGCTGCGCCTGTACGCCGGCGGCGGCACCCCACGCGTCTGCGGAGGATGCGGCGGCGAGGACATCGACGTCGACGAGGTCGGGTCGGCTCGCCTGTGGCGCCGGCGGCACCCCGACGAGGCCAGCTCGGCTCCCGGGCCCCAGCACGCCCACGCCGTTCTTGACCGACTCGAGGGAGGAGGGAGTCCGCGACCCGAGGGCATCTTCGTGATCAACGACCCGCGGCTGGCCATGCTCGAGGCGGCGGAGCACACCGGCGCCCACGTCATCGCCGCCGGCGACGAGCTCTCCAAGCGAGGCATCAAGTGTGTGTTCTGCCTGTTCGGCGTCACGAGCGAGCACGGGTTCGGCGTCCAGGTGGCGCTCAACGAGAAGCTGGTCAATACGACCGACACGTCCGAGCTCGTCAAGGAGGTGCAGGCTGCCATGCGGAAGTTCGTGGTCGAGAAGCTGGGCATCGAGGTCCGCCCGGTCCCGCCGCACCCGGCGGACGCCTGACCGCGGCTCGAATTTCGTGCTTGACACCACATGCAGGGACGCGGTAAAACATTATTTGACAAGGCGTTCTGAGCGATGATTTTTCGATCTACCGACATCGAGACCATCCCCGACGACTCCCGGTGGTCGCCCCCCGCGCCATCCTACAAGCTGACCAGGGGACCGCGGGCGACGGATCTCGCGGTGGACTCCTGCATGGGAGGCTCACCGAACAGCGGTGGTGAGGTGCTCCGGAGCACGTTAGCGGCCGTCGAGGAGCTGGAGGTGTTTCCTCCCCCTCACATGTGTCGGGTGGTGTCCATCTCGTACGTCGACGTACGTTTCGATCCTACATCCACCCCCAAGTACCAGTTCCACAAGTGCTACACGGAGTGCCGGTGGGACGCGACCGGGTCGCAGGCGCGGGCGGACTCCCTCGAGCACGACCTCCTCTCCGCGTTCGGGGAGGCCATGGTCCCCGACGTCCACCTCATCACCTGGAACGGCCGGACGTTCGACCTGCCCGTCATCGTCATGCGATCGCTCTTGCACAAGATCGCGTGCCGGTGGTACTACGAGTCCCGCGACGTCCGCTACCGCTACAGCACCGAGGGACACTGCGACCTGATGGACTTCATGAGCGACTACGGGGCCTCGCGCTTCATCAAGCTGGGCGACTTCTGCCACCTATGCGGCCTGCCCGGCAAGACTGACATGTCGGGCGACAAGGTCTCCGTGCTCCACGCCGAGTCCGTGCGCGACCCGGCCGGGTCGGAGGCGCGTCAGGCGCGCACCGCCCGCTACTGTCTGCAGGACAGCATCCAGACCGCCCTCGGCTGGCTGCGCACGCGCCACCACGTGGGCAAGGTGACGGCGGAGTCCCACAACGCGGCGCTGGCGACATTCAGGGAGAGTCCCGTGATCGCCTCCGCGATCGACATCAACTGGGATCTCCTGATGGTGTAGTACGATGCACGGACGCAACAACAAGACCCTGGAAGTCGTCCGCGAGCTCGGGTTCGAGAACGTCATCAGGACGAGCGGACAGTCTACGGAGCGCGTGTACTTCCTAGGTCCCTGCGCGGGGAGCTGCGGTCGGGAGGACGGCGCCCACGCGACCGTGGAGGCCGTGCTCGACTTCATCGCCTTCTGGGAGAACCAGGTGCAGGTCGCCAAGGACTACCTGGCGAACGGTCGGAACTGCAAGACCCACGAGTGGAAGGTGGCAGCAAGGGAGCCCAGTGTGGAGGCCATGGTCATCGTGGGTGATCTCTGCCGTCGCGTGGGGATCGCCGACACTACCGAGGCGTGGCCCGTCGAGGTCGCCCGGATGATCGACGCGCTGGCGGCCCGCTGGGTGGCGAGCGCCCTGGAGAGGAAAAGAGCATGACGTTCAGCAATAAGAAGCCGGATCGCGAGGGGTTCTACTGGGTGCGCATGAGCACGCCGTCGGGGAACGAGATAGACCGGGTGGTCCACGCGTACCGGTCTCTCAGGGACGGTGAGACCCGGCCCGACCTCGTGTTCAGCGACGGGGAGAACTTCTCTCTTGCCAGCTCGAGGTTCCTCAAGTGGGCGGGACCCATAGAGGAGCCCGCAGACGTCTACCCCCACTACCAGAGAGACGTCCCCCGGGGATTTTGACCTGGTCAACCGAGAAAGAAGCGACAGACATGGACGACAACCTGGTCAGGCTCAAGCTCCTCACCGCACCGGTGTCCGGATTCGGATCGAGCAACTTCGACGTCCTGCGGACGGGGCCCTCCTTCAAGTTGCTGGGTTTGGAGGTGCCCGACGCCGTCGCGGACGCCTTCATGATCACCGACCTGCGGGTCGGTAAGGACTCTCAGCTCATCTCGCCGTCCTGCTTCCCGGCCAGCTTCTTCGCGGCCTCGTCTCGGCGCGAGAGGCTCGGGCTGCTCGGCGTGGCTCACAACAACACGTACCTCAAGGTGTCGCTCACGAACCTGTGCGCCGACGAGCGCGTGTTCGAGGGCAGCTTCGTCGGCGAGGTGGTCGGATCTCACGTCGATCCCAGGCCCGGGGACGGGACCAAGATGAGGATGATCGTGGGACTCGGTCTCACGGTGGTGGCGCCCGGGGCCGAGGTGGTGGTGTACGGGGCGCAGCCCCAGCTCAGGTTCTTGCCGCGGCGCCTCGCCATCCCCCGGGCGGTACTCGGTACGGGAGCGTCGGGGGCGTTCGAGGTGGTGGCGGCCGCGGTCCTGAACTACCGCCGCGAGTTACGCCAGAAGATCGAGGGGCCGTTCGTCACGGACAGCTACTCCGAGCGGTGCGAGGGGAATTTTGAGTGTCCGGTCGACATGGAGCCCGCCGACATCCTGGCCATCACGGTGCGGAACCGGACCGACTCTCAGCGAGCTTTCTACGGCACGGTAGCGGGGACGGTCACCTGGTAGGAGACCATGGATCCCACCACGAAGAAGCTCACCAGGACGGTCTGCCTCGAGGCCCTCTCGAGGACCGCCGGGCGCATGAAGCGGCAGAAGCTGGAGCCGAGCTTCCTCGTGTTCTCGATCGCTTACCCAGACGGTGAGGTGGTAGCCCTCGCCGTGAGCCACCTCGTGGGAGACAGGGATCCGGAGCTGGGGGAGGAGATCACGTCCGTGTTCGAGACCGCGTGCGAGATGGCCAGGCGGAAGATCGACGACCGCCGCCGGCGGGGACGGTCGCGCTCGGAGGTCAAGCCGTCGTGAGCCTCTACTGCCCCAACTGCAGGGTGCTAGTGCCGGAGGGCAGCTCCAGCTGTCGCCGCTGCTTCCGGCAGGACCTGGCCTGCACGCAGTGCAACCGCATGCTGCCCGAGGGGAGCACGCGCTGCCCCGCGTGCTCGGCGGCGGTGGTGCCGTCACGGCCGGAGCCGGTGAGCACCGTGACGGCGACGTCCATAGATCCGAGCGTGCTCAGGGCCCTCGCGGAGATCCCCCACGCCGTGAGCCACATGCCAGCAGTGCCGGAGGTGTACCAGGCCGGGAGGCACGGGGTGAAGGCGGAGGTCACGATCCCGGCGGGCGACGCGCAGATCATGAACGAGCTGCTGCAGTTCGTGCAGATCCTGCACGGGATGGCCGGCCGGGTCAACCAGTTCCGCGGCCACACCGACCAGACCAGGGCGATCATCAAGGGCATGCGCACGCTCGCCACGGACATCCAGGAAGAGATCGAGCGGCGGCGCGGGCCGCAAGGATAGATCATGGCCGAAGAGAAGCTGATAACCTACATCATCGACAACGGTCGCGACTACTCGGACCACGCCCTCTACTTCGTGGAGGCGCCCGCCGACTTCGGCGCGTGGTTCGCGAAGGAGCTCGTGCCGTGGCTCAGGGCCCGCAACATGCGGGGAGATCGGTTGAAGGTGGTCGGCACCTGCCAGTCCGTGGAGTGGGTACGCGGTATGTGCACCATGACTCTGGAGCAGTTCCTGGGCGACGACTGCGTCGTTGAAGAATTCGACTACGGCGAAGATCCTCCGGAACACCGTCCCCGGTATAAAAAATTTGACGCGGAATAACTCGGTTAGCTCACACCACAGGTCACACCATGCGAGAAACAGCCCACATCAAGAAGTACGGGAACAAGAAGCTCTACCACATCGAGGGTGCCTCCTACATCTCGATGCTGGAGCTCTCCGACCTGGTGGCCGCGGGTCAGCACGTGGTGGTCACGGCGGACGAGACCACCAAGGACCTGACCGTCGAGACCCTGGCGCGCGCCTTCTACGAGAGGATCAAGGTCCGCGACCCGAAGGCGCCCAGGCAGCCGACGCCGACCGACATCGAGGCCATGATAGCCCGGGTCAGCGTGCCCGCCCCGGCCGCGGAGTGACCGCCATGAAGAACCACGCGCGCAAGTCGCAGGACGCCCCCGCCCGCAGGCGCAAGTACACCAAGACCACGCCGGTGATACGCCTGCGGCGCAACGTGGAGAAGATCGGTCGGCACGCGGAGCTGGGCCGCGAGCGCCTCCTGGCCTGGAAGTCCGACGACCCCGACGTCGCGGCCGCCCTGGCCCTCACGGAGAAGATCGAGGCGGACGCCCGGGACCTCGTCGGCCGCGTGGTCGCCCTCGAGAAGAAGGGGTTCTGCCCGACCCGCCACTACAACGTCTGGGCACCCGCCGTCGGCGAGGTCGTGCGGATCACCGAAGAGTACCGGTCCAAGTACGAGGCGATCTACGCGTCCGTGCTGGAGTCCGACTCGCGCATGCTCGACGAGCTCGTCGTGCACAGCACCCTCCCCACGGGGGAGATAGTCGTGCAGCGCAACAAGAAGACGCCGTTCGCCGTGCGCAAGAGCCACCTGGCGCCCGTCTCGGTCGGTGACTGAGATGACCAAGCCTGCCCCACCCTCCCCGCCCGCCCGGCCGCGCAAGACCCAGGCGGGGCCGTTCCGCGTCCCGGACGCGTCCAGGATCCCGGCCCGGTCGCTCCTGGCCGGGCGCAGGTCCGATCAGGCGGCGCCGGAGGAGGTCACGAAGCGCTACAAGACCCACCTTCGGGGGGTGTCGGCGCCCCGGCCCGCGGGCAGGCCGCCGTCGGACCCGAGCACCGAGATCCTGCGCGGTCCGGAGCCCCCTCGTTCGCGCGTGGAGCCGGTGAGGTCCCCGCGCGGACTGTTCCGCCCCGACCGCGACGGGAGCCGCCCGGCGCCGAGCGAGGCGGACGACGAAGACGAGGACCTCGAGTGATGTCCCTCGTAGACCTCGCCATAGTGCTCTGGGTCCACCTGGTGGCCCTGGTCGTGACGGTGTTCGGGGTGATCCTGATGCTGACGGCGTTTGGCCAGCTCCCGTCGGGAGGGAGCACGTGTGCCAAGGTAGTCGCGGGCGTCGGGGGCTTCTGCCTGATCGAGGCTTCCCGGTACGTCGAGCACAGGTTCCTGCTCAGGTTTAGGAAGGACTAATAGCGGAGGCGAGTAGGTGTCACACCACGATAAAGCGTTCGAGATGACGGAGTCGATCGTCGCCACGTCGAACAGGGGCCGGGTGTCGCGGATCGAGTCCCCCCACGTCGGGCTCGTCCAGTGGATGCTGGACCTGGCGGTGGAGCGCGCGATGTTCTGTTGCAGGTACGCGCGAGACGACCGGCCCGACGCGTCTCTGTGGAGTCGGATCTGGCACCACATCACGGCCAAGATCTTCGGTATCAGTCGGTCGTGGTCATACTGGTGGGTCAAGCTCGAGGAGGCGCAGTCCATCAGGGGGACCGGGTTGACCAGCTTCGCGTGGGACCTCTGCCTCAACAAAGAGGACAACGTCTACGCCCCGCCCGACCCCCGGAAGACCATGGCGACGTACACCGGGAAGGCGGGCAGGAGAGCTCGACTGGCCGCGGAAAAACGCGATATACGTTCGCGCTAGTACCATCAACACCGAACGAGGAACTGCATGGGAAAGAAGCTGTACCTGGGGAACTTGCCGTGGTCCGTGTCGTCGACCGACCTCGAGCAGATCATGCAAGACAACGGCGTGGCGTGCGAGCGGGCCGAGGTCGTGCTCGACAAGGAGACGCACCAGTCGCGGGGCTTCGCCTTCGCGCACTTCGTCTCGGACGCCGACGCCGAGCGTGCCATGCATCAGCTCGACGGGCTGTCGATCATGGGGCGCTCCCTGGCCGCCAGGGAGGCCATCGAGCGGCCGGACCGCCGGGGAGGCGGCCGCGGGGGACCGCGCAGCGTCGCGCGCAGCTGGGAAGGCGAGGGTGACCGGGGCGGTCGACGGTCTGACCGGGGTAGGGGACGCCGCAGGGATGACGACAGCCGAGGGTGGTGATGGCGTCCGAGAAGACCGCCGACCGAATAGAGGCTGATCGCGCAGCTGCCGACCTCCTCAGTGAGACGGTCGAGAGGGGCAGAGCACTGATCAAGTTGGAGCAGTCGACTGCCTTCACGGAGAAGGAGTCGTACGCCTGGTCGCCTCAGTTCCGCGACGACCTGTCGTGCGTGTTCTGTGGCCGCACGGAGCGCACCGTCCTCACCTCGAGCCGGCCGGGCGCGCGCGCGGGCTTGTGCGAGGCCTGCTGCGTGAACGCGGCCTGGTCCTGGCGCGGGCTGCCGGGCGACGCTCCTGCCCTGCCGGCCAAGGTCGAGCGCCCGACCCGGATAAAGGTTCTCCTCCCCCGCATCAAGAAGACGGGCGACGGCTCGACCTCGCCTTCCCCCAGCATCTCGATCTCGTACGAGTTCGCGCTGGTCAAGATCCCGCCGGTGGTGGACGAGAAGCCCTCCCCGAAGTCGGCGAGGTCCGGTGCCGCTCCGGAGGACGCCAGGCCGGCGGCTCCCGAGCCAGCGGCTCCCGAGTCGCCGGTCCTGCCGGACCGCGACGACGTCACGCGGGAGTCGCAGATCAACGACCTGCCCGGGGTCAAGCTCGGCGAGAACGAGAACGAGGTGGCCGCGGTCGGGCGGGCGCTCGACGCCGTCGGGATCGGCACGTGGCCCATGTTCTGCGAGCCGCTCTGCTCGGGCTACACTCCCCGCGGCAACTTCGCCCGGATCTACCTGGTCACGGCCTGGTACCGCCGCTCTACGACCCTAGAGGAAGATCAGCGACCCGGAGGCCAGCGGTTCGAGACCATCGTCTGGCGCGCGGGCTGCGTGCACGACAACGCCCCGGAGATGGCTGGCCTCTACCTCACCCTACGGGAGGTCTGGCCGCTGCGCGTGTGGAAGCACGCCGCCAAGCTCGCGGAGCGATCGCGGCCCGAGACCCTCCTCTCGGCGGTGAGCGTGCAGCTGTCCCGCGGGGCCGTCGAGTACATCCGGACGCAGGCGGCGGTCAGGGCGGGCGACCGCGAGGTGGACACCTCCATGGCCGAGATCTTGTACAAGCGCATGACCGCTGACGAGAAGGCGGTCGACAAGCTGATCCGCGCGGAGGCGGCGGCTCGATCCGACCTGGCCGTCCAGAAGGAGGCTGAGCAGCGGGCCGCGACCGCCGTCGCCGACGCTGCCGCCGCGGCGTCGGAGGACGAGCTCCCCGACGACCTGGGAGATCCTGACGACGCTGACGAAGTAGACGGCGTCACCGGACCGCCCAGGATGACCGAGGTGAACGGTACGCCCCCCGGAGATGACGTCGATGAGTAGCCCTCCGGTGTTCGTGGTGCTCGAAGGAGTCGACCGCTGCGGGAAGAGCAGGCAGGCCGAGCGCCTGGTCTCCCGGCTGGTGTCCCTCGGTCGCCCGGCCCGGGAGGTGTCGACACCGGACTACGCCAGCCCGGTGGGTGAGCTGATCGCCCAGCACCTCGCGGGCGACGTCTACCTGGCGGACGCCTCGGGCTCCACGTCGAGTTACGATCCGCTGGCCTTCGAGTGCATGCAGATCGTCGACAAGTACGCCACGTCGGCCCAGATCCGCCAGATGCTCGACGCGGGCATGTCGGTCGCGAGCGCGCGGTGGTGGCAGTCGGCGCTCGTGTACGGCCAGGACGACGGGATCGACGCGGATCTCATCCGGGACGCCGTCCGGGGACTCGTCCAGCCGGACCTCTCCGTCCTGCTCGACGTCGACCCGGCGACGATAGCGAAGCGCTGCGATCGCCACGACCGCTACGAGAGGGACCTGGCCAAGCAGGAGAGGCTCGCTGCCCGCTACCGTAAGCTCTGGCGAGGTGAGAAGTGCGTCGTCCTGAGCCACGACTGGTCAATAGTATCCGGAGACGGTACCGAAGACGAGGTGGCCGACCGGGTCTGGCAGGCGGTCTTAGCCAGGCGTCCCGACATCGTAGATCAGGCCGTTAAAATTTGACGGTTGACACCTGGTTCTCAAGCACGTAGGGTCTGTCCATGGCCGATCAGAACGAAGTACGGAACGCGGTCATCGAGAAGGCGGAGATCCGGTTCGTTATGGTGCGCAAGTCGGACGACCAGGAGCCCACCGCCCAGGCATGCTTCGAGCTCATGCTCGACTACGGCGACGTCACCCAGCGCACGGGTAACGTCCCCCTCACCGGGAAGAGCCTGGCGCGCCTGCTCAGCATAGCCGGGGTGCGGGAGTGGAGCGCCGTCGTGGGTAAGGTCGTGCGCGCCAGGGTCGTGCCGCGCGTCCTGCTGGGACAGTCCTACGGTACCGTGGACGCCGTCGGACACGTCATCAACGAAGACTGGCTCCCCCTCGGCGAGAAGTCCACCGATCACGATTAGAGGTCAAGTAGAACTTCGGGGAGTAGTCAGGAGAGCAACTTCTCAAGATCATCGGAAGAGGGGCAAGAAGATGTTGGATAACACCAGAGAAGCGATCAAGCTCGCCTCGCCGGCGGAGGCGGGGCCGAAGCAGGTCGCCCTGTACCTGATGGTCAAGAACGGCATGTCGGTGGTCGGCAGGCTCCTCGACTGCGTGGGGCCGTACGTAACGGGGGTCGTGGCGGTGCTCAACGACTGCACCGACCGGACGGCGGACGTCATCGCCGAGAAGAGCCTGCTGTACTCGCTCGCTCCCCCGGTGCTGGTCACGGTCAACTCCTCGAACCACCCGGAGCTCTATATATACGACGTGCCGGAGACGTACGCGGTCGGCGAGCCGCTGGTCGGAGAAGTTTACGAGGGGCCGTTCACCCACAGGTACATACTCGCCGACTGGGCCGGCGCCCGCAACCTGGGCTGGGACATGCACCCCGTCGCCGTCAGGTGGCGTCTCTTCCTCGACGCGGACGACGTGGTCGTGGACCCGCAGAGCCTCCCCGGGGTCTGCCGGATGCTCGACCAGAACGGACTCGCGGCGGCGGCCACGAGGTACCACTACGAGGTCTCCTCGAACGGTATGCCCCGCGTCGCCACCTTCCGTGAGCGGCTGGCGCGCGGCGTACCCGAGATCAAGTGGAGCGGCTACGTGCACGAGGGACTCGTCGGGTTCGACCCGAGGAAGGTCGCGCAGGTGGACGGCTCCCTCGTCGTGCGCGACATGCGGGACAGCGAGGGCACGGGGATACGCATCCCCGGCCGCAACCTGAAGGTGCTCTACTACCACGCCCGCAGGCGATCGTGGCAGATCACGCCGCGCGAGATGGTCTACCTGGCGGCCGAGTCGCGCGTCATCATGCCCCGCCTGGCGGCCAAGCTGATCGAGATGTACCTGCCCGTCTCGAGGTGGCCGGAAGAGCAGTCGTGGGCCGCCTCCATGATGGGCGAGATATACGAGAACGAGGAGGACTACGTCTCGGCCTCGCACTGGTACGAGAGGGCGCACGAGCTGTATCCCGGGGTCTTGCCCAACATGCGCCTGGCGCGCGCCCGCTTCCGCCAGGGGCTCTGGGCCGAGGCCGTCTCCGCATACGAGCGCGGGATCGGACTCAAGAACAAGATCCAGCTGCTCGACGGGGGCGAGGCGCACGAGAGCGCGACCCAGGTGCTGGTTGCGGCCTGCCTGCGCAAGCTGGGCCGGATCGAGGAGGCGGTTAGGCTGTGCGAGGAGGCCAGGTCACAGTACCCCCACGTGGCTGCCCTCAAGGAGATGCACGAGAACCTCGTCCGCGACGAGGCGAGGAGCAGGCCATGAAAGATCTCCTGGTGGTGGTCTTCTGCCTGGTCATCCTCGCTGCGATCGGAATTTACGCGGCGAGCGTCATCTTCAACAGGAGGAGGGCCGGACGGAGAGGACACGTGCTCGTCCAGGTCAAGTTGGCGGACCTCGACCTCTGGGACAGCCTCCGGATCGAGGCGCGCTCTCGTCACCACAGCGCGCTCGATCACTTCGAGCGGATGAAGAGGTTCTACGACGGTAAGGAGGCGAAGGACCCGGCCGACGTGCAGATCTGGGGCAGGGAAGTCACCGTGGGCGACCGGCTGGAGTACCTCAAGGCCGACGCGCGCAAGCTCGAGCTGCTCGCCGAGAGGCTGGGCGAGATCGTGACGAAGCTGAGGGAGGCGTCGGGACGATGAACCTCTGCACACACGCCTCGTCGATGGTGGTGATCTACTACCTCTTCTCTGCGCTCGCGGGAGGTATCGTCGGGTACCTGATCGCGCTGTTCGTCAGGCGGCCGGATCGGTGCTTCGTCGTGACCGGCGGGCCCGCCGGTCGGATGCTGCTCGTGGACGACACCTCCTCGCAGGTCAAGATAGGAGGCGACCTCAGCAGGGTGAGGCAGGTGGTGCTCGCGCACGGAGACCGCGAGCTCGGCACCGAGGAGTGGGACGCCGGCACCCACCCAGAGTCGCTCGACGTGTGGCTTCAGCTGCGGGGGATGCGCGCGTGACCGCCGCCGCCCTCGCCAAGATGCTCTGCCTGGCCTCCGGCATCTACGGTCGGCCGGCGTGGGACCAGCCGAGGTGTGAGGAGAGGGCGGAGCTGATCCTGGCGTCGTCGGAGCGCCACTTCGTCGACCCCGTCCTCATGACGGCGATCGACGTCGTCGAGTGCGACCTCGACGACCGAGACGCCCCGGTCTACGAGATGCGGCACGGCAGGAAGCGCCTGGTCGGGTGGGATTCTTGCCCGATGGGCATGCGCATCCGCGGTCCCGAGCGGAGGCGGCAGTACGACGACGCCGGCCTGATCGAGCTGGCGGCTTCAGACCTGGGCAGGTCCTACGCCTCATGTCGCGCCGACCACAGATCTAGATCGGAGTGTGAGTGGAGGGCGGTGGCCCGGCGCAACTTGCGCAGCAGGGACTACGCGGCCCAGGTCCTGGCCGTCGCCGGCGCCCTGCGGGGCAAGAGGCTCGAGGGGGGCTCTCTCAGGTCGCGCCCGCTGGCCGAGCGCACCGCGGAGATAGTGCGCAGGTTGTTAAGGTTGTTCCGGAGGACGTCGTGACCGACGAGACTACTCAAGAAGCCCACGCGTACTGCCTGGACGCCGAGCCCGTCGCCGGCGACCGCTACGCGTACGTGAAGAGGGGCCTCGCCTGCCGCAAGGTCGGGAAGGGGAGGTGGCAGGTGCGGCGCTCGGACGGCAGGAAGCTCGACCAGATCTCCGTCCAGGTCGCCCTCAAGGAGCCCTGGGCCTCGCAGGTAAGCAGCAGCGTCGACGCGGGCTGCGCGGTCCACGGGGAGTCCTGCCCTCCGGACAGCGACGACTGCAGCACGGCCTACCTGGCCGGTACGACGCGCAGGTGGGTCGCGCAGGTCAAGGCCGAGCCCACGTCGCCCTACCTCTTCGAGGTGCACGTCTCTGAGGTGCCGATGGTGTTGCTAACCGGCATGAGCCAGCAGGAGCTGCTCGAGGCGCGCGAGCGGATCGCCGCTGGCACGAGGCTCGCCGACGGTGCCGGTTTCAGCGTGGTACTGGTGTCCTCCTCGTGAGGAGAAGAGCGATGAAGATGATCGAGCCGTCGAGCAAGCAGGGGTCGTCGCGGTCGCGCGCGGCGCGGGAGAGCGAGCTTTCGCTCAAGTCCGCGCTCGGACGGATACGGGAGATGAGGGCGTCCCTCTCGAAGATCTTGGACCTGGGGCAGGACGACCCGTTCTCCAGGGTGTGCGTGCTGGTCCGCGATGCTCTCATCCGCGACGCTGCCCTCGAGCAGCAGTGCTCCGAGGACCAGGCCCGATCGGCCAGGAGCGCGACCCGGCGCACTTCGCACGACGACCTGCCGGCCGCGGGAGAACTCTTCCTGGCGCGCGACCTGGGAGAGTGGATACCCTCGGAGGCCGCGGAGCTCTCTCACGCGCGCCGGGCCTTCCGCGACGTCTGGGGCAACTGGTACCACGCGAGCGACGAGTACCTCACGTGGCGACGCGTGCGGAGCCAGCCGGCTCAGCCGGCTGCGGAGCGTCGCGGGAGGGTTTGGGAACCCTCCCAGGGTTCCCATCGCAAACGTATACCGAGAGGAGGAGCGACGTGAAGACGATACTATCCATAGACGGAGGGGGCATCAGGGGGATCATCCCGGCCAGGGTGCTGGCCGAGGTCGAGTCGCGTGCCGGGTGGCCCACGTCCAAGCTGTTCGACTACGTGGCTGGTACCTCCACCGGTGGGATACTCGCGGTCGGGCTCGTGCGCTCAGACGCTGGCTCGGGGCTCGGTCCCTACACGGCCGAGGCGATGGCTCAGCTCTACGCCAAGGAGGGAGCCTCCATATTCAGTCGCTCCCCCTGGCACCGCCTTCGGAGCCTCGGGAGCCTGGCGGGACCGAAGTACGACAGCCGGGGCGGCGCGCGGGTGTTCCGAGACTACTTCGGCAGCGCGGAGCTCAAGGACGCGTGCACCCGGCTGCTCGTGACCGCGTACGAGATCGAGAGCCGCACCCCGTACTTCTTCAAGAGCTGGGAGGCCGAGAAGAACCGACTAGACAAGAACTTCTACCTCCGCGACGTCGCGGCCGCCACCTCCGCCGCGCCCACCTACTTCTCGCCGTACAGGACGTGGCCGGTCTGTGACGACGCCGGCCGCCTGGGGCGCCCTCGCGTCTTCGTCGACGGGGGCGTGTTCGCCAACAACCCCGCGATGTGCGCCGTAGCCGAGGTGAAGAAGCTCCATCCCGACGAGGAGCTCCTGGTCGTCTCCATCGGGACGGGCAACGCGGACAAGCCGATCTACTACCGCGACTCCCGTAAGTGGGGCGTCGCGGGGTGGGCCGTGCCGCTGCTCGATACCCTGATCGACGGGGTGAGCGACACGGTCGACTACCAGGCCGCGCTGATGGTCGCCTCTGGTCCCAGACCAGGGAAATACTACCGGTTCCAGACCGACCTGCCCCGCGAGATGCAGGAGATGGACGACGTCCGCCCCAGGACCATCAGCGCGCTCCTGGCCTGGGCGGACCGCCTGATCGAGAGGCAGAGCAGTGAGCTCGACGAGATCTGCAAGTTGCTCGATCCTAGCGCCCGGGTCGACGGGGGAGGAAGGGCTTAGTCATGATGAGACGTCTCTTGTGTATGCTGGGACTTCATCATTGGGGTGATACGCGGCTGGACGCGTTCCGCTCGGCCGAGCTCGTGCGCGCGATGACCGCGCGAGAGATCTGGGCCTTCGTCCGCGACGAGGTCCCCGCCCTGGTCGAGGCTCTGCGATGATCGCGCTCCGTCGCCCGACGTTACTCCCCGCGTCGCTCCCCGAGAGCTGCAGGGAGCGGGAGATGCGGCGGGTGAGGGAAGGCGGGCGGAAGAGGTACCAGGGGAAGCTCACCGAGGAGGAGATCGCGCGGTGGTTCGGTAACGGCCCACAGACTCCCGTCCCCAAGCTCCTGTACTCGGCGCTGTGGCAGCAGCACCCCGAGCGGATGACCCTGCCCCGCGACGAGCGGTGTGTGATCGAGAGCGTGCTCGTGTACGGCACGGCCAGGCAGAAGGCGTGGGTCTGCGAGCACTACGGTCGGGCCGAGATCGTATGGTACGTGCGCAGACAGTACGGGACCTTCCTGCGCTCGCGGGAGCAGGTGCTCGAGTGGGTGAGCCGATCCACGATGTACCGCTGGGAGCGGTGGTTCCCGGAGCTCAGAGAGTGGTGGGCGCAGCACGGCCCGCGGGGCGAGATACTACCCCTGAAAAAGCAACGGAGGCCTCGATGACGTCTTGGCAGTGGCTCGGGCACCTGATCGTGATAGCTGGAGGGCTCGCGCTGGTGGTCAGCGGCCTGGTCACCCTCTCCCGCCGCGACCGGTCGCGGGCGCGGAGACTGACGGAGACGCCGGAGGACGGCGGCAAGGCCGTCGAGCCGCGCTTCGTGCTGCGGACCGCCCTCGTGGCCCTGGCGATCTACACGCTGTTCGGGCCGGAAACCTTCGGGCCCTGGGCCGTGATACTCGGGTTCGGGTGCTGGCGCCTGTCCGTCTCCGACTCGAAGTCGGTCGCCTGGGTCGGGCAGAAGCTGCTGGCCGCGCTCCTGCTGTTCGGCGTCGCGTTCTGGCTCGGCGCATCGGGGGTGCTGTGGTGAAGCGTGGCCGGATAACGAGCACGTATTTGTCGTGTTCAGGGTGTGCAAGAGGTCAGGTTGTACCAAGATCGGACGGTGATGATCATGCTCGATAGGATCACGTTCACGGGGGCCGACGACAGCACCGACCACGAGGGGTTGTTCGCCCTCCTCGACGCCTACCCGCTCGCGGAGGCCGGGATACTGCTGGGCAACCACGAGGGGTCGCCCCGCTTCCCGGGGCTCGCCTGGCTCGAGGGGCTGCTGGAGCACTGCCAGGAGAAGGAGAGCAGGCTCCAGCGCCAGAGACTGTCGCTCCACCTGTGCGGCCGCTGGACCGAGATGTTCTTGAGCAGCAGGCTGGGTTCCAACTGCGGACTGGATGCGCTGCTCGCTCGCTATAAGAACGTGTTCGGGCGACTGCAGCTCAACACCCACGGGGAGATCCACAGCATCCGCATGCCGGACCTGCTCCACAACCTTTCCTTCGTCGCCGACAGGTGCATCGAGGTGATATTCCAGCGAGACGGCGTCAACGACGACTTGTTCGACTGGGTCCGCTGGACGATGTCCCAGGGGAGGTCTCACGGCCACCTGAAAGTGAGCACCCTCTTCGACCTCTCCCACGGCGCGGGGAAGCAGGCCGCGGAGCTGCAGAAGCCCATCCAGGGGGTGTACTGCGGGTACGCCGGTGGGTTCTCGCCGGAGAACATCGGCGAGAACCTGCGTCAGATCGACGAGCTGATGGCGCAGCATGGCACCACGACCTACTGGGTCGACGCCGAGACCTGGCTGATGTCTCCGGACACCCACCGACTGAGCCTGCAGCGCGCGGGGCAGTACCTGGAGGTCGCGAGCGAGCACGTCACCCGATATGTCCGAGCTGAGTTCGAGCGGATGAGGGCGACGTGACGTACAAGGAGCTGCTGCGGGAGGGCTGGGACACGACGAAGGATCTCGTCAAGTCGACGGCGGGCGTCGCCCGGGTGAGCTGGCGGGAGGCCTTCGGGCTGTTCCGGAAGTCGGTGGTCCCTGCTATCTGGGAGCGGATCGTGGGCCTCTTCATACTCGGCCTGGCCTGCGCGATCCTCGTGGTGCTCTTCAAGATCTGGTACGAGCTGATGAGGATATCGAGATGAAGTTGCTAGATGGAGGTGACAGATGATCGCGAAGTTGCAGATCTCAGACCTGCACCTCGGGGACCCGAGGTCGACCCTGTCGTATCCCGACGTCGCCGCCGCGGTGGTCGCCGACGTCGCGCGGCTGTCGGACGGACACGTCGGTACTCTGATAGTCGCCGGCGACGCGCACGAGGAGAGCGTCCCGGGCGACATGACCAAGCTGGTGGACGGCGTGGCCTCGTCGGTCGCCGAGGCCTCTGCCTCCTTCTTCGGCGAGCTCTTCAAGCAGGTGCGGGTAGACCGCGTCGTGGTGGTGCCCGGCAACCACGACCTCTGCACCTGGGACTGGTACTGCAAGTCCCACAAGATCTCCACCGTCACGCCGTACGGGGGCGTCCGGGTCTCGTCGACGGTCTGGCCCTGGGGCCTCCTCTACCCGGGCGCGCCCGCGGAGCTCACGTTCGCCTACCCGCTCTACTGCGACGAGCCGGAGTCGGGCGACTACCCGATCCACGTGGTCACCCACGGCCACCTGCTCGACCCCCTCGTGCTCGGGTGGGACCCCGCCTACGAGTACGCCTTCCTCGACGCGCTCGGGTGCAGGCGACCCAACGTGCCACTCGACGGCGCGGGGGTACAGTCCGTCAAGGACCTCGCCTCGCGCACCCTCGACTTCGTGCTCGCGCTCTGGAAGCGGTACTCGCCGCGCAACTACGACTACTCGAACTACGTCATGAGGCGCCTGACCTTCCCGCAGTCTTGCCCCTGGCAGACCCTCTTATCGAGCTGTGACGTATACAGGCTCATGCCTGACGACGACGAGCCTCCTCCGTCACAGGGGTACCTCGCCCAGGTGCCCTGGCTGCTGCAGGTCGTCGTGATGGACCCGGAGCTGCCTACGCCGGTGGGGTCCCTGCGGCAGGGACCTCCCAGCCCGGCGTTCACCACCCCGTCGTGCCTCTCATTCGGCCACGACCACCTGGGGATATTCACCACGGTGAACGCGTGCGGCGTGCCGTTCGCGGCCGCCGACTCCGGGGGCTGGACCTCGGAGCACGACGGCCACCTGCCCCACTCCCACGCCCTGGTCTGGGACGGTCCCAACGACGTCGTGCCGCATCCCTACTTCTTCAAAGCCCGCTCGAAGGACGGAGGAGTGCTCGGGTGACAGCGGCGTTCGCCCAGAGGTGCAGCGCCTACGACGAGGCGGCGCGGACCTACAAGTCGGCCAAGACCAGCGAGGCCGTCCGCGACGCGATCGCGCGGATGAAGCAGGTCCAGCAGGAGATCGAGAAGCTCGTGGAGTCGAGCATGAAGTTCCTGCGGGGAGATGCGACCACCAGAGATGCCACCGCGCGGGCCGCGGTCGAGACCCTGACGTACTTCAACACGTGGATATTCACCCGGGGCGGCTGGTCCTGACCACTAGGGGAAGTTATGGGAACCAAGAACAACCCCGGCAAGTTCGACTGCTACGACGACGCCCATCCGGACGAGCCGATGTTCGTGCTGCTCGGACGAGATCCCGCGGCGGGATCGCTCGTCCGCCTGTGGGCGCGGCGTCGCGAGCTGGACTTGCGGACAGTGCGAGCACTGGCGGGAGGTGGGCATGGGACTGGTCGACGGCCACTGCGAGGCTCCCTTCCCCCAGTGGATATGGCGCTGTGTTAAGTTCACGGAAAGATCGGAGAGGC
>Ga0187876_1001237_pt1 | contig 22421 bp, 16 predicted proteins | sample June2016WEW_17_4_FD_133000 | JGI IMG/M metagenome (GOLD analysis project Ga0187876, IMG submission 133000) | Peatland microbial communities from SPRUCE experiment site at the Marcell Experimental Forest, Minnesota, USA - June2016WEW_17_40 | ecosystem: Environmental > Terrestrial > Soil >...
AGCCGCCGAGCCCTGCCATGCGACCGCAGTCGCAGGTTCTAGCCAACCGGCCGCAGCCGCCGAACGCTGCCATGCGACCGCAGTCGCAGGTTCTAGCCAACCGGCCGCAGCCGCCGAGCGCTGCCATGCGACCGCAGTCGCAGGCTCTTGCCCACACGCCGCCGCCGCGAATCCCAGCCAGGGCAAAACTACCAAACAAACGATCCGCCAAAACCGTTCTCACCGCGCCGCGGGGAGGCGGCGAGCCGCCAAACACGCACGCTAGCCGTTCAGCTGCCCTGCCACCAACTATATACGTCCGATCCATCCGCGACCGCAGTCGCCCCAGCGCTGCCATGCGACCGCAGTCGCAGGCTCTCGCATACGTCCGATCCGGCCGCGACCGCAGTCGCAGGCTCTCGCATACGTCCGATCCATCCGCGACCGCAGTCGCCGCAGCGCTGCCATGCGACCGCAGTCGCAGGCTCTCGCACCGCAGTCCCAAAGGAGTCGCCCTTGATGCAGCCCACCCTCACGTCCCCACGCGCCACTTTCCCCGATGTTGTCGCGTTCAGCCACACCGTTCTCGCACGCCCACTCTACCTGTATCAGGCCAGAATCGCCCGCGCCATCGTCCGGGCATCCGCCTCAGCCACCGGACACACCTTCACCGTGATGATGGCCCGCCAAATGGGCAAGAACGAGCTTTCCGCGCAGCTCGAAGCCTACCTGCTCAACGTGCACCGGCAAACCGGCGGCACCATCGTCAAAGCCGCTCCCACCCTCAAGCCCCAAGCTCTCCTCAGCCGCCACCGCCTCCTCCAGGCGCTCGATAATCCCTGGAATCACGGCCACATCCGCGCCGTCGCCGACGCCGTCGAGCTGGGTCGCGCCCGCGCCCGCTTCCTCTCCGGCGCAGCCCAGAGCAACGTCGTCGGCGCCACCGCCGACCTCCTGCTCGAGCTCGACGAGGCCCAGGACCTGCACGACGACAAGATCCAGTGCGACTTCCGCCCTATGGCCAGCACCACCAACGCTCCCATCGTCATGTACGGCACCGCCTGGGACGCCGCTAGTCCCCTCGAACGCCAGAAGCAGCTCAACCTGGATCTGGAAAGGCACGACCACAAGCAGCGGCATTTCGAATACGATTGGCATGCCCTCGCCCGGATCTCGCCCGCCTACCGCGCCTTCGTCCAGGCCGAGATCGCCCGCCTCGGCGCCGACCACCCCCTCATCCGCACCCAGTACGCCCTCAAACCCCTCGACGATGCCGGTCGCCTCCTCTCCCCCACCGCCCGCACCCTACTCTTCTCCGGCAAGCACGATTCGCTCGACGGCGCCCAGGCCGACGATACCTACGTCGCCGGCGTCGATATCGCCGGCCAGGATGCCGCGGCCCTCCCCGGCCTCCTCGCTCCCTCCCCGGCCGCGGCTACGCGCGACAGCACCGTGGTCACCGTCGCCCGCTTGCTGCGCACCGCCGATTCCGAGCCGGAACTCGAGATCGTGCATCACGCCGCCTGGTCCGGCGCCGACTTTCCCACCCAGCACCAAGCCCTGCGTCACCTCCTGGGCGAGGTCTTCCCTTGCACGCGCGTCGTCGTCGACGCCACCGGCCTCGGCGCCGGCGTCGCCTCATGGCTGGAAAAAGCCCTCGGCGCCTCCGTGGTCGATCCCTTCGTGTTCACCGCGCCCTCTAAGTCCTGCCTCGGCTTCACCCTCCTGGCCATGGCCGGCACGGGCCGCTGCCGCCTCTACCGGAACGACGGCAACAGCCATTGGTCGCGGGCACGCGACGAGCTGGTCGCTGCCCGTTACGAGCTGGCTGCCAACGAGCAGATGCGCTTCTTCGTCCCGGCTAACGCAGGCCACGACGACTACCTGATGAGCCTGGCCCTCTGCTGTCACGCCGCCACCAATGCCGCGTCACCGCCCACCAGCGCCATCATCCGGCCAAAGCCCGTTCCCTTTGAAACCTGGTAACTGCGCGCGCCCTCGGACCGCCCATCGGCGGCGAAAACTGGTGGGTCGATGGTGTTGCATGTCCCCACCGCCGCGGTGCCTGAGAGCGCCTGAGACTGCCTGAAACTGCCTGAGACTCCGGCCTTCAGGCCGCCCTCACCCCGAATGGCATCGCCCATCGCAAGCGACCCACCATACCGAAACCACGCCGGGATCAACCGGCAGCACCCGCCGCTGGGACCGCGACCGTCTCGGTCGCCCCGGTGGACCTGCCCAACACCAATCCCCTCGCCATGGCGATTCCGTGGTGGCAGCACTGTAGCAAGCCCTGCGCTGGAAGTGGAGGGCCATAGCGAAACGCCGCCGGTTGGCGCATACTGATAGCCGTAATTGCAAAGGGGAACACCCGCCATGCTCGACCTCATCGATCTTGACCGCTATCTTGGCAAAGACGAGTATCATCGGCGCCTTTCCGATCTTCAGGGAAGGCTCTACGACATGGAGCAACTGCTTCTGGAGACGCGCATTCCCGTGGCGATCGTCTTCGAGGGGTGGGCCGGTACCTCCAAAATCGGCGCTATCGGCGTGCTGATGCGGCGCCTGGACCCGCGTGGCATGCGCGTGCACTCGATCACGCCCCCGCGCACCTTCGAGCTGCAGTACCCCTGGCTGCACCGCTTCTGGCTCAAGATCCCGAGTTACGGCCAGGTCGTCGTCTTCGACCGCTCGTGGTACCGCGAGATACTCTCCGCCCGCACGCGCGACCACCTCGACACTGCCACCTGGCGCGAGCGCTGCGACGATGTGGTCTCATTCGAGCGCCAGCTCGCCGCCGACGGCACCGTGATCGTCAAGTTCTGGCTGCATATCTCCAAGAAGGAGCAGCGAAAACGCTTCGCCAAGCTCAATCTGGATCCGGTGACGTCCTGGCAGGTCACGGATGAGGATCTCTGGCAGCAGCAGCACTATGGCCGCGTGCGCCGCGCCGTCGAAGATCTGGTCGCGCGCACGGATGCGCCGCACGCGCCCTGGATCATCCTGCCCGCCACCGACCGCCATTACGCCGAAATCGCCATGCTCGAGACGGTGGTCGGCGCTCTCAGCAGCAAGCTGGGCGTGAGCTCGGCGTTGGCGGCACCTGCGCCTGTCGCGCCCCCGGCTGCTCCGGTTCATGTTGATGCGGCTACCCAGCTAGCCGAGACGGCTGCGCGCTCGGACCCGGCAAGCGAACGTCCGGGAGCGCACGCAGCTTCCGTGCCCTCGTTTGGCGCCGTGGAGGCCACGTCACCGGATTCGGGAGCGATCGCCGCATCGTCTGGGCCGCGAGGGGCAGGCGAGACGCCCGCTCTGCCGGCAGCACTCGTACTCCCTGAGCCGCCCGCCGTGCCTTCTCGGGGAGCAGTCGAGGCCCCAGCCCTCCCGGTGGCATCGAATCTGTCCGAGACGGCACGCTACGCCTCACAGGCGATTCTCTCTCGCGTAGACCTGAGCCAGCGTGTCGAGGAGGCGGCTTATGACCAGGAGCTGGCTCGCCTGCAGGCAAAGCTCCATCTCCTCGGCTTTGAGGTCTACCGCCAAAAGCGCCCCATGGTCATCGTCTTCGAGGGCTGGGACGCTGCCGGCAAAGGTGGGGCCATCCGGCGCATCACCGAGGAGATCGACCCTCGCTCCTACATCGTGCATCCAATCGCGGCGCCTGCCGGTGACGATGCCACGCATCACTATCTGTACCGGTTCTGGCGCCGCCTGCCCGCCCGTGGCCAGATGGCCATTTTCGACCGCTCGTGGTACGGCAGAGTGCTGGTCGAACGCGTCGAGGGGTTCGCTAAGCCGGATGAATGGCAGCGCGCCTATGCGGAAATAGATGAGTTCGAGCGGCAGCTCGTCGCCTTCGGCACCATCATCTGCAAGTTCTGGCTGCAGATCAGCCCTGAGGAACAGTTGCGGCGCTTCGAGGAGCGGCAGCAGATCGCGGTAAAGTCCTGGAAGCTCACACCGGAGGACTGGCGTAACCGGGACCGGTGGTCAATCTACGAGCAAGCCGTCGATGAGATGCTGCTGCGCACGTCGACGCCCGCTGCTCCCTGGACGATTGTCGAATCCGAGGACAAACGCTTCGGCCGCCTGAAAGTGCTGCGTACCGCTGTCGGCCGTCTTGAAGACGAGCTCGGCAAGATCAAGCTCTAGCCGTCGGGTTCGGCACGCGGATTTGGAACTTGCCATCGTGCAGCGCCGTGCGAAGCTCGGTCGTCTGCGCTGGGTACCGCATGGCTATGCGGCGGTAGAAATCGCGATCCGGACTCTTGCCGCGGAAGATTACCTCGGCGCCCTCAGTGCACACGGAGATGGAGCCTGCGATGATATCCGGCACTTCCAGCTCGATAACCTGCGCTTCACCGTTACTGTACATAACAGCCGATGGGGCGCATACAGGCTTGTCCAGAATGTGTGTTCCCGAGGTTCCCATGGTTCGTTCCTTTCGAGTTGGCTGGTGCTTTTGCCGTGTTCCCCACACCGTGGTGGCCACGGCGTGCAACCTGACATCCTCCATCTCTCACAATAGGACGGCAACGCGCGCTAGACGAGTGCCGTCCGGCCTGTACTCGATAGCCAACCTGTCATTGACCTCGCGGGCACACGGATTTGGCGCGATGCGCGCACGCATGACAGTTGGCCCATCACGCGGTGCCACGCGGCTCTATGCGTAGGGCCTCACGAGTTGCATTATCGAGTGGGCTAGGTAGCTCTCGATATCCGACCCGCGGGGCTGCATTTGGGCTTAACGTCCAGCAACAGGTAACTTGATTCAGAGGTTCTGCGAGGAGGTGTAGCAGCATGTTGATTGGTGTCCCCAAGGAGATCCTTTCCGGTGAGCGAAGGGTCGCACTCAATCCCGAGCGCGTGGCCTATCTGGTAGGTAAAGGCCACAAGGTGCTGGTTGAAGCCGGCGCCGGCTCAGAAGCGTTTTTCGACGACGGTGCCTACACGCAGGCCGGCGCTCAGCTGGCGCCCGACGCGCAGGCCCTGTATACCCAGGCCGATCTCGTGGTGAAGGTGCGGGCGCCCGGAGTGAACCCGGCCACCAGAGTCGATGAGCTGACGCTACTGCGTGAAGGCTCGATGCTCGTCGGCCTGCTCGAGCCGTTGGCCTCTCCGGCGCGGGTCGGCGATCTGGCCGCCCGCAAGGTCACGAGCTTCAGTTTGGATGCCCTGCCGCGTATCACGCGCGCGCAAAGCATGGATGTGCTGTCCTCGATGGCCACGATTGCCGGCTATCGCGCGGCGCTCATCGGCGCGTCGCAACTGCCCAAGTTCTTCCCCTTGCTGATGACGGCCGCGGGCACCATCACGCCTGCGAAAGTCCTGGTCCTAGGTGCCGGTGTGGCCGGCCTACAGGCTATCGCCACCGCGCGCCGCCTTGGCGCCGTGGTGCAGGCGTTCGACACGCGTCCTGTCGTGCGCGAGCAGGTCGAGAGCCTGGGCGCCACGTTCCTGACGTTGCCCCTCGAGGTCGAGCACGCCCAGGATGCCGGAGGCTACGCCAGGCAGCTGGAAGAGGAAGCATACGCGGCAGAGCGGAAGCTGCTCGCCGATCCGGTCCGGCTGGCAGACGTCGTGATCACTACCGCGGCCATCCCGGGCGCTAAGGCCCCCGTACTGATCACCGAGGAGATGGTCGCGAGCATGCGCGCCGGGTCCGTGATCGTCGATCTTTCGGCGGCCACCGGAGGCAACTGTGCCCTCACCGTGCTCGGTCAGCAGGTTGTGGCCCATGGCGTGATCGTCGAGGCGCCGGCAAATCTCGCGGCTTCCATGCCCTTGCACGCCAGCCAGTTGTTCGCGCGCAATATGACGACGTTCGTCGACCATCTGCTCGCGCAGGGCGTGAAGGCGGGCGCCATCGAAGGCGCCTACGATCTCAGCCTCGACGATGAGATCGTGCGTTCAACCTGTATCACGCACGAGGGGCGCATCTTGCACAAGGTGGCCCGCGAGCGTTGGGAAGCACTGGAAGGAGCGGTGGCTGCCCATGATTAGTTTGCACCCTGTATTGGCTGATTCTGCCAGCACGCTCAGCCTTACGTCGTATGCCTACATCTTCGCATTGGCCGGGTTCCTCGGTTTCGTGCTCATCTCGAAAGTGCCGTCCATCCTCCATACACCGCTGATGTCGGGCACCAATGCCATTCACGGCATCATTCTGGTGGGTGCTATCGCCCTGTGCGCCAACGCGCATGGCTGGATCAGCATCACCCTCAGCACCATCGCCGTGGCCCTCGGTGCCATCAATGTGTTCGGCGGTTTCGTGGTAACCGACCGTATCCTTGAAATGTTCCGCGGCTCCGCCCGCGGCAATGCGAGCGCCAAAGAGGCTGCCCATGAGTAATGATCAGGCTCAAATTGCGTATCTCATCACGTCTATCTGCTTCATTCTGGGCATCATGCAGCTCCGCTCGCCTGTGACGGCGCGCAGAGGCAATCTGATTGCCGCGGTTGGCATGATCATTGCCATCGCCACCATGCTCGATACAAATCATGCCAATAACGTGCTGCTCATCATCCTGGCAATGATCGTCGGTGCCATCATCGGCACTGCCGGTGGCCGCATGGTGCGGATGACGGCTATGCCTCAGATGGTGGCGCTGTTCAACGGCATGGGCGCCGGCGCCGCGGCGTTGGTGGCCGGCGGCGGCCTTGTGCCGTCGTTGCTGTCGAACGGCCATGTCGTGAGCTCCTGCGTCAAAGCGGGCAGGCTCATCTCCGGCGACTGTGGCGCCCTCACTCTGCAGAACACCGGTGGCACGATCTGGGCCGCGGTCAGCGTGATTGTCGGTTCCATCAGCATCACGGGCAGCCTTATCGCCTACGCGAAGCTCCAGGAGCTCATGGGGAGCCGGCCGATTACATTCCCCTTCCAGAACTACTTTAACCTTGCCCTGCTGGTGGTAGTGATCGGCCTCGCGCTGTCGTTTGTGTTCATCCATGCGCTGGGTCCGATTCTGGCGTTGGTTGCCATCGGCGCGCTGGCGGTGGGTGTCCTCATGGTGCTACCCATCGGCGGTGGCGACATGCCGGTCGTCATCTCGCTGCTCAACTCGTTTACCGGCGTGGCTGCCGCGGCAACAGGTTTGGACGTCGGCATTCCCGCCCTGATCGTCGGTGGTACGCTGGTCGGCGCCTCGGGCACGATACTCACCATCTTGATGTGCCGCGCCATGAATCGCTCGCTCTTCAACGTGGTGTTCGGCGCGTTCGGCACGATAGCTGTCGGGGCCGGACCGGCGACCAAGGGCGCGGGAGCCATGGTGAGAAGCATCTCGCCCGACGATTTGGCTGCCTCCTTGGCCTATGCCCACCTCGTGATCATCGTGCCCGGCTACGGCCTGGCAGTGGCGCGTGCTCAGCAAGAGGTCCGCGAGATGGCGACCATGCTCGAGCAGCGCGGCGTCACCGTGAAGTACGCCATCCACCCCGTCGCCGGGCGCATGCCCGGGCACATGAACGTGCTGCTGGCCGAAGCCAACGTCCCCTACTCCCAGCTGTGTGAGATGGACGCCATCAACGGCGAGTTCGAACATTGCGACGTGGCCCTCGTGGTCGGGGCGAACGACGTCACGAATCCTGCCGCGCGCAATGACCCCAGCAGCGAAATCTACGGCATGCCGATCCTCAACGTCGATCAGGCCAGGTCGGCCGTCATCCTCAAACGCAGCATGAATCCGGGATTCGCCGGCATCGACAACCCATTGTTCTACGCCCCGAAGAGCATGATGCTCTTCGGCGATGCCCGCGCGTCCATCCTCAAGATCATCGCCGCGCTGAAGGAAGTCTAGCCAGCGCGCCCGCACGATTCCGGGGGCGCGCCCGTCCCGCCCCCGGACGTGCCTGCAGCAATGTAGGTCGCCGCGTGCACCAACGGTCGATTTGCTTGGCCTGCGGCGAACCTCGTCAGGCTACGCCCGCTCCTGTCCTCGGCTGAGCGGATCCGGGTCTAGTGTCACGCCGTCGTACAGTGCGTCGACGGTGATCTCTAGATCGATTGTTGTGAGCACGATAGATGCACCGGCAGAAAAGGTTACGTAGACCCAAGTGCCGTCTTCGCCCTTGCGAAACAGACTGGCCTGCTTCCGCCGGTTATCAAGCAGAAGGTACTCTTGCAGGCCTGGAAGCGTTTTGTACGCATCGAACTTGTCGCCCCTATCGAACTCCGCAGTGCTCTGGCTGCGAACCTCGCAGATCAGAATCGCATCGTCCGGCCGTGTTTGCCTTGGAAGCGTTTCGCCGCAGGCCACGTAGGCATCGGGAAAGAAGTCGCTGTCGCCAGCCTTGAGCTTCATGTCAGACATGTACACCTTGCATGGACCTCGCCTGCCCAAATGGCTTCGCAGTGCAGTCAGTACGTTGAGCGTGAGGTCATTGTGGGCCACAGTACCGCCGGCCATTGCCCAGTAGCTGCCAGGCGGGTAGAAGCGCGGGTACATCAACCCGTTGTGGTACTCGTACTTGCCGGTCACCTCATTCTCGAGACGCAAGTACTCATCGTACCTGACCCGGCGTGGCGGCTCGTAGTCTGCCGGCACTGGAGGCAAGTTGTCATGATGCTTCATCAACATAGGCATTCCCCTTCAATTCCCGCAGCCAGCCTGGCACTAGTATAGGCGTTTCCCGCCAAATGGATGGAATGTCACCCCCATGTGCTACTAGCGCGATAGCGCATGTGGCGGATAACCTATCTATGCCAGCCGGTGCCAGCCGGCTGCAAGCGGTAGTGGGCAGGTACCCCGTGGCAGTCGAGACAACCGCACCCCACATGGCACTCCTGGGCCGGCAATCCGGGCCTCCTTACCCCGTGCTGCCGGGATCGCCGCGGCCGCTTGGCGCCACGCCTGACGAAAACGGGGTCAATTTCTGCATCTACTGTGGCGCGGCCACGGCCGTCGCCCTCGTGCTTTTCCACAAGCAGGGCGACCGGGAGTTTGTGCAATCAATCCACCTCGATCCCATACACAACCACACGTTCCTGTTCTGGCACGTCTACGTCGTGGGGCTGCGACCTGGCGCGGAGTATGCATTTCGCGTCCACGGCCCTCACGACCTTCATGGGGCCGGCCACCGCTACAACTGGAATAAGGTTCTCATCGACCCCTATGCGCGCGCCAATAACGCCGACCATTGGGATCGAGCCGCGGCTTGCGGCCCCGAGTTGAATATCGAGACCGCTATGCGCAGCGTCGTTGTGGGCGTCAACGAATACGATTGGGAAGGCGATCAGCCGCTCAACCTGCCGATCAGCGGGTGCATCATCTACGAGATGCATGTCGGCGGTTTCACCAAGTCGCCGACTGCTGCCAGCCGGTACCCTGGCACCTATGCCGGGGTGATCGAGAAGATCCCCTATCTCCAGCAGCTCGGCGTGTCCGCGGTGGAGTTGCTCCCCTGCTGTCAATTCGATCCCCGCGAGGACACGCGCCACAACCCGCTCACTGGCGCGCCTTTGACCAACTACTGGGGCTACAGCACCGTTGCCTTCTTTGCCTGCCACCCGGGTTACTGCGTGTCTCCGCACTACGCTGAGCATGCCTCCGAGTTTCGAGACATGGTCAAAGCGCTGCATCGCGCCGGTATCGAGGTCATTCTCGATGTCGTGTTCAATCACACCGGCGAGGGAAACCACGACGGGCCCACCCTCAGCTTTCGTGGGCTCGACAACGCCGCGTACTACTACCTCAAGCCGGGCGATCGCCAGTACTATGAAGACTTCTCCGGCTGCGGCAATACGGTCAACTGCAATCACCCCATCGCAACCAAGCTCATCCTCGATTGTCTCGAGTACTGGGTGCGAGAAATGCATGTCGACGGCTTTCGCTTCGATGAGGCCTCGATTCTGTCCCGCGGCGAAGACGGAGTGCCGCTCGATCATCCGCCCGTCGTATGGGCAATCGAGCTGTCCGACGTGCTGGTGAACACCAAAGTCATCGCGGAGGCGTGGGACGCCACCGGCCTGAATGAGGTCGGGCGCTTCCCGGGCCACCGCTGGGCGGTGTGGAACGGCCAGTACCGCGATGATGTTCGCCGGTTCGTCCGTGGCGATCCAGGCTTGATCGGTGCCGTGGCCTACAAGATCGGCGGCAGCGCCGACGTCTTCCGGCGCGCGGGCTCGCTACCGATTAACAGCGTCAACTTCGTCACCTGTCACGATGGCTTTACCCTCAATGATCTGGTCTCGTACAACGAGAAGCATAACCTTGCCAACGGCGAGGGAAACCGCGACGGCATGAACGACAACATCAGCTGGAACTGCGGTGCCGAAGGTCCTACCACGGATGCGGGTGTCGAATCGCTCCGGCGGCGCCAGGTCAAGAACTTCGTCACCATTCTCATGCTGTCCCAGGGAGTGCCCATGCTGCTCGCCGGCGATGAGGTGCGGCGCACGCAGGTTGGCAACAACAACGCCTACTGCCAGGACAACGACATCAGCTGGTTCGATTGGAGCCAGCTCGAATCGCAGCGCGGCATGCTGCGCTTTTTCCAGCAGGTTATGGATTTCCGCAAGAGAAATCCTAGTCTTTTGCGTGGCCGCTTCTTTACAGGCGAAGTCGATGAGCACGGTTTGCGGGACATCTCTTGGCATGGTTCGTCGCTGCACGAGCCTGGCTGGAACGATCCCAACGCTCAGGTATTGGCCTTCACCCTCATCGGCGTCATGGCCGAGCCCGCTCTCCATGTCATGCTCAATATGGGGCGAACCGACGTCACCTTCGACCTCCCGGCGCCGCCGTTGGGCGGAAACGCCTGGCTGCGCGTCCTCGACACCTCGCTCGATTCGCCCAATGATATTGCCGAGCCGGGGACCGAAGTCTCGGTCGACGACCTGTACTACGTGGTCGAGTGCCATTCGGTCGTTGTGCTGCTGTGCTCCGCCAGCGCGGAGGCTCAGCCGCATGGCTACGGCTCCCTCTTGGGCCATATCGGCGTCGACTCGCGCGGCGCCGGGGCAATGCGCGATCTCGACGAATGGTGGCCCCTGGGCACGTAGTTCCCGCCCGGCGAGGTTGGGCGCCCGACCCGCCGGCGTGCCGCGCGCCAGCTCCCCGTTGTGGGACGGCTCAACCGCACAACCTGTTCCCCCGGAGCAATGGATCCCGTGCCGCCCGGCCCCAAAGGGAAACCATGACGGGATCTGCATCGAGCCGCACGCTGCTGGGACCGCGAGCATCGTGCTCGCCCCTCGACCTGCCAGCTAGAGGCTCCATCGCTACGACATGGCGTGAAGGTTTCATCGTGGCTTCAGTACAGTGATTGTGGCGTCGTAGCCCGCTCGGGCGCCTACCGGGTGCGGAAGGCGAACGTTCCACTCCAGCCCGGCTCATCGACCGTGGGGTTGGATCCGTTCGATGCAGCGCAGGCCGGCCGCGTCCACGGCGTCACGTGGTCGCATTTGGCCTGAGGGGTGGGTCGGTAGCCGACCTGTCCAGAGCCGGCGAATACCCCTGCTCGTGAACCAGCTATCTTCACAGCAGGACCATGCACGGCTGCCACGATCGAAGCGCGGGCACTCCGTCTCTGACCTGCTTGCAGCGTCATCCCTGACGCCAGGCGTACCGAACTCATCGGTACGACGGGGCCCGCGGAGAGGTCCGGCCATGCGTACGACCTGTTCGGCCCGGTTGAACGCCCACCGTTAGACTGTACGAATCATTGGAGCGAGCACATGATTGAGACCTGGGATGACCTGCTGAGGCTGCTACGACTGAATGAAGTGCCGGGCACAACCCTCACTGGCGACACGCGGCGAAGGCTTGATGAAATCACAGAAGCGGCGCGCGGACCTGCCGGCATGGAGCCACACGTGACGATCACCGTAGTGCTGGAAAGCAGAATGCGCACGTTAGGTGTCGAGCTTCCAGTCAACATCGAAGATCTCGCGTTTGGCGAGATTGCGTTCTTCTTGCGAGACTTCTTTCCCTACGAGACTATCGACGCCGAGGGCCGTATCCTGGCCATCGTGCATGACGCGACCAGGACGGTGCGGATCGGTGGCAGCCCGTACCCGATCGTGTGGAGCGGGAACCAGGCGGTCGTCACGCTCCCGCGCGAGGTGCTCCAAGCGCCGCCAGAAGCGGATATCCCACTTTGGCTGCGGCAGGCAGGGTGCGAAATACGATTTGGCAAGCGAGCCCTGGGCATCGTGCGCTACGATCGGGTCCCGCGGCCGGACGAGGCGCTGGAGCGAGCGGTGGCGTCGCTCGAACAGCCCCGGTGGAGAGACTTGCCTCATGACTGGCGGCGGCTGGCCCAGCCAGTCACTTGGACGAATGACGCAGGCGAGCAGGGGCGCCGTTGGTGCCTGCCGGTGGCCCCGATTACCAGCAGCGTTGCCACGGACGACTTCGCCGTGTGCGAGTCGCAACAAGCGGCGCTCAACGGCGCACGGCGACTCCTGGCTTCCGGACTCGCTCGTCAGGCAAGAACCGCTCCCGAGCGAGAGCTGAGCGAGCAGATCCTGCGCCTCATGCCGGCCTGGGAGGACCTCACGGACGACATCGTCTACAGCCTGCCCGCCCAGGCTGCGGCATTGGCGCACCAACAAAGTCAAGCGGCACCACGACACCTGCGGAAGCTCATCGTCTGCAACATGGTGTCACTGGACGGCTACTACGCCGTGCCAGCAAACAGCCCTATGAGCACGCCGCTGGACGGAGCCTTCGATGACTACTGCGCTGAACGGTTGCGCACGGCCGATACGCTGCTGCTGGGACGCGTGTCCTATGACTGGTTCCAACGCTGCTGGCCGCCCGTGGATGACACCGCCTCCCCGACCTGGACACCAGTCCGCCGGGAGCTGGCACGGCTCGCTGGCGCGGTGGCAAAGGTGGTCGTTTCAGACGGCATGGCCACGGCACCGACTGGCCCATGGCAGTACAGCCGCGTCATCAAGTGGGCACAGGCACACGAGCAAATCGCCGCGCTCAGACGCCAAAGCGGCAATGACGTCGTGATACTTGGCAGCCGTATGCTCTGGAACGACCTGCTGGCGCATGGCCTCGTGGATGAATTGCAGCTGCTGATTCGTCCGCTCGTTCTGGGCGGAGGCATGCCACTCTTCGTCGGGCAGCCTGGCGTCCCTCTCCGGCTCATCGACACCCGTCGGTGGGACGACTCGGACACCGTGCTCGTGCGCTATAGCACAGGTGTGCCATAGCGCAGTGACCGGCCTGGCGCTGTGATGTGGCGCAGACCGAGCAGGCAGTCCTGTCGCTGTAGTGGTCAGGCTTGCAGTGTGCGTTCCAGGCGATCCCAAGCCTCGAGAGTCAGCTGACGTCCCAAACTAGCGTCGCGGCAACGCATGGCCATTGCCCGCGCCCTGGTGGGCCAACAGGCCATTGTTCTGGCCAACGAGCCCACCGGCAACCTCGACAGCGCCACGAGGGCCGGCATCGTCGCCGCTCCACTGTCCCAAGCTCACCGCATCCGCTATCCTCAAGAGTGGCGCGACCTCCGGCTTACAGAACGAACTGATGGTTGGTCGTCCAAGAACATGCTCTGTCGCACACGGCCATCCTTCGGTCGCAGCCAGCGTCTTCCGTTCCATCCGGCCAGGGCCGGAGGCTTTGGATCTTCAAACACCGCCACCTGAAGAAGCACCAGATAGGAGCTGAACGTGTATCGATTCGATGTGAGTCTCTCAAGTGCGGTCCCGACCGACTATGCCACTCCACCGACCGCCGAGCGCGGTGCCGTCGAGGGCCCCCTGTCTGCCGATCTCTTGCAGAAGATGCATCGCTACTGGCAGGCCGCGAACTACCTGACCATCGGCCAGATCTACCTGCTGGACAATCCGCTCCTGCGCTACCCCCTCCGGGTGGAGCACGTCAAGCCCAGGCTGCTCGGCCACTGGGGCACGTCGCCCGGCCTCTCGTTCATCTACGTGCACCTCAATCGGCTCATCAAGGAACGAGACGCGAATATCGTCTATCTCGCAGGCCCAGGCCACGGCGGCCCCGCCCTGGTGGCGAACGTCTACCTCGAAGGTACCTACACGGAGATCTACCCGCAGGTCTCGCAGGACGTCGAAGGCATCCGGCACCTGTTCCGCCAGTTCTCCGCTCCGGGCGGCATTCCCAGCCACGTGAGCGTCACCACTCCGGGCTCGATTCACGAGGGCGGTGAGCTCGGCTACGTGCTCGTGCACGCCTTTGGCGCCGCGTTCGACAATCCGAACCTCATCGTCGTGGCGGTGGTCGGCGACGGCGAGGCCGAAACAGGCCCACTCGCCGGTGGCTGGAAGGGTGTCAGCTTCCTGAATCCCGTGCGCGATGGCGCAGTGCTGCCGATTCTGCACCTCAACGGCTACAAGATTGGCTCACCCACGGTGCTGGCGCGCGCTAGCGATGACGACGTGCGCGCAGTCATCGGGGGCCATGGCTACGAAGTCTTCTTTGTGGAAAGCGACGATCCGTTCGAGGCGCACCAACTGTTCGCGGCCGCTCTGGACACCTGCTACGCCCGTATCCGTTCCATTCAAGAGGAGGCGCGAGCTCACGGTGTTACCGGCAGGCCGCGCTGGCCGGCGATCGTGCTCCGCACTCCCAAGGGCTGGACCGGACCGAAGGTGGTCGATGGCCTGCCAGTAGAGGGCACGTTCCGCTCCCACCAGGTGCCGTTGAGCGATGTACGATCCAAACCAGACCAGCTGGTGATGCTCGAGCAGTGGATGAGTTCCTACAAGCCCGACGAGCAGTTCGATCGCAACGGCCGGCTGGTGCCCGAGCTGGCAGAGCTGGCTCCCACAGGGGATCGCCGCATGGGTTCAAATCCCCACGCCAACGGCGGCAAGCTGCTCGTAAACCTGGACCTGCCTGATTTCCGAGACTATGCCCTCCCGGTGGAGCATCCCGGCGCTTCCTTCAGCGAGTCCCCTCGGCAGCTCGGCAAGATGATTCGCGACATCTACGTGCGGAACAAGCAACAGGCCAACTTCCGCCTGTTCTCCCCGGACGAGGCGAATTCCAATCGCATGGGCAACGTCTTTGAAGTGGAGAATCGCTGCTTCGTCGGACCCATCATCCCCAACGACGACCATATCTCCCCAGATGGACGGGTCATGGAGGTGCTGAGCGAGCACAACTGCGAAGGGTGGCTCGAAGGGTACACCCTCACGGGGCGGCATGGCATCTTCGTGACGTATGAGTCCTTTGCCATGGTCTCTGCATCCATGAGCGTGCAGCACGGCAAGTGGCTCCAGGAAGCGATGGAGCTTCCCTGGCGCGAGCCGGTAGCCTCGCTCAATACGCTGCTCACTTCGACCTGCTGGCGCAACGACCATAACGGCTTCAGCCACCAAGGGCCGGGCCTCATCGACGTGATGCTGTCCAAGAAGGGCACGGTCACTCGAATATACTTGCCACCTGATGCGAACTGCCTGCTCTCGGTCGCGGACCACTGCTTCCGCAGCCGGAACTACATGAACCTTATCGTGATCGATAAGCAGCCGCAGTTGCAATACCTGGACATCGCCTCGGCCATCGAACACTGCAGGCGCGGCGCATCTATCTGGCAGTGGGCCAGCAACGACCTGAGCGTCGAACCGGACGTCGTGCTGGCTTCAGCTGGCGACATCCCCACGCAGGAGACGCTTGCCGCTGCCCAGTGGTTGCGGAACAACATCCCCGAGCTCAAAGTGCGGGTCGTCAATGTCGTGGACTTGATGTGCCTGTTTCCGCAGAACGACCATCCGCATGGCATGAACGAGACCGCGTTCGTCGATCTCTTCACCGCCGATAAGCCCGTCATTTTCGCCTTCCATGGCTACCAGCGCGCCGTGCACGAGATCGTGCACGGCCGGGTGAATGCCGAGAGGTTCCACGTGCGTGGCTTCAACGAGCAGGGTACCACTACCACGCCCTTCGACATGGTGGTGCTCAACCGCATGAGCCGCTACCACCTGGCCATTGAGGCGCTGCGTCGGGCTACCAGGCTGCGGCCCCAGGCGTCAGGCATGATTACCGAGCTGCAGTCGCTTATCGCCAAGGCTCAGGCCTATGCGCGAGAGCATCTCGAGGATCTGCCCGAGATCCGCACTTGGACTTGGAGCTGAAGTCAGGCGCTAGGGCTCAACGTGCTCAACAGGCCACACCTTGTGGTACTGCCATTGGCTCATAACCTCGCGCGGCACGGGCTTGCATAGGTAGTAGCCTTGTACCACGTCGCAGTTCATGCTCGTGAGGAGATTCCAGCTGTCCGAATCTTCGACGCCTTCGGCTACAACGTGGAGCCCCAGGCTGTGCCCCAGGCCAATCGTCGACTGCACGATTGCCACGTCCGCAGGACTCCGGGCCATCTGCCGCACAAAGGACCGGTCGATCTTCAGCTCGTCGACCGGCAGTTCCTTGAGATACGTCAGGGATGAGTAGCCGGTCCCATAGTCGTCGATAGAGACGCCGACGCCCAACTGCGCGAGCCGGGATAAGCACCCCAGGCAGAGTTCGGCGTCGGTAATGAGGGTGCTCTCGGTGACCTCGAGTCGTAACGAAGCGGGCGGTAGTGCATGCGCCTCGAGCAGTGCCGCCACCAGGTCCGGAAGGGCGGCGTCGCGCAAGTCCGAGGCGGCGAGGTTCACGGCAACGCTCAGGTCCAGCCCATCCTTCCGCCACTCGCTGGCCTGCCGGATCGCCTCTTCGAGCACCCACCGGGTCAGCGCGCCGATGAGCCCGGTTTGCTCAGCAAGGGGAATGAACTGGTCGGGTTGCATCAGCCCGCGCCGCTTGTTCTGCCAGCGGACGAGCGCCTCTACGCCAACTAGGCGGCGAGTCCCCACCTCCACCTTAGGCTGATAGAACAGCAGTAGCTCGCCCTCTGCGATGCCCTGCTGCAGCTCGGCAATCAGCGCGAGACGCTCATGCATGTGAGCGTCTTGGTTTGGCTCATACACGGTGTGCCGAGAGTGGCTGCGTTTGGCCACGTACATCGCAACTTCGGCGTGCTGCAGGAGCGTGCCGGCTTCTTCGCCGTGTTCGGGGTATTGGGCAATGCCGATGCTACTGCCAACGTGCACGATCTGCCCGTCCAGGTCGAACGGCTGATCCAGGGTAGTGCTGATGCGTTCCGCGATGGCACTTGCCATCACACTGTTCTCATCAGACAGAATCGCGCCAAACTCGTCGCCGCCGAGCCGCGCCACGGTGTCGGACAAACGTACCGCGCCCCAGATGCGTGCAGCGACCTCCTGCAAGAGGTTGTCGCCCTTCTCATGACCGAAGGTGTCGTTAATCTCGTTAAAGCTGTTCAAATCCACAAGCAACACGGCCAGGCGCGCGTGGCTGCGCGTGGCAATGCGTAACGCGTGATCTAGCCGGTCGCTGAACAGGGCGCGATTTGGCAGTCCGGTAAGCCCGTCGTGTAGCGCCTGGTGCGTCAGCGCCTCCTCCATCCGCTTGCGTTCCGTGATATCGCGGCTGTTGACGATGACGCCCTGCACGGCGGGATCTGCCAGACGGTTCACTCCCTCTATCTCCATGGTCACCCACGTGCCGTTGGCGTGGCGGAAGCGGACCTCGGTGCGCAGGTCCACAGACCCCTCTTTGGGCTGCCCCACGGACGCCAGGAGCACCTCAATCTGCTGCATATCATCCGCATGTGCGAACTTGCTAAAGTGCTTGCCCTCAAGCGCTTCCGGTTCGTAGCCAAGGACTCGTTTGTGCGACGGACTGGCATAGCTGATGATTCCTGTCGCATCGAGAATAGCTACGAGATCGCTCGCATGCGCTGACAATGCTCGGAAACGCTTCTCGCTCCGCTGCAAGCTTGCCTCTATCCGCTTCCGATCCGTGATGTCCGTGAGCATCGCCCATGATCCGGCGAAGTTGTTGGCCTCGTCAAATACCGACGTTGCCTTGACCAAGGTCCAGACCTCGGTGCCATCCCTGCGCAGGAAGCGCAAGTCGTAGTGATTGGTGACGTTCTTCCCCTCCCGCCCGGCTTGCGCGCGGCGCGCATCGGCCTCCAGTACCAGCACGCGCTCCTCGCCGTCCAGGAACGCCACCACCGGAAGGCCCACCATCTCCGGCACCGAGTACCCCAGGAGATCAGCCATCTGCTGGTTGACGTACGTCGTGATGCCGACTGCGTCTGCGTGCCAGATGCCCTCCTGGGCCGTTTCCAGAATCCGCCGGTAGCGTCGTTCGGACGCCGTTGCCTCCGCCGCTCGCGCCTCTGCTACTTCGTGTGCCTGTGCGCTTGCAATGATCGTGGCGGCGTAACCGGCCAGTGATTCGACGACTCTAATGTGGTCGGCCGTCAACGTGACATGGCATCGCCAACCCAGAACGACGGACCCCACGGCATGGCCACGGATGAGCAGGGGCGTGCCAAGCGCCGTCCGGCCGCCCTCGTCAAAGTGCAGGGGGAAGTCTCTGGGTGAGGAGCCAGCCTGTTCGAAGAGGTGCTCGAGAACTACGGTCTTGCCGGCCGCCAGCGTCTTCATGGTAGTGCCGGCATGGGGGAGTGGCTTGCCAATATGCCAGTGGCTGGAGCTCGTCCCGCACGTCGCGCGGCACGTTGGGGCACCGTCGGCGCCGAGCAGGGCCACTGCGCCGTAATCCGCTCCCAGCAAGCGGCATGCCTGCCTGGTAACCTGATACAGCACGTCGTCAAGGTTACCGGCGACCGCGCCTTCTCGAACCAACTCCGCAAGTACAGCGCCCTCGGATCTCCGCCGCTCGTACCGGCTGCAAAGGTTCAGGTCGCCCGCTTCGGGCACAAGCGCTTCTGCAACGCGGCAGAGAGCCGCCCTGTCCTCCTGGGTTATTCCATGAGCCCGCTGGCCGAAATGCGCTACGATGACGCCCAAAACCTGCCAGTCCATGCAGACTGGTACCGCCAACGCCGGAGGGGCGCCGCGCCGGTGGCCCTGCCCAGAGGCTAATCCGGCACTCGCGCCGTCATCCTCTGGGCTGCCTGAGCAGTAGCATCGGCCGATCAGCCCCTGGCCGGGCCAAACCGCCGGCAGAGACTGCGCGGAATTGCGGCCGCTCGAGGCGAGCGGGCACAGCAGCCCGGCCGAGGCGTTCCACCAATATAGCACCGCCGCCTTTAGCCGCAGCAGCTCACGCGCCCACTGTAGCAGCAAGAGCACGCGATCCTCAGGATCACCCGAAACGATTCTAGGTGCTGCTTGCCCCCCCACGAAGACTGCGTCCAGCTCGCGGCCGATCATCGCGTACCTCGCGCGACGCACGGCCACGAGGTGGCGTCATGTGGTAAGCCACATTGCAACCTACGTCCTCTCGCGGGAGCAGAGCGTACCGTTCGCCCTGCAGTGCTTGTTGCACGCGGGAGGCGAGACACAGAGAATCCCCACAGACTGGATGCCTAAAGAACCACTTGGGTGATTATGGCACGAAGTTCGCCCAAGGTCTATTCTCCGAATGGGGTAAAATCCGACGCTATGTGGGCGAATGTCGCCGGGTTGGACCAGCCCTTCCCATGCGTGGACGGAGGGATGTGCGCGCGCAGGCCCTGCTACGCCGGGAGCCGCGCGCTCCACAGCACGCCACGGGCCTCTCGACGGGTGCAGCAGCCGTCGGGCGAGCGGCTCAACGAGTCTCGAGCAGCCGGTGCACCGCTTGCAGGAATCGCGTGGGGTGGAAGGGTTTCACCACAAAGTCGCAGGCGCCTATCTTGAGAGCCTCGATCACGACGCTCTGCTGGCCGACAGCCGTCACCATCGCCACGCGCGCCTGCGGATCAATGGCCAGGATCTCGCGCAAGGCCTCGAGGCCGTCCATCTCAGGCATGGTAATGTCCAGCAGTACGGCGTCGGGCCGAATCTCTCTATACATTTCAACGGCCTTGAGTCCGTTGTCAGCCTCGACAGTCTCGTGCCCGCTCTCCTTGAGCAGCTTCACACTACGCATTCGCATGAACGCCGCATCATCGACGACAAGAAATGTCGACATTCGTTAGCCCCTACCAAGCATGTCTTGCATCTCGGGTTCTGCTTCCCAAGCGAATTCAGCACGCATAATCGCTCTAGAGTCTATTATCGGCAAGATGGCCGCATTCTTTAGTCGCTCGATCTCGATGCGCGAAGGCTGTGTCCAAGTCTAGTCCATTGTACGCGCTCAGCCATCGCCCGTGGCTGTTTGTAAGAGTTCAGAGTTGAGGTAAAGCAGTCTGCAGCGCCTCAACGCTGGCGGTGAAGGGGTTGAGGCCGCGCGCCGCCCAGGTAGCGAAGGCGGTCGCCAGGTCGCAGCGGATGGCCGAGCCGGCGTCACTGCGGGAACCACCGCTGATCTTGCGGGCGATGACCTGCGGGCGCACGGCGCGCTCGGCCAGGTTGTTGGTGGGGCTGACGCCCGGCGTACGGATGAACTCGAACAGCTCGCTCTCGTAGCGGTGCAGGCGGGTGGCCAGGACGTGGGCGGGATGGCCGTCCGTCATGCGGTAGCAGCGGGCGAGCAGCCGCGTGCGCCGCTCCAGGTGGCGGGCCACACGGGCACGCTCCCGTGGCGTGCGGTCGGCGAGGTCCAGCGCCGTGGCCCCGGTGAACAGGTCCTTGAGCGCGCGCACCCAGTCCTGCACGTCCGTGCGGCCAGGATGGTCCTCGGCTAGCTCGTGCGCGGCGCGCAGGAGATGGGCCCAACAGCGTTGTTTGGGGCCGGGGTACTGGTCGTAGGCCACGTAGAAGTCCGTGCTCAACACGCCGCCAAAGTCGCCGAGCAGGTCGCGCGCCACCTGGCCGGCGCGACTGGGGTGGAAGGAGTACACCCGCGTGGGCGTGGGCTCGCCGGTGGCCTGGACCCACAGGTAGCCGTTCTGCCCGTCCTGCCGCCAGCCCGTCTCGTCCATGTGCACGACCGGGCTGGCCCGCGTCTGGGCGCCGATGGCCGCGCGCACCGGCGCCAGCTGCCGGCACAGCCGCGCGAGGATATCCTGCAGCCCCCCGGCGGAGAGCTGCAGCCTATAGACGGCGGCCAGCAGGCGCTGGATCGCCGCCAAGGGGAGCCGACAGCTCGTCCGCAACGTGCCGATCAGACTGGCCAGGCGCACGCCGATGCGGCTCTGGCCCAGCACCTGACCCGCAAAGCTGACCCGCGGCGTCTTGTAGGCCTGGCAGACCGGGCAGTAGCGCTTGAGGATCTGGTGCTCGATGACCGCCACGGGCGTCTCCGGCAACTCCAACACCTCGCGCCGGCGCGCCACCGCTCGCCCGCGCAGGCGATAGCCACAGTCCGGACAGTGCGCATAGGCGTGCTGCACGCACGCGGTCGGCAGGCCGCGGGGCCGCCCGTGGTTCTGCTCCGGCGCCCGTTGCCGCCGCTTCTCGTCTGCCGGCTTCTCGCGCTGCACGCGATTGGCCTTGGCCCAGGGGGGCGGTGGCCGCTTCTCCGCCTCCAGCTCCGCAACGCGCTACTCCAACACCACCACCCGCGCCTGCAGTGCCGCGTTATGCTCCCGCAGTGCCGCGTTCTGGGCCTGCACTTCGGCAATCAAGACCAAGGCAGCTTCGAGCGTCATGCGTTGACGCTACCCGCTTCCACCGTAGCAGGCTAGCAGCCTCAACCGATTGTAACTGCATCTAGTTCTGAACTCTTACGGCTGTTTTTGCTGGACAACCGACATGTGGTCGCCCAAAGGAACACCGGCGCTGGTGGTCTCCAGCAGCGCCCGCTACTGCCAGAGGGCCAGCTATTACTCGGCCGCCTGCCCGATCACGGGCGAGTCTGAGGCCCTACCCATGACCGGCAACAGCAGCGCCGAGACCTCGGCGGCCCTCTCGCAGCAGTTGCTCGCGCACCGTAAGGCGCCGTTCGTGTTGTTCTGGGACAACGCACCTTCCCATGGCGGCGACCCCTTCCGCGCCTGCCCCGCACGCCCAACCTGCGTCCGCACCTGGGCCGCCTGCCGCCTACATCCCGATTTCAACGCCGACGAGCAGCTTTAGGCCTGGGTGCGGGAGGAGGTCACTGCCAATACCTGTTTCGGCACTGCCCAGAATTTCCGTGAGAATCAGGACTCCCATGAAGCTGCTCGGAACTGAAGGCGGCTTGCGGCACGACTGCGGACGCGTATTAATCTTCAGCGCGCTGGACTGACAGTAGAACACGTAACCTCGCCGCCGAAATCGTCTTTTGGAAAGGGCAGGTGAAGCCGGGATCCGTGCAAAAGCAGGACATGTTCCCATGGCGTAGACGCTCGCCGCAGTAGCCTGAATAGCTTCAGGCTGCGCTACGGTGCACAAGCGAGAGACGGCACGACTTGGAAATCATGCCGGCCCACTATGACCGTGCTCGGCTATTCGCGTAATCCCCTCCCGCCGGCAACAGCCGCGCCGGCGGGAGGGCTACATGGCAGCTGTCCATGGCCATCTGGAAGTACCCACTGGTGGCCAACAAAAGTATCCACCCCAAGCGGCGCGTCAGGCCAGTGGGAACGCAGCACCTCCGGAGCGTGATCGCGCCTCACGCAGGCGGTAC
>Ga0187876_1001238_pt1 | contig 22420 bp, 17 predicted proteins | sample June2016WEW_17_4_FD_133000 | JGI IMG/M metagenome (GOLD analysis project Ga0187876, IMG submission 133000) | Peatland microbial communities from SPRUCE experiment site at the Marcell Experimental Forest, Minnesota, USA - June2016WEW_17_40 | ecosystem: Environmental > Terrestrial > Soil >...
AAATACTGCGTCAGTTGTCCGAGGAAGAAGTGGAGCTCGTAAGCCGGGAAGTTGCCCGCCTGGGGCCAGTCTCGTCCGAGCAGGCACACACCGTTATGGAGGAGTTCGAACGAGGATACCTCGCACACTCCTACATGCTCCAGGGAGGCGTGGACTATGCAAAAAAAATGCTTACCGAGGCCTTTGGTTCAGACACGGGCCTTTCGATTGTCGAACGATTGCTGAAATCGATGGGCGCCAATTCCGGGGACCTGGTCGCGCTCCAGAAAAGTGACCCGGGTCAGCTTGCCAAGCTTATTTACAACGAGCACCCGCAAGTGATCGCCCTGGTTCTGTCGCATCTGATCCCAGCGAAGTCTTCGGCGCTCTTGATCGCGCTGCCCCCGGAGTTGCGCGCGGAAGTGGTGAAGCGCATGGCTCTGCTGGATCAGTTTTCTCCCGAGACGGTGGATAGAATAGCAGGATACATCAGCCGCCGCCTGCAGGCGTTGGGAGAGTTCAGCCGGGAGTCGTATGGCGGGGTGCGGGCCGTGGCGGAGATGTTGAATCGTCTTGATACGGGAACGAGTGACGAACTCCTCGCCGCGATCGGTCAGGAGAACGAAACGCTTCCGGAATCCATCCGGCGTCTGATGTTTGTTTTCGAAGACATCCGGAAGCTCGACAAGGAAGACATAAAAATTCTTCTTTCCAGGATCGACCGTAAGGATTTGATCGTAGCCCTTAAAGGCAGCGACCTGGATACATACAACCACTTTGCGCAGGCCATGTCCACGCGAGCTCAGGAAATGTTGACGGAAGATATCGAAGGACTCGGACCGGTGAAGATCAAGGATGTTGAACATGCACAGCATCAAATCATCGCGCTGGTGCGGCAACTCCAGGCTGAGGGAGCAATAGGCGCCCATGGTGCCGGCGACAAATACATCATGTGAACTCCGGATAGGCACACAGAGCCCGGCGCGGCCCTACGCTGAGCATGCGAGGATCATGTACGCGCAACGCTTCCAGCCCTTCCTGCGTTCCTCAAATCCGCCGGAGCGGGACTCTGCCGGATGATTGGCTTCAGACTCCGGCCAGTGGCGGCGATAGAGGTTCAGCACGGTTTGTTTCTACGCCGTATTACCCGGTATTGCCCGCTGAAAACCGTGATTGCCTGTGTGTTATTGAAAAGAAGCTGGCGGAGAGGGGGGATTCGGTCCGTTGACGGCCTAATCGACTCTGCAAGTCGCAGATTCTAAGTTGCCAAAGTTGCCACGGATGCCGTAGACCATTGCCCTGTTCGCCCTGGCAACGCGACGCGCCGTTGGCCTGATAGGGAATGGGTGGTCGGCATTCCGTCCATTACTTGGATTTGCTTTATCATTGAACCCCTGAGTTAGCGCGACGTAGGCGCGACGCGGTTACCCTGTAGCGGGAACTGACGAAGAGAGCACTCCGATAAATAATTGATAATAAATAACTTAAGTATGGCGGAGAGGGGGGGATTCGAACCCCCGGTAGAGCTTTAGACCCTACGACGGTTTAGCAAACCGCTGCTTTCGACCACTCAGCCACCTCTCCGGCTCATCTGCGGTCGCTAACTCCAAAATAGTAACACGCCCGGGTCTCATGGCTGCCCTCGCGGGTGCGATAGAATCGATTTACGTGCACCCGTAGCTCAGCTGGATAGAGCGTTTGCCTCCGAAGCAAAAGGTCGCTTGTTCGAATCAAGTCGGGTGCACCAGTTAACCTTTTTAATTTCCAAATACTTCAGGCTGCTTCCGTCGATTGCGCGCGTTCAGCGTTTTGTCACTATGCCCTAACCGGCCGCTCAACCGCGCGGAACTTGCCGAGCGCCAGCGCAGATTGTCGATGCTCAGCCCAGTCCACGTAGCGGAGGCGTACCGCCGGGCGCATCAAGCGTGTGCCATGACCGGCGACCGGGTGCCGAAAGCGGCGGATGTTCAGGAGATGGTGACGGCGTGGAAGCTGGTGTGGGGGTGGGCAAGGCGGAGGCCGGTGGGGAGGGGATAAATTGCTATCCTTACCCAATGGCTGAGTTGGACCAATTGTGGCGTGATTTTGAGACGAAACGGGACGAATACCTTCAGGCGCAACGAGCTTTTAACAAAGCGATTGCAGAGCTTCATGGCAATCCCTATCCCGATTTTGATTCGGTGACCAAACGACGTGCCGAGCAGGATGCCGCCCATGATGCGTATAAGGTAGCCGTCGATGCTTTTCTTCTCGGCAATGACAATCCGTTGTAAGAGGGACGGACGGTCAGCCGGAGGCGCGACCAGTGTTGCACTCGATCTGGGAGGCAGTCGGCGAGTCCGCGTGAGTGGACCCTCTACGCCTCGAATGGAGTGCAACACTGCAACGGTCTAATCGCGTAAGCAGACAGCGGCGGCGGGAAAAACGCCGCATTCCTTTTACTGTCCTTCTAATTCACACACGCCGCGTTCTTCGTGAAGTGAACGTTGCCGCTCCAAAAGTCCGTTCCACACGATGGCGGGTTATCGTCCTCCAGGTCGAAGGCCAAGTTCCCAACGGATGAAGTGTTACTGAAGATCTCATTCCCGGAAGAGCCGGGCTGTAGAGCCACTACCTGTATCCCTGACATGCCGTTGCCGTTTGTTGTATTTGAGGAGACTCGTGAATTGGTCAAGGGAACAAGGTTGCCAGTATTGCCCAACACGATACCCGATCCAGTGTTTCCGCTCACCACATTCCCGGTGAGTACATTGGAGTCTCCCGAAAGCAGCGAAATCCCCATTGGATTCCCCACCACCTGGTTGCCGATCACTTGAGCGCCCGTCGATTGATTCAGTGTCAGACCACCGCCAATTATGGTCCCGGCAACCACATTCCCGGCCACAGTCAGGTAGGTAACGCCCGAAGCAAAAAAGCCCGCAAACTTGGTGGTACCCGCCACCGTCGTCTGGGTCACCTGCACATAATCGGAGTTGTTGATGTTAACGCCTCCACCAAAGCCCAGGATCAAGCCAGGGCCCGAAATGCCGACATGGTCGAGGCGGAGGCCTGCGGGCACGGCCGAAACGAAAATTCCATCCGCCCCGGGGGCCGCCCCTACAGCGCTCTTGATGATATGACCATTCAAATTCACGCTCACATTGCTCGCGTTGATATCTATTCCATCGCCGTTGCACGTCAGGTCTGCGGTGACGACATAGTTACCGGGCGATGAAATAGTAAACGGGCAGAATGTGATTGGTGTAACTGCCCATGCCTGCCCTCCCGCCAGCGCGGCCAAAACTCCAGTCAAAGCAACTTTCCTGATAGTAGTAAGCATCGTTTCTCCTTTGTGACTCATACCTTTCATTGTTCCTGGTTTCGTTCGTATTGATGTCTTGTCTGCAAGGTTTCCCAGCCTCGCGCGTCTATCAGACGAGCAATTTAAGGCAGCGATGGCGAGGAAAGCGCCGCGTTCCCAGCTAATTCACGCACGCCACCGGGCTCTTTGTGAAGAAAGAATTGCCACTCCAGAAGTCCGTTCCACACGCCGGGTTATCGTCCTCCAAGTCAAAGTTCTTGTTCCCAACGGATGAAAGGTTACTGAAGATCTCGTTCCCGCTGGAGCCGGCAACCAGGGTCACTACCTGTATTCCGGACGTGCTGTTCCCGTTGGTGGTATTTGAGGAGACTCGTGAATTGGTTAAGGGATAAGCGCTGCCACTAACGCCCATTACGATACCCGATCCGGAATTTCCATTCGCCACATTCCCGGTGAGTACGTCGGAGTCTCCCGAACCCAGCCAAATCCCCGTTGTATTCCCCACCACCTGGTTGCCGGTCACTTGATCGCTCGACGAATTAACCAGTAACACACCACCAAAACCTCCGTTCTCGGCAATCACATTCCCGTCCAAAGTCAAGTAGTTAACACCGCTGGCATAAAGGCCAGCAAAGGTGTTACCCGCCAACGTCGTCAGGCTCACCTGCACATAATCAGAGTCGAACATTTGAATGCCTCCAGAGAAGCCCCGGATCAAGCCAGGACCCGAAATGCCGACATGGTTCAGGCGCGGGGGGGCCGGCGGGAGCAGGGGTGACACGGAAATTCCATCCCCCGGGACGCCAGCGACGCTCGTGATGATATGACGATTCAAATTCACGCTCACATTGCTCGCGTTGATGGTTATTGCGGTGCCCGCGCACTTCAGGTCCGCGGTGACGACATAGTTACCTGGCGCTGAAATAGTGAACCCGCAGGATGCGATTGGTGTGACTGCCCACGCCTGCCCTCCCGCCAGCGCGGCTAAAACTCCAGTCAATACGACTTTCCTCATGGTAAGCATTGTTTCTCCTTTGTGATCTCCGGACATTCCAGGTTTATCATGATTCGGTTTCTTTTAGTACCAGGAAAAGTGTTAGTACCGTAATGACTGTAAGTACCGTAAGTAGCGTAAGTACCGTAAGAACCTGGCAACTCGCTCGGAGCAACTATCTGGAATAGCAAAGTTCTATTGATCCACTTCAGTTTCTTGTTCTCCTTATTCTTGTTTCGATGTCCTGGCCGCGAGGTTTCCCGGCATCTCACGCTCGCCATACGAGAACCTGAAATCTTAGCTTCGATGCCGGAACTTAAGTTACGCGCCTAATGGATACACGCCCGGTTGGCGTTGAAAAATCCGTTATTACCCCACACATCTGAATCGCACGCGACATTATCATCTTCCAGATCGAAACGCCCATTGCCCACAGATGATGTGTTACTGAAAATCTGGTTCCCCGAACCGGACGTTACCTGAATCCCCGTCAGGATATTGCCATCCGTCGAGTTTCCATACACCCTGTTGCTGTTTCCGTCGATGAGAATCCCCGCAGCGTACGTCGGTAATCCCGACTGCGGGCCGTTCGCGCTGGCGGTGTTATTGTTCAACGTGTTAGCGATGCTGCTTTTGACTGCTATTCCGCCACCAGCGCCGCCACCCGTCGCAGCCCCGTTGCCATTCGCCTCGTTATACTGTATGGTCCCGCCAGTGGATTCACCCAGCGTCAAACCCCAATTCCCATTCCGCACGAGAACGTTGGAAACGGCAGTCAGAAACGTGACGCCAAATCCAACGATGCCGCCGTAGCTGTTGTTCGCTGCTGTGACCAGATCAACCTGGCAATAATCGGCATAGGTGAAGAAGATTCCATTCTCGAACCCCTGGATGAGCCCTGGACCCTCAATACCGACATGACTTACCCGGCCAGCTGGCGGGTTGACGTCAATACCGGAGCCTGTGCTGGCGGCGTTGGTGCTGGTGATCTGGTACCTGTTCAGTTTCAGGCTGACATTGCTTGCCGTAATCAAAATGCAATCGGCGATAGTCGTCTGCGTCAGATTAGTTGTGAGCTGGTAGTCCCCCGGCGCATTGATGAGCGACCCGGCCGGCGCGGCAACTGTCGGATTGCACGTAGTGATCGATTGAAATGCAGCCTGGGCAGGGGCTGCGGTTGCTGCCATAACGATCAGAAATATTCCGGCCAGGTTCAGCGCAGTTTTGCTTCCTTCGAACTTCGTAGATACACATTTGACCAGCGACATAGCTTTTGTCTCCTTCTCTTCCTGTAGATAGATTCCCCGTAAACGCGCAAAATCTTCGAGACGTTCCAGGTCATCAGGGTTCGGTTTCTATTAGAGCCAGGGAAAGCACTAGTCCTGTAAGTACTAGCGGCTGACTCTGAGCCCTTACCCATAACTAGATACTTTCTGGAGCGAGTGTCGGCAAGTATATACCCAAACGCCTTTACCAATGCCGATGTTTTGAGAAAGTCTTCATTCGCGGTTCCTCCAGGAGAAGGCTCCTCCCCGCCCGCAACACTCCCAACCCGTCACGAGTTCCTGAACGGTGCCTCCTTCAGTAGGCCGTCACGTCCATCCTGCACGCCTCTTGCGGTGAAAGAGTGTCGCAGTCGTCTTCCGACAGACCTGCGTCGCAGCTGCCTGACACAAATCGTCAGCTATCGCTCCCGTCCATTCAAACCACCGCGCGACCGTGTGCACGGCCCGGAGATCCAGGCAGTCCCGGCATCACGATTATGGTCTCGCTCATTGGCCGAAGTAAGAGCACTGAGATGCAACCGATACTTGGCCGGGATGCGCCTGGAGGCTTGATCCTGCGCGCAAAAACCGGCCTCCTGCGCCAAGTCGCGCAGCCGGAGGTTACGCCGTAGTCTTTCTTAAGGGATAAGCAGGGGTACGGAAAGTGCTCCTTACGAGGACGCGCGAGTGTGGAGAACCTCGCTGATAAGACATCGGTGGAAGGAGATCAGAACAATGAAAGGTATAACCTGCTCCGGCGATTTTGACCGGAAAACCAGCAGTACCCGTGCAGTTCTCGTTGGCATGGCGATAGGTTTGGCTGGAATGGCTGTTCCAGCATTCGCCGCCGACATACCTGTTGCCACCTGTGGGTTCGTCATCAATGCCCCGGGTAACTATGGAGTCGTGGCGGACTTGAATTGTCCGGCTGGCGCAACTGCAATCACGATTAACGCGAGCAATGTTTCGCTGAAGCTGAACAGTCACATCATCACGGGCACCCCGGGGAGCACAACCACGTGGCCGATCGGAATCAACATCAATCCCGGCCTCACGCCGCGGCTGGACCATGTGGGCATTGTGGGCCCTGGGGTCATCCAGCGGTTCAACAACCCCGGGACCGGGATTCTGATCAACAACACCGACTACTCCCTGGTGAGCGGAGTCACAGTGGCGTTCAATGGGGACGGCATCGAGGCAGTTAATAACAACTTCCTGACTGTGCGTTCCAGCCAGATTGTGGCGAACCTGGACAACGGTCTGGATCTGGGCGTCCCCACCAACAACACCTTCGCGTACAACGACCTGAGCGGCAACCATAACTACGGTCTGTGGATGGGCGGGGGCAGCGCGAATATCGTGAACAACAACGTAGCCAGCGGGAATGGTGCGGATGGAATCACCATCGCCGGTAACTACTCGAGGGTATACTCCAACGTCACCAATGGAAACGGCGGAGAGGGAATCGACGTTTATCCGACCACGTTTGAGAACACCCCTACCGGCGGCGAGCCCACCGGGGTCGCTCCGGTGGGAAACCAGTTCTTCAATAACACATCATCCGTCGGCAACGGGTCTGACGACCTGACAGACAACACGGTTTGTGGTTTGAACTTCTGGTCCAATAACGTCTTTTTCACCGGCAACAAGCCGTGTATCCATTAGGAGTTGGGAGGTCAAAGGCCTGCTCACACACCGTAGAACAGGCCTTTGTCGGGTGGGGCACATTTTTCAACAAGCAAGGTGTTACCCGCTCAGGCATTCCGCGGCGCTCGTATCGGTGGACGCGCGGGGCGGGGCATCAATTGCCCCGGCCATAGCGCTGGAGACCGGTCCCTGCGCAGTCGTGAATCTGACCGGAGCAAATGCCTGCAGATGGTCCTTCACGCAGGATCCGCGCGCGTTGCAGGGAGCGAATTCAGCCACGCCGCGGATCGCCTCTGCCTTCTATATCGCTCCCGGCTTCGACATCGACCTGAAGCTGTTCGACGGGTGACACACCAGGTGGTGTTGTACTTCCTGGATTGGGATAACTCGGGGCGCGCCGAAATGGTCACCCTTCTGAATGCGAACACGATGGCGCCGCTCGATACGTCGCGCAACGTTTCGAACTTCCAGAACGGCCAATACCTGAAACATTCAAGGGCACGTAGTCATTCATTTCGCGGGGACGGCGGGCCCCAATGGGCTGGTCAGCGGGTTGTTCCTGGCGCCTCCGGCGCCATAACCGACGGCGATCGGGTTGACTCCCGGCAACAATAAAACTGGGGCGTTCGACCTGGGCCGGGTTCGGATTGGATCCGTCATCGGCGAACAAGCAACTGTTTATCGATCTCTGATCGCGGAGCGTCCCCCTCGCCCGACGTGCGCGCCCAGAAGCGGTTGCCGCAGACAAGACATTCAAACCTCCGGAGATCCTCTGTCCAAAACGTAAGGACCCGCTGAAGCGCACTCCGCCTGATTCGCGAAGATGCGTTTGCCGGGCAGTTCGGGCACTGCATTGTCCTTCTATCTATGTAGACCTTTTGGATGGGGGTGTAAAGGGCTACAGTACCACTAGTCCCGGTACGGCCATCCCCTTGGAGACATCTTCCCCGCACTCAATTCAACCGCGGCATCCGCGGGACCTTTGGTTGGCCGCGGTGCCGCGTCTTTCGTTTATGGCTGCGGCGCTTATCATTAAATATGCGTCCAAATATGCGCCCGCGAGACCTCTGTGTACGCCTCGCCGCAGGAGCGGCCGTCCTTCTCATTGCCGCGTGGGCATGGGCGGATCGCCTGGAAGATACCTTCTTCATTCCTCCGGACCATCCGGCCATTCAGTATGCGCAACGCCCTCCCAACGACCCGGTCGCTCTTCTCGATAAACGCCTGCGCCGCGATCAGGTGAAGCTCGGCGCGGCGCCCAACGGCCTGGGATATTTGCCGTCCGTGCTCAAAGAGCTGGGCGTGAACGCCGACTCCCAGGTGCTGGTGTTTTCGAAAACCAGCATTCAGGCCGACAAGATAAGCCCGCGAACACCGCGTGCAATCTATTTCAATGACGACGTCAGCGTCGGCTTTGTCCGTGATAGCGACCTGCTGGAACTGACTGCGCTCGACCCCACCCAGGGGGTGAAGTTTTACGTGCTGGAGAACTCCAGTCGGCCGACATTCGCGCGCAGCGGCGATTGTTTGCGGTGCCATCAGGGCGCGGTTACCCTCGGCGTTCCCGGATTGCTGGTCAGTTCCGTCCATCCCACTTCCGGGGAACCGCGTGCCCCGCACGGCGGCGCTTTTATGACCGATCAGCGCACGCCTTTCAATCAGCGCTGGGGAGGATGGTACGTCACCGGAACGCATGGCTCTCAGGTTCACCAGGGCAACAACGTGAACCTGGTCGATCCGCTCCACCCCGGCGGCCCTTCCGTTGAGGAAACGCAAAACGTTACCAGCCTGGCCAGCCGGTTTGACACGACTAAATATCTTGCGGCCACCAGCGACATCGTCGCGCTGATGACCCTGGAGCATCAGACGCGCATGACGAATCTGATGATCCGCATCGGATGGCACGTCCGCATCGCGCTGCATGACCATAAAATGGATGCCGCCGCGCAGGCTTTAATCGACTCCGAGATCGAGCAGATGGTGACCTATATGCTGTTCGCCGACGAGGAACCGCTGGCCGCGCCCGTCAAGGGCGTCTCGACCTTCACTCAGACATTTCCGCAACGCGGACCCCGCGACCGCCAGGGCCGCGGATTGCGCGACTTCGATCTCAAAACGCGCCTGTTCCGTTATCCGCTGTCGTACATGATCTACAGTGCAGCCTTCGACGGCATGCCGCAGATCGTGCGCGATCGCGTCTACCGGCGCCTCTTCGACATTCTCACCGGTAAAGACCGCAGCCAGGCATTCGCGCGCCGGTCGGCGGAGGATCGGGCAGCCATCCTTGAGATCGTTCGCGAAACGAAACGGGACCTCCCGGCTTATTGGACCGCCAGGGAGAGTTGATTTCAACCGACGTGCCGCCTGCCGGCAGCCGAAAAAACAAGCAATAATTGCTGGTGAGTTGGTATAGAATCGGGATATTTCATGGTGTATTGCCCTCAGTGCAGGAGTTCCCAACTCGAAGTCCGCCGGCGCGTCGGCTTCGAACGATTCCTGTCGCTGATCACGCAGAGACGAAAATACCGGTGCATTCTGTGTTCGCGTTTCTTCCGCGCCCCTGACAGGCGCGCTACGCCGAGAGACGCCACCCGGACAACGTGAAAGCTGCGAAGCAAGCAGCGCGCGGACGGGCACCTTCTATTACGTTGCCAACGCTCCGTCGGATTTCACTGGCTCAGGATGCAAATCGGGTATGCTCAGCATCAGGTCCGCCACCGCGGACCGCAATTGTTCCAGTGCCTCGGAAGGCTCACCCACGGGCGTAATCGGCTTACCAATGCGGAGGTGGATTTGGAAAGGTGGTGCCGCCCCCTCAGCGTGTAGTGCGGAGAGAAGCGCGGTCTCCGGCGTCCAGCCGATCGGGAGCCCCCCGATCGCGACGGGAACGATGGGGCAACCGCTCTTTTGCGCGGAGACCACAACGCCGGTACTCCAGTCCTGCAGTTGCAGCGCGGGATCGGCTGTGGCGCGGCCCGCGGGAAAGATGATGACCGAGTGCTCGTTGCTTTCGCGAAGATAACTCGCGATGATGTCTGTCAGCCCACGTCGCCGCGACGCCCGGCTTCCTGTTTCATCCGAAACCAGAAGAGCAATTCCGTAGTGGTGAAGCACCCAGCGCTCCACGGTGACGGTCAGGCTTCGACCTTCCCCCGTCATCACGATGCGCGGGACGCGGCGCGCTTGCGTAGCCAGGAGATGGCCCAGTATAAATCCGTCCACCCCCGACTTGTACCCGTGGTTGGCAGCGACGAGGTACGAGCCCGACGGCAGGTTCTCAAGACCTTCCACGCGCAGCCACCGGATGACATACTTCAGGAAAAGAACCTGCACCAGACGGATCGGCCAGCCCTGAGACCGAATATCTTCCGGCGCATCCCGCAATTCCCGGCGCAGCAGGAAGTGGACAGGTAGCGCGGCTGCCGCAATCCCCAAAAGCGTCAGGCCGAAGGACGTCGCGACCTTCCTGGTTATGCTCCGTTGCGGCTCGCGACGGTTGCGGCGTCTAAGAGGCATCACGTATCGTCGCCACCCGAGTTGCTGCGCCGCTTTGCAAATCGTAGTCCCTTGAAACTCATAGTCGAGGCTTCATCATGAATTTCCTCGCTACTGGATACGATATCTCAAACTGACCTCTTGTCGGCAGTTCGCGGCTACGTCTCCTGGCCGCGAACGGGTATACAATACCGAAGTATGCAAAGCCAAAATGAAGATCCCGGCTCGACGGCTAAGTCGCGGAAACCAAAGGTAGGTCGCCGGAATTTTCTGAAGAGCGCCGGCGCGGGAGCCGCCGCCCTGGTGACCGGTTCCACCGCGGCCGAAGCGCAGCAACAGCAGGTGGCGCAGGCTGCCCGTCCCACAACGCCCTTGATGACCAAAGAGGCCGAAGGCGCCGTGCCCACCGACGTCCGCGTCCTCGAAAATCAGCGTCCCGGATCGGACTTCATGGTTGACGTCATCAAATCGCTCGGATTTGAATACGTCTGTGCGAATCCCGGATCCAGCTTCCGCTCGCTTCACGAGTCGCTGCTCAATTACGGCGGCAACAAGAGCCCTGAATTCATCACTTGTTGCCACGAGGAATCTTCCGTGGCCATGGCACATGGCTACTTCAAGATCGAAGGCAAACCGCTGCTGGTGCTTGCGCATGGAACCGTCGGCCTGCAGCATGCCTCCATGGCGATTTACAACGCCTGGTGCGATCGCGTGCCGATGTTCATTATTCTGGGCAACACGCTGGACCTGACCCTCCGGCGTCCCGGCGCCGAGTGGGCGCACAGTGTCCAGGACGCCGCCGCGATGGTGCGCGATTACGTGAAGTGGGACGATAACCCCACCTCGCTTCAGCACTTCTCTGAATCCGCCGTGCGCGCTTATAAGACCGCAATGACCGTGCCTCGCGCGCCGGTGCTGTTGGTCGCCGACCTTGGCCTTCAGGAAGGGGGAATCAAGGACGAAAAGGCGCTTCACATTCCCAAAACCATCCTGCCCACCTATCCCGCGGGCGATGCGGAAGCCATTGCCGATACAGCGCGTATCCTGGTGAACGCTGATTTTCCCGTGATCGTCGCCGATCGTTGCGCCCGGACGCCGAATGGCATCAAGCTGTTGCTTGAGCTCGCGGAGCTGCTGCAAGCCGCGGTGATCGATCCCGGCATCCGTATGAACTTCCCGTCGCGGCATCCGCTCAATCAGACCGAACGCCGCAACGCGGCTCTCGCGAACGCCGATGTCGTCCTCGGGTTGGAACTTGGCGATTTCTGGGGCACCGTCAACAATTATCAGGACGTTCTCGTCCGGCACTCGACACCCATCACCAAACCCGGGACGAAGATGATCAGCATCACGTCGGGCGACCTCTTCATCCACTCCAATTATCAGGACTTCCAGCGGCTACCCGAAGTTGATATCGCCATCGCCGCCGATGCCGAGGAAACGCTTCCGTCACTCATCGAAGCCTGCCGGAAGCTGGTGACCGGGGACCGCAAGCGCGCTTATGAAGCCCGCGGAAAGAAGCTCGCCGACGCAAGGCTCGCCGCACTCGCCGCTGCGCGCGAGCAGGCCACTTACGCCTGGGACGCGAGCCCCGTCAGCACCGCGCGCATGGCCTCCGAAATCTGGAACGTGATCAAGGACGAGGACTGGTCGTTGTTATCCGACACCGAGCATTTCAGCCGCTGGCCCTTGCGCCTTTGGGATTTCACCAAACATCATCAGTTCATTGGCGGGCAGGGCGGCGCTGGGATCGGCTACGGCGCTCCCGCGGCGGCCGGAGCCGCGCTGGCGAACAGGAAATACGGACGTCTGAGCGTCACCATCCAGGATGATGGCGACCTTATGTATGCACCCGGTATCCTTTGGACCACCGCGCATCACAAGATTCCGTTGCTGAGCGTGATGCACAACAATCGTGGCTATCACCAGGAGCTGATGCACGTGCAGCGCGTCGCGAACGAGCACCAGCGGGGTGTCGCCAATATCACCGCCGGATTGACGATCAACAACCCGCCCATCGACTACGCCGCCGTCGCGAAAGGTATGGGCGTTTTCAGCCGCGGTCCCATCACGAATCCGAACGATCTGGGCCCGGCCTTGCGCGCGGCGGTTGATGTTGTGAAACGCGGCGAACCTGCATTGATCGATGTAGTCACACAGCCGCGCTGAACTTAAGGGGAAATGTCGTGAAGAGAATTCTGACAACTGGACTGGTAGCGGCCGCCATCGCGTGGGTACCGGTGCTGCGCGCGCAAGAGGGCGGTAATGCGGAAAACGGCAAGCGGCTGTTCACCGAAGAAGGTTGCTACCAATGTCACGGTTACGCGGGGCAGGGCGGGGGAGCAGGGCCGAGAATCGCTCCCCGGCCGGCCACGGCGGGAATTCAATACATACGCAAACCCACCGGCGTCATGCCGCCCTACACAACCAAGGTTCTGCCGGATAAAGAACTGGCCGATATTCGCGCGTACCTGGGAACCATTAAGGCTCCGCCCCCGGTGAAGAGTATTCCGCTTCTGAATCAATGACGCCCCGGCGCGATCCTGCTGCTAGCGGGCTGGAGTTCCCATCGCCGGCGAACCGCTGAAGTGTACGGAGCGCGACCGCCAGCGGCACCACGAGTCGCGGTCACCACGCCAGAAGGAATCTTCACGTTGAAGGCACAGCACTTGCAGCCAAATGACCGAGGAACGGCATTTCGATGCCGCTAAACTGATGCCGGGTGATTTCGCGGGAATATGTGTCAAAGACCAATTCTCGACTGTTGTTTGATAATCGAATATCGATCGACGACCGGGTGCGCTATCTCGGCTTTCCTCGGGGCGGCCTGGCTTCCACTCTCGGGTTCCATTGGAAAAGATGATTTTTTCCAAACAGAGTGAACCCAACATAGGACATTTACGGATGAGAGCGGGAGGTCAAAGGGGGGCCAAAGGATGATGGGCGGGCTGTTCCCGGCGGGGCGGCAGTGAGCGCGGCGCGCGGCTCGATGCTTATCTGGTTCCCGTCGTCTTCCTGGCTTGCACGAGCCTCGTTTGCGCGTCCTCAAGGCGTTCCTGCAAAAACGCCTTGAATTCCTCAGGCGCCACAAACGGGTTAGGGTCGCCCGGTTTGCGTGTCTTCAGTTTTTCTATGCGCTCCAGGATCTCGACCGCCCACGGATGGCTCGTCAGACTCACATCCACGCCGGTAAGCGTAGCCTGAAGACGCTTGACGCTGGCGATGAACATCTCAAAAGCTTCTGGCTGATTCGACGTCACATTGTGTCCGCCGAAGAGAAACGCCTTATATTTCTTCCCTTGGTCATAGATCGGGAATTCCATAGAAGCGACACCCTGCGTATGCCCCGGAGTGATATAAAACTTCAACGTCGTGTCGCCCAGTGTGAGCGTGTCGCCGTCTTTAATCACAATGTCGCGAGCGCCCCGATGGACAATCGCGTCGCCATCGCCACGGCTTGAATGTTCCATCAATGTCCAGTCAGCTTCCGTTAAAGCCACACGAGCATCGGAGATGCCTTGCACAAGTTTTGCGCCGCCGTAATGATCGCTGTGCCCATGCGTGATGATTACGTAGCGGATATCTTTCGGATTCAACCCCAGCTGCTTCATCGCGTCGATTGTCTTCCGGCTGAAATCGCCATAAAGCGTATCGATCATGATCAGCCCGTCGCTCGTCTTCAGGATGTATGAACAAACGTAGCTGTTGCCGACGTAATAGAGATTGTCGAAGATTGCAACCGGCGGAACCGTGACGGCAGTGTTGCCGCTCAGGTCAGCCGGCCGCTTCCCCTGCGCAAAGGCGGGATGCGCGGCCAACATCAACACGGCGGAGAAGAGCACTACGGGAATCCACTTCATTTTTCAAGCTTGGCAATTTCGACAGGTCTATGATAGTTATTCAAAACTCTTGAGTCAACGAGCCCCAAATTTGGGCAATGATATACTTGACAGACTACGCGAAATCTGCGATGCTTGAGATATGGAAGCGCCCGACACTCTCCGCGATGCAATCATCTGGTTCGCAGACTTCGAACACTGCCGCGATTTCATGATGGAGTTGCGCTGGCCGGATGGCATCGTGAAGTGTCCGCGATGCGGTTCTGAGAAGGTCTTCTACATTCAGAAGGAACGCGTATGGAAGTGCTACGGCAAGCACGATCACGCGAAGTTTTCCCTTAAGACAGGCACCATTTTCGAGGACTCCCCGATTGCTCTGGAAAAGTGGCTGCCTGCCGCATGGCTGATTGTAGGTTGTAAGAACGGTATTAGCTCGTGGGAGCTTCACCGCGGAATCGGCGTTACCCAAAAAACCGCGTGGTTCATGCTCCACCGGATTAGACTGGCGATGCACGACGGGACGTTCGAAAAGATGTCGGGGTATGTTGAAGCGGACGAAACCTTCATCGGCCAGAAGGCCCGCAACATGCATAAGGACGTTCGCGCCCGCAAGATCACGGGCACCGGCGGAAAAGACAAGACCATGGTCATGGGAATTCTGGAACGCGGCAAGAACGGCAAGACTAGCAAAGTCCGCACCACCGTAGTAGGGAACCGCAAGAAGAAAGCCCTACAGGCTGAGATTCGCCAGCACGTCGAAGCGGGATCGGCTATCTATACCGACGCACTAAAGTCATATGAAGGGCTCAGCGAATTCGAGCACCAGGTTGTAGACCATGCCGTTGAGTACGCCGTTGGCAGGGTCCACACAAACGGCATGGAGAACTTCTGGAGTCTTCTGAAACGCGCGCTGAAGGGCACTTATGTAAGCGTTGAGCCGTTTCACTTATTCCGTTATCTCGATGAACAAACCTTCCGGTTCAATGAGCGCAGAGCGACCGACGCTGAACGCTTCACGATGGTCATGAAGCAAATCGTCGGCAAGCGGATCACTTATGATCAACTGACCGGCAAGGACGCAAGCATCCAACCACAGACACTCCCCTTGCAGTAAGACGGCAGGGGCGAGGAAAACGAAAACCCAAGTCCATAACGGCACAGCAAGAGTAGAATGAAGCCGTGGACGATCCAGTTCCCTTCAATTCGACGCCGGAGTTTCACCACTTCAAGAACGTAATGCGCAAGGTGATCGCAGTTCCAAAGACGGAACTCGATAGATTGGTCCAGGCGTCGAAGGACGCATCCCCACGCAATGGCAATCCGAACGCGCCCGGACGAAAGCGCCGTGCCACGAGCCAGCGGCAACGACGCAAATAGACGCCGCCATGCGACTAACCGTCGCTGGCGACGCGATGCGGCGGCGCTCTGGCTTGACATGCGACGCTCCGCGACGGATAATTCCCTCATGGGCCGCTGGAATCTCGACTCGCCACCTACCGCGCGCGATGTCTTAAAGCGTATCGCCCAATGTGAATCAGAGATCGCATCGCTTCGAAAATATCTGGCCGCCCTGTCGGAACTAACGCAAGCGTCCGACTCAACGGTCTCGCCGGAACCGTCCAATGGGTTGCCCACAGAAGACGTATGGATTCCCGATATGAAAGCGGCGGATACGACCGACGTTGTGCGAGCGGTTTTGCATGTCCATGGTGCTCCTATGGATGTGAGCGGCATATTGGCGCAGACGCGTTCGTTTCCGAATTGGGAAAAAACCGGAACTGAAAAACGGGATCGAGATCGTATCGGTTCAGCGTTGCGCCGGGGAGCGAAACACTTTGTGCGCACCCAGGACGGGAAATGGGATTTGAAAAGCAGGACAACCTAACAAGATCGAAAGATCGGGCGGCCAAGCGACGTTCGCGTTCCTGTGCGAAACCCGCTTGCCGCACGGAAACGCCGAATGCCCGACGTTCGCGCGTCGGGCATTCAGAATGAGAGGTCCATTATCGAACCACCATGAAGTAGTTGAAAACTGAATCGAGCATCAATCCCCGCACCGGCTTGCGACGGTGCGGGACTATGCTCGCTATTGTAGCCTGTCACGCTGTTTTCAGGCTACCGCTGTTTGTATAGTCTGTCAAGTATATCATTACCCAAATTTGTGAATAAGACCATCGCCACGGCGGACGAAGCAGTCGCCGACGTTTTTGACGGCGCCACAATTATGATCGGGGGGTTCGGTCTCTGCGGCGTCCCCGATAACCTCATCCTGGCGCTCGTGCGCAAGGGCGTCAAAAACCTCCATACGATCGCGAATAACGTCGGTGTCGACGGGGTGGGTACCGGCTTGATGTTGGAAGCCGGCCAGATCTCTTCCCACATGGGGAGCTATGTCGGCGAGAACAAGCTCCTCGAAACTCTGGTGATCGCGGGAAGACTGAATCTCACTCTGATTCCCCAGGGCACCCTTGCCGAGCGTATCCGTGCGGCGGGCGCGGGCATCCCGGCCTTTTATACTCCGGCAGGTGTGGGCACCATCGTGGCCGAAGGGAAAGAGATGCGCGAATTCGACGGGCGGCCCTACCTGCTTGAACGCGCTCTCCCTGCGGACTTCGCGCTGATCAAAGCGTGGAAAGGCGATCGCCTCGGCAACCTCGTCTACCGCAAGACCGCGCGAAATTTCAACCCCATGATGGCGACGGCGGCGAAGATCACGATCGCCGAAGTGGAACATCTCGTCGAGCCCGGCCAGATCGATCCCGACCATGTGATTACGCCGGGCATCTACGTCAAACGCATCATTCAAGGGGAGCACTATGAAAGACGCATCGAGCGTCGTACGGTACGGCAGGCATGATCTCTGACGCTCAGAAACGCATCCGCATCATCCAGCGTGCCGCGCAGGAATTACGTGACGGCTACTACGTCAACCTCGGAATCGGCATGCCCACTCTGGTTGCGAATTATGTGCCTCCTGGTGTCGAGGTCGTGCTGCAGTCCGAAAACGGCATGCTCGGCGTTGGGGAATATCCGATCGAGGGAACCGAAGACTGCGACCTGATCAACGCCGGCAAGGAAACGGTCAGCGAACTTCCTGGAGCATCTTATTTCTCCAGCGCCGAATCGTTCGCAATGATCCGTGGCGGCCACATCGATCTCAGCATCCTCGGCGCGATGGAGGTCGATGAAGAAGGTACCCTGGCAAACTGGATGGTCCCAGGCAAAATGGTCAAAGGCATGGGTGGCGCGATGGACCTGGTCGCCAGTGCCCGCCGCGTGATCGTCACGATGGAGCACACCACAAAATCCGGCGCACCAAAGATTCTGAAGCGGTGCAGCCTGCCCATCACCGGCCTGCGGGTCGTGGATACGATCGTAACCGAACTCGCCGTGATACGGGTTACTCCCAAAGGACTTGTACTCGATGAGCTGATGCCTGGCGTGACTTTCGATGAAGTGCAAGCTGTTACCGAGCCGCGACTCCTGGTGCCACAGACTTCAGTCTGTGTTCCTTAGCCCTTCTCGTCTTCCCAGCCTTGAACCTTCCGGCCCAGCACCTGTTCCAGGCTCTTCGGCTTACCTTCGTACGGAAGCCCATGATACTTTTCGATCTCGTCGCGATAATTCATCTGCGGACCGGGAAAGCCCACTAACTGCCAGCCAATCAGTCCGGCGTTCCCGCCGTGCAGAGGATCGCTGAACATACCCTCGATCGTGTGCGTTCGAAGTAACCGGAAAAACGTCGTGCGCTCGATGGCGCGCAACCGCTCATCCTGCCGCTCCGGTGGAAGGCTGACGAAATCTTCTCCAAGCTTCGGAATGCCCGCCCGATAGAGCTCTTGCGGGCTTTCCCTGCCTTGATATCCGTGCTCCGGGAACGATTCCACCCACGGACCTTTCGTGTAACGGTACTTGTCGCTTCCCCACGGACCGGCAAGCTGGTGGTCGATATATACGATCACGTTCGCTTCCGTGGCTCCGGGTCCACTCTCATCGCTCGGGAAGATCCGAGCGCAAGCTGCCTGCACCGTGCGCGCTTCCGGCTCGGTAAAGAACCGGAGAGGAACGTGTACTACACCTTCCTGGGCCTGCAGCCGGATCACTTCACCAGCGAGGCTGTAAACCAGCAAACCGCCCAGGCTCTTTGCGGGTACGGTAAGAAATTCGCGTCTTTTCATGCCAGAGCTCCTGGATGTTTGAGGTAACGATCGATCAGTGCATCGGCGGCCCGGTAAGTCGTCGCGAGTATCGTGAGGGTTGGGTTGCCGGACGCGCTTTGCGGGAACGTCGAACCACCCGTGATCCAGAGGTTCGGCACCTTCCAGTGCTGCAGCCAGGGATTGACTACGCTCTGGTCCGGCGAAGCGCCCATGATGGTGCCACCCTGCACGTGAGTGCTTTGATAGAAAGTGACCGAGTAGCGCGTACCAAGATTTCGCTCTTCTCCAACTTTTGCGCCCATCCGGCGCGCCAGTTCGGAGGAGACGCGGATCGCCATATTTGCCTGGGCTTTCTCGTGATCGGTCCAATCCAGAGTCAGCCTGATTAACGGATCGCCAAATGCATCCGTATAAGTGGGATCGAGATCCATATAGTTCTGGCGATAAGGAAAGTGACCGCCCTCAAACGCAATCTGCGCCGACTTATCGTGCCACCGGAGCGAGGCTTTCTTCCATTCCGAGCCCCACTGCGCTTTTGTCTCTTCGGGAGGAATCCGGCCGAACCCCTGCAGCGGACCTTCGCCGGAAGATTGCACGCGCATCGTGCCGCCGCGCAGCAAACCGCGTTCCGGATCGAAGGCGTTGTGGCCATCGAAGTCATCTATACCAAAACCGAGTCCGCCCGCGCCCATGAAATTGTTGAGGTGCTTATCGAGGAAGAATCGGATATTGGCGCTGACCTGGTGCGTCAGATTCTTGCCCAGCGTGCCTTTCCCGGTGTTCGGATCGTAGGGTTCGCCCAGTTTCGAGAGAAGCAGCAGACGCGAGTTATTAAGAGTCCACGAAGAGAGGATAACGATGCGAGCAGGCTGTTCGAATTCCTCTCCGGAGACATCGGTGTAGCTTACGCCCTCCGCCATTCCGTCGCGATGTAACACGCGCCTTACCTGGCACCCGGCGCGAAGAGTGAAATTTTTCTTATGCTCGACGAGCGGCAGCAGTAAGTTAGTCGGCTGAGCCTTGGCCCCGATCATGCACCCGAAGCGCGTGCAAAAACCGCAATAAGCGCACCCGGCGCGCGAGACGCCATCCGGGTTCTTGTAAGACTGGCTCAAGGTCGCGGCCGGGAGCGGATAAGGATGGTAACCGGCGTCGAGCGCAGTGGCTTGAAAGAGAGACGTCACGTACGACGTTTTGTGAGGCGGCAGCGGATATTCCTGCTGGCGCGGCCCTTCGAAAATGTTGCCGCCTTTGATCTTCTCGCCACGCAGATTCCCGGCTTTGCCCGATACGCCCATCATTTGTTCGGAACGCCAGTAGTTCGCTTCCAGCTCGTCGTAAGTAACGCCCCAGTCCTGCGCCGTCACGTTCTCGGTGATCTTCGATCCAGGGTGCCTCTCGCGCAACTCGCTGCCAAGCCGGAAAATTTCCGGTCCGAAGCGGTAGGAAAGTCCGCCCCAATGCTCGGCGGCACCGCCCGTACCAGTGCCAGGCTGGAAAGATCCGTATTGCCGGACGGGCACCGCGCTCGCTTTGCTCGAATGCCGATGCGTCAGCGTTTCATTGGCGAGGTTCTGCATCATCTTAAGCCGGACAGCATAGTCCAACTCGTCCATGCCAGCCGAGTATTGGCCGTTTTTCCGGGCTGGGCCACGTTCGAGGATGACCACCGAATGTGACGTGCGGGAAGTGATCTCCTTGGCCATAAGGAGGCCGGTAAATCCCCCTCCCACGATCACTACGTCTACCGGTTTGAGGCGCTTCATATAGAGAAAACTATATCTCACATTCCGGGGGAACACGCCGGAAGGCTTGTCGCCCTCCATCTGTGATTAAATGACAACATCGCAGGAGGTTTCATGCCGGATTACAAGTTTCGCGTCAACGGCGGCCCGGTAACAGTCGATTCCTGGGACCCCGACCAGCCGCTCCTCTACATTCTTCGCAATACGCTCGGGCTTCATGGAGCGAAATTCGGCTGCGGGCTTGGCCAGTGCGGCGCTTGCACCGTGATGCTCGACGGGAAGGCAGTGCGCTCCTGCATTACGCCGGTGAAGCAAGTGGCGGGGCGTATTGTTACGACTCTCGAGGGGCTCGGAACACCGGAGAAACCCGACGTTGTTCAGGCTGCTTTCATCGCCGAGCAGGCTGCGCAGTGCGGATACTGCACTAACGGCATGATCATGACCGCGAAAGCGCTGCTGCGTCAGACGCCCCATCCCACTCTTGACCAGGTGAAACAAGGGCTCGGCGGTAATCTCTGCCGCTGCGGAACTCACACCCGAATCATGAGCGCTGTAATGCGCGTCTCGAAAGCATAGGAGAAATAGCCATGGAATCGATTACGTCTTTTTCCCGGCGCGCACTCCTGAAACAGGCCGGGGGTGCACTCATCGTGAGTTTCGGCTTGAGCGGTTTCCCGTCCCGCGCGTCGGCGCAAACCGGCGCTACCACGAACCCCGGCAAGCCAATCGATCCAAGCGAGGTCGATAGCTTCCTCGCTGTCCAGGCTGATGGTTCGGTCACGATCTACACCAGCAAAGTCGATGTCGGAACCGGTTTGGCGACGGCCTTCCGCCAGACCGCGGCTGAAGAACTCGGAATCCCGGTCGAGCGCTTCACCGTAATCGAAGGCGACACCGCGCTGGTTCCCGACCACGGCGGAACGGGCGGCAGTTCAGGCATTCCGCGTGGTGCCGCGGATATTCGCAAAGTGGCGGCGACCGCCCGCCTGGCACTGCTCGATCTCGGCGCAAAGCAACTCAACCGTCCGGCATCCGAGCTCACCATAGAAGGTGGCGAAGTCACGCATTCAAGCGGTCAAAAGGTCACGGTCGCATCGCTCGTCGCGGGAAAGCGCTTCAATCTCAAGGTCAACCCGAATGCTCCGGTGAAGAGTCCTGCTGCCTATACCGTCGTCGGTAAACCAATTCTTCGCACGGACGTTCCTCCCAAGTGCACGGCGCGCCATCCGTACCTCCAGGATTTCACTTTGCCGGATATCCTGCATGGCCGCGTGGTTCGTCCGCCTACCATCGGCGCAAAGCTCCTGTCTGTCGATGAGTCCTCGATTCGTGGTATCCCCGATGTCCGCGTCGTCCGCATCGAGAGTTTTCTGGGCGTTGTGTCGAAAGACGAATGGGCGGTCGTGCGCGCGGCAAGAGAGATCAAAGCGCAGTGGAGCGACTGGCAAGGCCTCCCCGGCAGCGAAGGGCTTGACGACTTCCTGCGTCAGGCTCCCATGCAAAGCGAAAAGACGCTAGCCGATAAGGGCGATGTCAACGCAGCTCTCTCCACAGCTCAAAAACAATTGTCCGCAACATATTATTGGCCGTTCCAAAGCCACGCCTCACTCGGCCCCTCCTGCGCCGTTGCCGACGTTAAGGAATCAGGAACAACCGTTTGGAGTTCCTCCCAGAATCCCTACGGTCTGCGCGCCAACCTCGCGAAAGTCTTCGGTATTCCTCAGGAAAAGACGCGCGTGATCTACCTGGACGGCTCCGGTTCCTACGGGACCAATGGCGCCGATGATGCCGCCGCGGATGCGCTGCTGCTTTCTCGCGCCGTCGGCCGTCCCGTGCGCGTCCAGTGGATGCGCCAGGACGAACATGGATGGGACCCGAAAGGTCCCGCGCAGCTTCACCAGTTACGCGGCGGCGTGGATGCGAGCGGGAACATCCTTGCGTGGGAAACGCAGATGTGGTTGCCGGACGGTCCCCAGGGAAACCGCGCGCTGGCTG
>Ga0187876_1001239_pt1 | contig 22418 bp, 18 predicted proteins | sample June2016WEW_17_4_FD_133000 | JGI IMG/M metagenome (GOLD analysis project Ga0187876, IMG submission 133000) | Peatland microbial communities from SPRUCE experiment site at the Marcell Experimental Forest, Minnesota, USA - June2016WEW_17_40 | ecosystem: Environmental > Terrestrial > Soil >...
TCACAGGATGGCGCGTGGCTCAGCCACTGGTGCTTGGAGGTGGCAAATTCCGGTGATCAAACTGGCAAATTGGCGTGATCAGACTCTGCCTCAAAGTGGAAAATAACAGTGATCAGCGACACTGCCCAGCTTATTGCTCTCGATGAAGTACGCCGGCGACGGCGGGCTGCTGAGAAGATCGGCGCGCAAAACGCTCGCGCCTCGGTTTCCGGCAATGAGCGATGAGAATCGACGGTCAACGAAGTGTAGGGTGCCCCTGGTGCGCATCCATGCGCTGAACACCGCGCACAGGATGAACGAGTAGCGAGTGGTGAAATACGGCGAGGCAATATGAGCAACATCGCTCCTGGAATGTGTGGGGACGCGAGTGACCCAACCTAATTGTGGAGGGTCACGTAAGCTCGTTCACGCTAAAGCTTCGTGAGCTGCAGGATGTTAACTTGGACCGAAGCACGGTGGACACCACCTTGCTTTGGTACCCATGTGTATGACTTCGACCCTGAGAGCACCGTGACCCTCACCACAAACGCGCAGCCAGCGTCGCTTGACGCCGGCCTGTAGCCTCGTGCAGTCCCGTCGCTTCCACGATTGAACCCGTCGTAGTTCCACGCCAGCATCATCGTAGTATGGAGCACGGATGTCGTTTTCCTTCCACGAATACAGTGGGAATCACACGTGGTGTGAGGTCACGCCATACGTATAACTCGGCCTGCTCCTGCTCCAAGCGCGGAGGACGCTCGCTACATTACGCAAACCGTTGAGACGTCACGCCAATTCCAACGGTATCTGACCACTGCGGCCAGATCGTGTGGCGTCTCAAGGCAGATGCCAATGACCGCTGCGAACCCGGCAGCCGTGCCACGCTCTAGCGTGTGTCACTTTCCGCGGATAATCCGGACTACCTGGCGCGCCAGGATTGGGTCCCAGCGGTGGCCGGCATCTGCCTCGAGACGCGACACGACCTGATCGATGTTCAGCGGTGCGCGCCGGTACGTGGCGCGTAGCATGGTGTCGACGCTCTCCGCGAGCGCCACGATGCGCGTGCGGAGCGGGATTGCCTCGCCCGCAAGCCCATTGGGGTAACCGGCTCCATCCCAACGCTCGTGATGCTGGAGAATCGTCGTCACGAGGGCCGCCGGCAGGCCGGCCTGGGCCGCCATCTCCGCGCCAAGACGCACGTGCTCGGCCATCTGGCCGCGGTCCGCATCATCCAGCACCCCGCGGGTACTCCACAGTGAGCTGGCCAGGGCCACCTTCCCCACGTCGTGCAGTAGCGCCGCGCGCACCAGCACGTCAACCTGCCGCGGCGGTAGCATCGCCGACTCCGCCAGGCTCAGCGCCACGCGAGCGACGCCTTTGCCGTGACCTGAGTGTCCCCACTCAAAAGCCTCTTGCTCCTCCACCGCGTGCAGGAGCTGCTCTTCGGTGGTCAGAGCCGGCAGGTCGGTGAGCAGTGGTTGTGCCATGACCTCACCCTTTCCCCATTCACGGCAAGCACGCGGGAATCACCTGGCACCCGCATCTTCAGGATACGACATAACGGGGCCTCGCGCTCGCGACGCTGTCTCCGCGGTAGACCGTGTTGTGCGGGCCAAGCTCACCGTGGCCGACGATCTCGGCGCCATGCGCCAGCGCGCAGCCCGCGGTCAGAGCGTGCAGGCGCGCGATGAGCCGGGTCGCGCTGACGAGCTGGGCATCGGGAAGGCGTGCGGTACCGTCGGGGATCACGCCCTCCAGGAAGGTGAGGATTTCTCGCCCCTGCGCATCGATGCCCAGCAGGCGCGGTGCCCCGGCGAAGTCGACGGCCTCCAGGTAGCGCAGGAGGTCATGGACGAAGGGCGAGTGCGGGCCAAGCGGGCGGCGCACCGTCGCACCCACCCGCACCACGCCGGGCGTGACCCGGCCGCCCGGCAGGGCAACCTCCGGCTCTTGTTGCATCGGACGACACTCCCCTTGCGCCAGCACCACGTCCCCAGCCCCGCATGGCGTCAAACGTCCAGCGGCCCAGCGCTGCCTGGTTGGCGATACGTTAGCTGTGCTGTTCGTCTTTTGTGCGCTACCGCCGTCCTACAGCGGCTGCTCGCCCTGCCAGGTCACCGTGTTGCCCACGAGGTCCGCAAACTGCTCGATGGCAGGCTCGAGCGATGCCGGGCTGGGATGCTCGTTGGCGTCGGCCTTGTACTGGCTGATGGTAACGGCCTCAATAGCTACCCCGTTGCGCACGGCAGCTTCGATGATGGCCCGGACGTGAAGCTGCTGGCCACCCTGTGGCGACAGGGTGGCGTCGTAGATGTTCCCATAGCCGCCGACATACCCGAGCTCTGACCCCCCGATCGGAAAGACGACGGTCGCACCGTTCAGCGCACTCTGCTGGAGCGCCTGCACCAACTGTTGGGGAGTCTGGTTATTAGCAGCTGCTCCCTGGAATTTGATGTAGAACGTGCTGCCATCGCTCGTCAGCTGGCCTTCCCACGTGACCGACTGAGCATCCTGCGCTGCAGGTTGCACTCCCTGGGGATAGTCCAGCGTGAAACCCAGGGCGCTGCTCGTGAACTCCGCGGGCGATCGTAGCGGCGGGCCGGCCGGCAGCAGCGGGGCGGGCGGCGCTGGCGGCGGCGGCTGCGGACAGCTTACGGTGCAGGTTGCCGCGCCCTGCACCATGACCAGTTTCGCCACCACTGCCAGCACGGCCATCGACGCTCCAATCACCCCAAACAGCAGTGCCCAAGGTGTCCGCCGTGCGGTCTTGTGCGGTGTCACGGCGTGCACCTGGGCCTGCGTGGCCTGGGCATATGGGGTAGACCTTGCGGGCATGGCGGCACTAGTCAGACTGTCGAAGGTTTGACCGCACGTGCCACAGAACCTCGCCATGGGGTTGTTTGCGGCTCCGCAGCGCGGGCAGTAGGTGGCAGATGTGTCCGCGCCGGTCGCCAACTGCCGGCCGCACTTGCCGCAGAACTTCGCACCGGCAAGGTTCATGGTGCCGCAAGCCGGACATGCGGTTGTCACTGCCCACCTCCTCGTTCATACACTGCCAGATCCTGGGCAAGATTCCAGGCGTCGGGCGTGCCAAGTCCCGACGCCATGTCATAGCCAGGGGTCGCCGGGTAGTAGAGGTTGCTGCCAGCCGTAATGTCGTGGAACGCGGTCAGCGGATTTGGGTGTGCCGCAATCTGGTACAGAGCGGGATTCATGAAGCCAACCGGCTGCAACCCCTTCTGCTGCAGGTACTCGTCGATGAGCGCGGCGATGCCAGCCCAGATCGGCGCCGATTGACTCGTGCCACCACCGACGGTTGGGCCGCTTGTATTGCCTGCCGGGGCGTAAATCGCCACGCCGCTCGCCGGGTCGGCATCGGCCGAGACGTCGGGAATCGAGCGCATGTTCTGCGGGTTGAGGGTGGGATCGCTCACTCCTGGCCCAACCTGCCACGACGGCCTCGGGAAGTACTCGCTCACTCCACCGCCGGTACCGTTGGTCTCGGCGGGCTCCTCCCAGACCGTTTCGTCGTACCAACCGGCCGGCGAGCCAGTGGTGACGCTCAAGCGCGTCCCGCCGACCGCCGTGACACCAGGGGCGTCTGCCGGCAACGGCACCGCCAGGTAATCTGGTGACGGCGCTGTCTCGCGTGCTGCCAGTCGCAGGCACTCGTACGCAGCATTGTCTCCCGACGACACAAACGAGCTCTCGCCCATGGCATCAGCCTGCGTGTAGATGCTCGCGAAAGCGTTGGCCAACGCGGCACCGAACGGTTTCTCGCAGATACCCCAACTCTGGCTCAAGATGTCGCCCTTGCTCTCGTTGATCATCTGCGTCTGTAGCTGGAGCTCGGCGTTGAGATAGTCGGCATCAGACTTCGCAGACTTGGCAGCGGCAGCCGAGTCGAAGTTGTAGATGAGCAGCTTTGCTCCGGGCGCAATCTCATGCACCACCTCCAGGTCCATCTCAGTCTCGCCGCCAGGTGACGGGAAGGTGGGTCCGGCCTTCACGACAGGCTGGAGTGGTGGGAGATTGTACTTGTTGGTGAACGCGTCGAGATCCGCCTGCGCAAATCCGTCCGACTCAAAGAACACCACCGTTTCGCCGGTGCCATCGATGCCGGCATTCCGCAGCGGCGTGATGTCGTACGAGGCAAGCAGATCCGCGGGTGCCAGACCGCCCTGGGGGACCGCGTCGTTGCTCGGCTCGAAGTCGCTGTTGAGACGGCCCACCGCCGTCACGTAGGGGCGAAGGCTCCCCGGAAGCACGGGCGTTTGTGCAGCAGCGTAGTACTTCACGCCCCGAGGCGATCGGTACCACCGCGCGGTGACCCCGAAGATCTTCTCCACGCGACTGGCCGGTCCTTCAATGGTCATCCAGGCATTGCCTGCGGTCCAGTCCGGCGTAAGACCAAGAGCGGTCAGCAGGCTCCGCAGCTTTGCTATCTCGCCCGGCGACGGGCCGTACCGTGCAGCGACTTCCGCGGCCGTGAGGTAGTGCCCGTACGTCTTCGACCCTGGAGTGTATATCGCCGCGATGTCGCTCGCCTCCTTCGCCGCCGCCGGATCGCGCAGCTCGAGCACCAGCGACAGCGTGGTGTTCGGGCTCACTGGTCCAAGATCCGTAGCAGCGGCGAGTAGGAGCGCGTCGAGGTCGTGCGCCTGCGCAAGCGCTGGCTGTGCCGTGACGTGAGCCGCGAAGAGCGGCAGCCTGGGCACGCCATAGCATACTGTGGCGCCTACTAGTACGAGTGCGCCGAGTCGCGACCACCAGCCGATGGGGCGCATTACTGGCCTCCAACCCACTTCAACATTGTCGCACTTCCCTCAAACCAATAGCTGCTGGAGCCCGTCGTCCGGGTGCCGGGATCGGCCGGATTGGTGCCGTCAGCGCCTAACCTGCCCCACTACAGAGCCGGCCACTCTGGCCGACGCTGCAGGCGTAAACCGTTGTGCGCCCTCTGCCCCTCTCTCGACCAGGAACGGGTACGTTAGTGCCCCTTGTTCCATTGTGCACGATTCGCAGCTGAAGCGGAATGAGCAACCAGCCGGGGCGCTCAAGATCGAACCAGAGCAGGTTTCCGCGCACATCGGCTCAGCCCTCCGACAGCCGTGCTGCTGCATCGACATGCACCAACCTGCCAGTAGCGAGATGGCGGTGCACTGGCAGTAGGCCGCGACATCTTCTGGGTGCAGCGCCCGGCCCTACGGTGAGCGTCTCGTGTGCACAGTATCCAAGACAGGCTGCAAGCATACGATAGACTCTCAGGAATAGTCGCCAAGGCATGCACGAAGGTCCCTGCCTGGGTCGGGCGGGGACCCTCGTGTGCGAACCAATGCCGATGCGTTCAGCGATGCAGGTATGTTGGGGAGGGTGACCGGTCTGGCGGCGCCGCACGCAACATTACTGGCGGTAGTACTCGTAGACCCTGGTCTGATCGATCAGCTCGATGGCATTGCGCCCGAGGAGCCGCAGTCGCGCAGTGACCGTGCCAGGGGCACAGGGGAAGTTGCACCTGACCCAGTGCAGGGAGATGACTCCGTTTGCCACGCGGTAGCTCCCCGCGTTGGTGAAGCCACCGCAATCATAGAACTTGCCCCCAATGTAGCCGTAGTCGGCGTTCTGCGTGTAGGAGTACTCTGCGTTCCGGAAGAAGGTCCACTCTGCGTACTCAGCGGCGCAGCCTCCGGTATCGGCAAGAGCAGGTCCCAACCAGGTGCCGATCAGGAAGGTGTAGATGGACTGGCTGGCGGGGGCCGCGGCGGCCAACTTCGCCTGAGCGATGGTGGCCTGGGGAGCGGTGCCGGGCGATGCGGCCAGTGAGGCCCCGGCAGTGGCCAGTAAGATGCTCGCAGCGGTGATCCAGGCAGTGGCGGCAGTGCGATAGCCCTTCATCTTCGTGCTCCTTCTCGTGTCTTCGTCCACTCGTCGTCGTGCTCTCCACGGGTGCTATGATGGGCCAGGCCGGAGCTGCTGCCGTGCTTGCGTTCACAGATCTTCAACCCGGGCGTTCCACTGCCCGCCCTGCTTGTCGCTGCGGATCCAGGCCCGCAACAGAAAGGTGCGCTAGTGCCTCATGTGTGCTCCGCTGCCAGCCCTACTGCCCAGTCTAGGTTCCGCCGCGTAGCTCGCCGTGAGCCGGCCGAGGGGCGGTCTTGCCTCCGGCGCGGCACCGTTCCCTTGTGCGGCGCGAACGGTTCCTTGTGCGGCAGGTCTCACTACCTTCGGGCCAGGTATACCGAAGAAGTGCAGCCAGTGCGTCGCGTTCGCGGGCTGCAAGGCGGTGAACCGTGAGTGCTCGGGCGCAAGCTATACCGGCAGGCGTGACGGTGACGTACAGCCGGCAATACCGCCGCTGCGGCAAGCCGGACTGCACCGTCTGCGCGACCGGTGTCGCCAGGCACGGCCCTTACTGGTACGCCTGCTGGCGGGAAGGCAGCCGGAAGCGCTCGCTCTACCTGGGCAAGCAGCCGCCCGCGGCCGCACAGCAGGCAGCGTGCGACGCGCTGCGCGTGCAGACCCTGGGCGGGCTCACCATCTGGCGGGACGACGCGGCACTGCCCGTGGAGCGCTGGCCGTCGAAGGTCCTCGCCCTGTGCACCTGCCTGCTCTCGGCGCCGGGCTGCAGGCTGGAACGCGACCTTGCCCTCGAGTGGCTTTGGCCAGACGTGCCCGCGGCGGTCGGCGCGCAACGGTTGCGCGCCACGGTCTCGTCCCTACGCAAGCTGCTGGACCGGCCCGGCGCTGCGCAGTCGCACGTCGTGCGGGAAGGCACTGCCCTGGTCCTGCAGCCGGCGCCGGCGCGTGAGGCACCGGGGGACTGGCTGGACGCCGCGGCCTTCACCCGCGCGGCGGGCGCCGCACTGGCGACACACAACGCCGCCTCCTGCCGGAGCGCTCTGGCCTGCTACCGCGGCGAGTATCTGCCCGAGGATCGCTACGCGGACTGGACGATCCGGCTGCGCGAGGGAATGCGCCGCCTGCACCGGCAGGTACTCCTGCACCTCGCCGCCATCTGCAAGGAGGAGGGGCGGCCCGAGGAGGCCATGCACTGCTTCCGGGACGTCCTGAGCGCCGATCCCTGCGACGAGGATGCCGCGCAGCCCCTGCTTCGGCTGCTGGCGCTGAGCGAGCAGCGGGCGGAAGCCACGCGGGTCTACAAAGCGCTCGCCGCTGCGCTGCAGGTGGAGCTGGGCCATGCGCCGTCCGCGAAGACGCGCGCGATCTACAGGGAGGCAGTCGGCGCTTGCGCGACCGACACCGCCCTCCCCGGAACGGCCACGCTGCTGCTGGTGCGTGCAGGGCCCGAGGGCTATGGTGACGCTGGTGCGCCGCGGGCGCTGGACGCGCTGGTCGCGAGCGTGCACGGCGCCACGGCCCTGCCGCCGCCCGGCCCGGCGGATCGCTGCCTAGCCTTCGAGCGCGCGAGCGATGCGGTGGCAGTTTCCATTGCGCTGCAGCGGCAGTGGCATGGGAGCCGGGAGCATTCTCGCCGGCCTGGCCTGCGCATCGCGCTGCACACGGGCGAGATCGCCGTCGCTGCCGAAACAGCCGACGACGAGCTCGCCGGCGAACCGCCCTATGGCGCGCTGCTGTCCCATGCGGACAGCCTGCTCTTCGCCGCCCACGAAGGGCAGATCCTGGCGTCACCGCCGACTGCCGCGCTGGTCCGCCAGGCATTGCCCGCCGAAGCGCGCCTTCGACCGCTGGGTGCGTATCGGCTGAAGGGCAGCGGTCGCGCTGAGCAGGTGTTCCAGGTCGTGCACCCGGCTCTGCCGGAGGCGTTCCCGCCGCTTCTCGCGCCTCGCGCGCATCCCACGAACCTGCCTGCCGCACTCACCAGCTTCATCGGGCGCGAGCGCGAGCACAGGGCGGTAGCGGAGGCGCTGGCGCGAGGCCGTCTTGTGACCCTGGTAGGCGCCGGCGGCTGCGGCAAGACCAGGCTTGCGCTGAAGGTCGCGGAGGGACTGGTAGCGGCCTATCAGGGCGGAGTCTGGTTCGTGGACCTGGCACCAGTCGCAACGGGCTCAGGCGGGCAGTCGCGGGTGGCGCGTGCCCTCGCCGCCGCATTCGGCCTGCGTGAAGAAGCGCGGCAGCCCTTGCTGACGACACTCAGCACCTTTCTGGCGCCCCGGCGCCTGCTCCTGCTGCTAGACAACTGCGAGCATGTGGCGGCGGCCTGTGCCTGGCTGGTGGCAGAGCTGCTTACGGCGTGTCCCCAGTTGCAGGTGCTTGCCACCAGCCGCGAGCGCCTGCGGGTGCCGGGCGAGGCCACCTACCTTGTCGGCACCCTGACCGTGCCGCCGCCCGACACCGCGGCCGAGTACCTTCCGCGGTACGAGGCGGCCGCCCTCTTCCTCGATCGCGCCCGCGACGTGTCGGGCGCCGTCGCCGGCGGGCCGGCAGACGCGGCGGCTATCGCCCAGGTTTGCCGGCGGCTCGACGGTATTCCGCTCGCGATCGAGCTTGCGGCCGCGCGGGCCGCCACCCTGCCGGTCCAGGCCATCGCCGAGCGTCTGGACGACTGCTTCCACGTGCTCGCCGAGGGCCCCAGCAGCGTGTTGCCCCGCCAGCGCACCATGCGCGGGACTCTGGATTGGAGTTTCGCGCTGCTCGATGACCAGGAGCGGACGCTGCTGCGACGGCTGGCCGTGTTCGCCGGCGGCTGGTCGATGGAAGCCGCCGAGACCGTGTGCTGCGATGCCGATCTCGCGGCTGCCAATGGATCGCCGGCTACGCTCGACGCGCGCGCGATACTCGATCTGCTCAGCGCGCTGGCCGCCAAGTCGCTCGTCGCCGTTGAGGTTGAGCCCACCGGGACGCGGTACCGCTTCCTGGAGCCGACGCGCCAGTATGCGTCCGGGAAGCTGGAGGCGAGCGGCGAGGGCCGCGCGCTCAAGCACCGGCACCTTGACTGGTGCATTCGCCTGGCCGGGCAAGCGACGCCGGGCAACGAGCAGGGGGCCTGGCTGTCGTCGCTGGAGCGGGAGCTCGACAATCTGCGCGCGGCGTTGGTATGGAGCCTGCAGGAGGCACACGCGCCGGATCGGGGCGTGTGGCTGGCGGGGTTGCTGGCGCAGTTCTGGTCGGACGGCGGCCACGCCACCGAAGGGCGGAGCTGGCTGCAACGAGCGCTCTCCACGAGCGCAGCGTCGCAGCCCGCGGCCCTGGCCCTGGCGCTCAGCGGCGCAGGCTGGCTGGCCATGAACCAGGGAGACTACCCGCAGGCCGGTCCTCTGCTGCGGCGCAGTCTCGCCCTGTACGAAGAGCTCGCCGATACCCGGGGCGTGGCGCGGGCACTGTCCAGCCTGGGCATGCTCGCGCGCTTCGAGCAGCGCCTAGAGCAGGCGACGGCCTTGCTCGAGCAGAGCCTGACCGTGGCCCAGGAAGGCAACGACAGGGTTGGCATTGCCGCCGCCCTGCACAACCTGGGCGCCATCCTCCATGACCAGGGCGATGTCGCGCGTGCCGCACGCCTGATCGAGCAGAGTCTGGCACAGTACAGGAGCTTGCACAACGAGCGGGGAATTACCCTCGCGCTTGCCAACCTCGGGCTCGTCACGTTCAAGCTGGGCGACCACGGACGGGCCTCCGCCTGCTACCTCGAGGCACTCGCGCTGGCGCGCGAGAGAGGCGACAAGCGGGTTATTGCCTACATGCTGGGCGAGCTGGCGAAGGTCGCGGCGGTGACCGGCAAGTCGCATCGCGCGACCCGCCTGGCGGCCGCGCATGTCGCTCTCAACGAAGCCCAGCGCCTGCAGATGCCCGCGTGGTACAGCACAGAATTCGACCAGGTCGTGGCAGGTGTCCGGGAGGCCCTTGGTGCGCCGGTGTTCGCGGCCGCCTGGGCTGAAGGCCGCGTGATGAGCGTGGAGCAGGCGATAGCCTACGCCCTGGAGCAGCCAGATTCCTGCGCGTAGGGCGGGCATAGCTCGTCGCCGGCCGGTGCGCCAAGGGCCACATCGGGTGTCCGGATCTACCCCGTTGGGCACAGAGTAACGATCACCATTCTTGACGAATGGCGTTCGTTACTCTACAATTGAGTCATGCAAGAGCAACGTACGCGTCCGATCGTGAGCCGGCGGGATCGCCCTGCCAAGGCGCCGTTGAGTCGCGACGTCATCGTCGAGACCGGCTTGGCGCTGCTCACACGCGAAGGGCTCGAAGGCCTAACCCTTCGGAAGATCGCAACGGCGCTCGACACTGGTCCCGCGTCGCTGTACGTCTACGTGGCCAATCTGGAAGAGCTGCAAGCGCTTGTGCTCGATCGGGCATTCGCAGACATGGTGTGGCCGACTGACGCCGGCGCATCGTGGGAACAGAAGGTCAAGGCGCTGCTGACCGCGTCGTTCCGCACGCTGTACGCCTGTCCCGGGCTCGCACGCCTGGCGCTCTCGATGATTCCGGCGGGGCACAACTCAATGCTCCTGACGGAGGAGCTTCTGGGGCTCTTGCTCGAAGGCGGGCTGTCCGAAGCAAGTGCGGCCTGGGCGGTCGATCTGCTCTCGCTCTACATCACGGCGATCGCGGCAGAGCAGGATTTCCGGCGTGGCCGCGGCGACGTTCTCGAGCCGGTCATCGAGGCGTTCAAGCAAGCCGACCCCGAGCGCTTCCCGCACATTCACGCGCTGCGGCCGCACCTCATGTCGGGAGATCAAAGCCGTTTTGACTGGGCGCTGGACGTGTTGTTGGCTGGGCTGAAGGCCGGCGCGCCGCCATCCGGCCATGTCGAGAGCCCGTAGCAGCGAGAACCTGAGCGGTGATCCGCAGCGCCCCTCCGCGGCAAACGCCGCGGCGCGCGGGTCACACCACATCGCAGCCTAGTCTTTCCAGCGTGACCACGCAGCGCGGGCACGTGCCGTGCCCGCGAAGGGAGGCGCCATGCAATCCGTAAGTGAAACGCCTGAGACCGTCGCAGCGCCAGACGCACTACCTTCCGCCGAGGCCTTGAGCTCGGCGCGCATGTGGGTGATTCTGATCGTGCTGCTCATCGCCGACATGATGGATCTGCTGGACGCGACCCTCACCAACATCGCGGCCCCGAGCGTGGCGCGCGATCTGGGCGGCGGCGCGCTCCTCATCAAGTGGCTTGGGTCGAGCTACGCCCTCGCGATGGGCGTGCTGCTCGTCGTCGGCGGCCGGCTGGGTGACAAGTACGGCCAGCGCCGCATCTTCCTCATCGGCATGGCGGGCTTCACCCTGGCTTCGGCGCTGTGCGGATGTGGGGTCTCGCCCTCCATGATCATTCTCGCCCGCTTGGCACAGGGTGCGTTCGGCGCGCTTCTCATTCCGCAGGGCATGGCCATCATGACCTCGACCTTCAGCCGCGAGATGCTGGTCAAGGCGTTCAGCGTGTTCGGCCCGGCGATGGGGGTTGCCGCCGTGGGCGGTCCAATCCTGGGTGGCTTCATCATCAATGCGAACGTAGCCGGCCTAAGCTGGCGACCCATGTTCCTGATCAACATCGTGCTTGGGACCGTTGGCCTGTTCGCGGCGACGCGGCTCCTCCCTAAGAGCACGGGAGATGGTGCGGTCGCGCTCGATGCCCTGGGTGCGCTGTGCTTGGCGGGCACGATGCTGGGGACCATGTACGGCCTGATCGACGGCTCGACGAACGGATGGCAGCCGCTTCCCATCACGAGCATCGTCGCCGGCCTCGTCTGCTTCGCGCTGTTCTGCATGCGCCAACGCCTTGCTCCCAATCCATTAATCTTGCCCTCGCTCCTTGCCAACCGCGGATTTACCGCCGGTCTCATCCTCGGGCTGGCCTTCTTCGCCACGGTCAGCGGGCTCTCGTACGTCCTCTCCCTCTACTTTCAGCTTGGCTTGGGTCGTTCCGCCGGCGAGGCGGCGCTCGACCTAGCGCCGAGTGCGGTCGGCATCGTCATTGCCGCCACGCTCGGTCCAAAGCTCATTCCCCTCCTGGGACGCCTGCTCGTGTTCGCCGGCCTGATGCTGACGATCGCGGGGACCGGCTGGTTCCTGGCAACCGTGGTTATCGCCGGGATGCACGCGTCGTCGTGGACGAGCGAGCCGGCGATCCTGGTGGCGGGCCTGGGGATGGGTTTCAGCTTCGGGACCATCTTCAGCGCGGCGCTCAGTGGGATCGATCAGGCGGAGGCGGGGAGCGCCAGTGGAGCCTTGAGCGCCGTGCAGCAGCTCGCAGCGTGCATTGGCGCTGCGGTCATCACCACGGTCTTCTTCCAGACGCTCCATGCCGGGGATTATGCCCGTGCCGTTGGGACGAGCCTGTGCGTCGCGATCGGCATCGCGGCCGCGAGCAGCGCGCTGGTGTGGCTGCTGCCCGCCCGGCTTCAAGCGGAGCAGGGATGGCCATCGTGAAGCCTGTATTTGCCTCCGTGGCCAGGAAATGCGGGTCTGGCCAGGTGCCCCTGATTTCGACTAGCGTTGGCTTCTGGAGAAGCCGGTCACAATCCGTGGCCAAGAACCACTCCGCACTGTGGCCACGATTAGCTAGGAGTGACCCGTCATGGCTGGGCGGCGACCACGCCCAGCCAATCCTCACAGCTCGCGCAGCGATGGGGAGCACGCAGCCGTGGCCAGCGCGTAGAGCAGGCAGATCGCGCCGCCGAGCACGACCGTCGTCTGGGCGCCGATGCTGCTGGCCAGCGCGCCGGCCCACAGACTGCCGATGGGCGAGACGCCCCAGGAGGCGATGGTCCACAGCGCCATGACCCGCCCGCGCAGCTCGTCACCGCTCAGCACCTGCAGCACGGTGTTGGCCACGGCAAAGAAGCCCACCATCCAGAAGCCTACGACGGCCAGGGCTACCAGCGCGGGGAGACGCGCCGGGATCAGGGCGAAGCCCATCAGGGACAGCGCGAAAGCAACCTCCAAGGCCAGGATGATCAGGCCTTTGCGCGGCGCTGTGCCCAGACGCGCCGTCAGCAGCGCCCCGCCGACGGCACCGACACCCATCGCCGCCAGCAGTACCCCCAAATCGCCCGCGCTGCCGTGGTAGACATCCTTGGCAAAGACGGGCATCAGCATCAGGAACGGCATGCCGAAGACCGTGTGCACGGTGGCCAGCAGCAGGATGGCCCTCGTCTCAGCCTGGCCGGCGGCAAACCGCAGCCCCTCGGCCAGACTGTGCCACATGGCTCCCTGGCCGGCCGCGCGGATGACCTTGGGCCGCCGCATCAGCGCCAGCGCGGCGACCACCGCGATGAAGCTGAGGCCGTTGAGCGTGAAGCAGCCCGCGATGCCCACCAGGGCGATCAGGCCGCCGGCCAGCGCGGGTCCGACCACGCGGGCCACGTTGAACTGGGCGGAGTTGAGCGCGATGGCGTTCATCAGGCTGACGCGCGGTACCAGATCGCTGACGAACGATTGCCAGGCCGGGGAGCTGAGGGCCGAGGCGATGCCCATGGCGAGCACCAGCACCAAGAGCCAGACGACGTTGATCGCCCCTATCGCCGTCAACAACGCCATGACCAGGGTGAGCGCCATGAGCACCGATTGGGCGATCATGAGCAGCAGACGCCGGTCGAGCCGATCGGCCAGCACGCCGCCGATGAGCGAGAGCGTCAGCACCGGCACGTTTCCCACGGCGTTGACGAGGCCTAGCAGGAAGGCCGAATTGGTGATCTGGAGCACCAGCCAGCCCTGGGCCACCGCCTGCAGCCAGTTGCCCATGTTGGAGATCAGGGCGCCGCTCCAGAGCAGCCGGAAGTCGCGCGAGTCCAGCGCAACCAGTCCCGCGGGCCAGGCGCGGCGCGGCGCCTCGCCGGCCGGCTCCTCTGCAGGTGCGGACGCCGGCACGGCGCTCGGGGTATCACGCGGTGGTGCGCCGGCCAGGTAGTCGTCTTTGGTGCCCAACCCGGTCCCTTCTGCGGTCGTCCGTGGAGTATACCATCATGAATCGCCTGGCACGGCTGCCGCTCCAGCCGCCGGGCTCTGCCATCCGGCCATCCGGCCATCCGGCCGCGACTGAAGGCTTTACGCGTATCATCTATGCTATGAGGTCACTATGCTCGCGCTATCTCACCAATCCGTGGCACAGCACAGGACGGCGCACATGCGCATAGCCGGCAACCAGGGAGCACAGCTGACCGGGGCGGCGCGGGCCGAGTACGTGCGCGCGATGTTCGCGCGCATCGTGCCCCGCTACGACCTTTTCAACGCGCTCTCCACCTTCGGCCAGGTCCGCCGCTGGCGCCGCATGGTGGTGGATCTCGCCGCCGTGCCCCCCGAGGGGCGTGTGCTCGACCTTGCCACCGGCACCGGCGCGGTGGCGTTTGCCCTGGCTCGCCGCGCCCCCACCGCGCAGGTGGTGGGGCTGGACTTCTGCGAGCCGATGATCGCGGCCGCGCAGGCCACTGCCGCCGGCAGGACCGGCCATGCCCGGGGCTTGCAGGCAGTGCCGGCGTTCCAGCTAGGCGACGTGCTGGACCTGCCGTACGCGGAAGAGAGTTTCGAGGCGCTGACCATCTCGTTCGGCATGCGCAATCTCGCCGACATTCCCCGCGGCCTGCGCGAGATGCGGCGCGTGCTCGTGCCGGGAGGCCGGCTGGTCTGCCTGGAGCTGACCCTCGTGCAGTCTCCGCTGATCCGCGTCCCCTTCCGCTTCTACTTCTACCGCGTTGCGCCCCTGCTCGGCACCCTGCTCTCCGGCGACCGCGACGCCTACACCTACTTGCCCCATTCGGTGGCGCACTTCCCCGACGCGGCCACGCTCAGCGCGATGATGCTGGAGGCAGGCTTCTCGCGCGTGCGCTACCGGCGGCTGAACTTCGGCACTATCGCCATCCACCTGGCGGTGCGCTGATGAGCGCGACCGTACCGGTCACCCGCGACAAGGCGGCCACCCGCGAGCGGATTCTGCAGGCGGCGATGACCGTGTTTGCCGATCGCGGCTACACGGCCACGAGCGTGGACGAGATCGCGCGGCGGGCAGGCAGCTCCAAGGGCGGCGTCTACTTCCACTTCACCAGCAAGCAGGCGATATTCGAAGCCCTGATCGCCGAGCTGGTTACCATGCTGGAGCGCGATGTCCGCGCGGCCATCGGCCGCGAGCACGGTGCCCTGGCCAAGGTCGATGCGGCGCTGGGCGTGGTGATCAGTACTTTCGCGGCGCATCGGGGGCTGACCCACCTGCTGCTGGTCGAGACCAGTGGGCTCGGCCCGCCCTTCGATCAGGAGGTGCGCGCCGCCCGCGCCACGTTCATCGGGGTGATCGAGTCGTACCTGGCACAGGCCGTCGCCGAGGGCGCCCTGCCGCCGCTGGACACCGGCGTGGCCGCGTGCGTCTGGCTCGGCGCCATCAACGAGGTGGTGCTGCAGTGGCTGCTGGACGACGCAGCTACCGCGGCGTCGCTCGAGCGCACCCTGCCCATCCTCCGCTCCATCCTGCTGCGCAGCATCGGCGTGCCTGCGGAGTAGCAGCCTGCCATCCCCTCCTGACGCGCCCTGTAGCTGGCTTGGCCCGTGGCCTGGGCGTTCGCGATCGAACGTGCCCCTAACGCTGAGCCGAGAAGTTCGGCGGACCCATGATCGTCGCGACGTCCGGTTTTGACCCCAGCCAGTACCTGCAGCGACCGGCTCTTACCCTGGTCAACGGGGTCGTGTACCTCGGCTTTGGTTCCCATGGGGACACCGGCTCCTACCACGGCTGGCTGATTGGCTACAGTGCCAGCACCTTGCAGCAGACGTTCGTCTACAACACGACACCCGATGGCTCTTCAGGCAGCATCTGGCAGTCCGGGCAAGGGCCGGCCGTCGACGCGGCGGGCAATCTCTACGTATCCACCGCCAACGGTACCTTCAACGCCAACAGCGGGGGCTCTAGCTATGGTGAGTCCGTCCTCAAGCTGAACCCCGCGAACAGTGGCACTCCCCTCGTCGACTGGTTCACGCCCTCAGACTTTGCGACGCTCAACACGCAGGACCTGGACCTGGGCTCTGTCGGGCCACTGCTACTGCCCGGCACCAACCTCGTCGTCGCCGGCGGCAAAGCAGGGGTCCTCTACCTCATCGACACGACGAACATGGGCCACTACAGCACCACCGACCGCGTGGTGCAGGAGTTGCCGCCCCTCGGCGGTCTCCTCTACGGGAGTCCGGTGTACTGGAACGGTCCAGGCGGCCAGCTCGTCTACGTGTGGAGCGAACACGACTTCCTCAAGGCGTTCCTCTTTGCCAACGGCAAGTTCGGCACCACGCCGGCCTTCCAGAGTACTATGACCGATCCCGAAACCAACTGTGGCGACTGCCTGCCTGGCGGGATGTTGTCCATCTCGGCCAACGGGAGCACGCCGGGCACCGGAATCCTGTGGGCCATGGTGCCGCTGAACGGCACCACCACGTCCTCGACCCCGCCGGGCATCCTGCGAGCGTTTGATGCGTCGAATGTGAGCAAGGAGTTGTGGGATATCCAACAGGATGCGGCGCGTGATGCAGTGGGCAACGTCGCCAAGTTTACGCCGCCCACGATCGCCAACGGGAAAGTGTACCTGCCCACCCGCTCCGGCTATCTGGACGTGTACGGGCTGCTGTCCTCGTCTGGAGCCACCAGCACGCCGACGGCGACGGCCACGCCGGCAGCGACGGGCACCTCGGGCGGCGTGCTGGCGCAAGACACCTTCCAGCGGGCCAACCAGGCGCACTGGGGCACCGCCTCGGATGGGCAGGTCTGGGGTGCGGACGCCAACACCCAGGCAGCCTTCTCCATCGCCAACAGCACGGGCCGGGTGGCCAATAGCAGCGGGATCTTCAATGCGGTGCTAGGGCCGGCTGTCGCGGATAGCGAGGTCCTGTTCACGGGATCGCTGAGCAGTTTCAGCGGTGCGAACCTGGGGGCGGTGGTGCGCTGGCAGGATACCAATGACTGGTACAAGGCGTACATCGACGGCGGCCATCTGGTGCTGCAGAAGCGGCTGAAGGGCACCTACACTACCCTGGGCAGCGCGCCGTTTGCGGCGACGGGCGGCACGGCCTACAGCTTGCGGCTCTTCGTCCTGGGCACGACGCTTTCGGCCAGAGTCTGGCCGGCCAGCGGCACTGAGCCAACGACGTGGATGGTCGCGGCGACGGACAGCTCGCTGTCCTCGGGTGTCAGCGGCCTGCGAATGCAGCTGCAGACCACCTCCTCCTCCGCCACCATCAGCGCGTTCCAGGTTACCGCAACCTAGCTCCATTCAGAGTCACTCTCTGGTCCCCCGCGCTACCCAGTAAGGCCCTGTGTCAGAACTTTCTGCATGAAGTACCGGCTGTGTCCCAGCGGCAGATCCGGTAGCGTGCCGAATACGGCATAGCCTGCCTGCTCGTAGAAGGCCCGGGCCTGAAAGCTCATCGTATCCAGGTGTGCATGGTGGCAGCCGCGTCGGATGGCTTCCTGCTCGGCCATGCTCAGCAAGGTACTCCCGTTGCCGAGGCCGCGCAGCCCTTCGCTCACCCATAGGACCTCCACGACCAACCAGCCCCAATACGTGGCGCCCAGGAGTCCGCCGACCACACGACCCGTCGAATCATGCAGCACAATCGTCACCGACTGCACTCCAGCATCTACCGCCTGGCTGCGATTGTAGGCGGTCAGGCCCTCTCTGACGTACTGGATGGCGTCGGCATCCGGGGCCGTGTCAAATGACACGCCTGTTGTTGACTTCATCAAGAGCCTCCATCGTAGTGTGGTCCGGCCGTAGTTGTATCTTCCTCGACTGCCCATTTTAGCACGAGCCGGAAGAACAGAGGGACCCGTGGTCCACCGGCGGCAACACAGGGGCGAGTGAGATCGCGGTCTACGCAGCGCGGTGAGAGCCCACAAAGTGCGGCATCGGATCTTGCGCCTGACACGTAGGGAACCTGGCAGGTGGGGGCGAAATGATCGGCGCCGCACTCGAGCCCCGCGCCGGCTACGTGGCGCGGCATGGCATCGAACGCATCCGCCCGATCGTCAAGGACGCCGTGCCTGATACTCGCATCCATGTGCTTGATGCAGGGCGTAGCGTGCATTACACTTGGAGTAATGCACATGAGGTAAGGGGACGCATGATGGCTACTGTGACAAGGAAAGGGCAGGTGACGCTGCCACGCGACATTCGGCGCGCGCTCGGCATTGAGGCCGGTACGGAGATCGACTTCGAGCTGCAAGCCGACGGCGCCTTACTCCGGAAGCGGGCGCCACGGGAGGCCTTTGAGCACTGGCGCGGCTACCTCCAGACACACGGCATCGATGCGACGACCGACGAGCTCATGGCAGAGCTTCGCGACCAGTGAGGACCGCGATCGACACCAACGTGCTGCTCGACATCCTGACCAACGACCAGCGCTACTTCCCAGGTGCCTGCCACACCGTGGCACACGCCGTTCAGTCTGGAACGGCCGTCGTGAGCTCTATCGTCTATGCTGAGCTTGGCGTCTATTTCGAAGCCAGGACGCCGGATCTCGATGACTTTCTGCGCGACATGGGAGTCATGCTCGATCCCGTGTTAGCAGGCGACACGCTCAAGATTGCCGCACGGGCGTGGCGCGGCTATCTGCAGCAACGCGGGCAGCAAGGACAGTGCCCACGCTGCGGCCAGATGCTCGATGTCGTCTGCCCCCAGTGCGCTCGACCAGTACCCTGGCGACAGCGCATGCTGGCCGACTTCCTCATTGGCGCTCATGCCGTCGCGCAGGCGGATGCGCTGCTCACCCGCGATCGCCGCCTGTACGCGGCATACTTCAAGGATCTGCCATTGGTGGCTCCCGAGGACGCAGCGTAGGCACACCAAGGGCGCAAGCGCTGGGCGAGCGACAGCGTATACAAATGAGTGGCATTTGACCGCGGGAGCGGCGACCTCATCGGACGCGGCGGACTGTCCCGGACGCTGGTGGCAGGCCGAGATCGTCTCGAGGTAGGGCTAGGCCATTGACTTGGCGGTGGTCGGCCTTTATCAAGCGCAGGTGGAAATCCTGACGTCTCGTTTGGGTCAGCGCGCGACCGGATACCCCTCTTCCTCAAGCGTCGCCACGAGCTTGGTCTCGTCCACCTGGGCGGGGTCGTAGCGCACCTCGACGTGCTTTGAAGTTATGTCCACTTGCACGGCCTCCACGCCGGCCAGGGCGCCCAGCGCGGTCTCGATCGCGTGCTGGCAATGGTGGCAGGAGATGGCGGGTGCGGTATAGGTTGCGGTTGCCATTGTGCTGCACTCCTTGGGGCTATGCGGTTTGCGCGAGATGAAAGGTTGGCGGCCTGAAGGCCACGGCTAGCCTAGCAGGTGGGGCTTCCCGCTGTAAACGGCGGGGTCTCAGAATCAGGCCCTCCAGCGGCCGAGTCGTAAATGGCGGGGTTTCGGGGTTTTGGGTTCAGGCCCTCCGGCAACCGAGCTGTACACGGCGGGGTCTCAGAAGCGGATTCGAGTGCGGCCGAGCCGCAGGCTGTTGGTGACCACGCTGACCGAGGAGAACGCCATCGCCGCGGCGGCGAGGATGGGGTTGACGATGCCCAGCGCGGCCAGGGGGATGAGCAGCAGGTTGTAGCCGAAGGCCCAGCAGAGGTTCTGCTTGATGGTGCGCATGGTGGCGCGAGACAGGGCGATGGCCCGCGGCACGCTGCGCAGATCGCCGCGCACCAGGGTGATGCCGGCGGTGGCCATGGCGACGTCGGTGCCGGTGCCCAGGGCGATACCTACGTCCGCCTGTGCCAGTGCCGGCGCGTCGTTGATGCCGTCGCCTACCATGGCCACCACCCTGCCTTGCGCCTGCAAGCGCGCCACCTCGGCAGCCTTCTCTTCCGGGCGCACCTCGGCCACCACGCGTTCGATGCCGGCTTGGCGGGCGATGGCCGCGGCGGTGCGGGCGTTGTCCCCGGTGAGCAGGGTTACGTCCAAGCCGAGTGCGCGCAGCGAGGCCACCGCTTCGGCGGCGCCCTCCTTGATTGTGTCGGCGACCGCGATGGTGCCGGCCAGCCTGCCGTCCACCGCGACCAGGAGTGCGGAGTGGCCCTCGGCCTCCAGAGCTTCCCGCACCTGGCCGGCATGGGTTAGGGAGTCATGCGGCAAGTAGCTTCGGTTGGGAAGGGCCTCCGGCTGTGGCCGGATGGCAGGGAGGACGCCGGCTGCGGCCGGTTGAACGGGCGTGCGCGTATGGCGATTAGTTGCGGTTTGACCCGCCAGTTCGATGCCCTGTTCTCCGAACAGCCGGGGGGATCCCACGAGCACGTCGTGGCCCTCGACCGTGCCCTGAACGCCGCCGCCGGTGATGGAGCGGAAGACGGTGGGCGGGGGCGGGAGCTGCAGCCCTTGATCCTCGGCCCCGCGCACTATCGCCTGGCCCAGGGGGTGCTCGCTGGCCCGCTCGAGCCCTGCCGCCAGGCGCAGCAGATCGTCCGCGGACAGATCGGCCAGCGGCTGCACGCCGGTCAGGCGCGGCTTGCCCTCGGTGACGGTGCCGGTTTTGTCCAGCACCACGGTGGTGAGGGACTGGATACGCTCCAGGCTCTCCCCGCCCTTGATCAGGATGCCCATGCCGGCGCCACGGCCCGTGCCCACCATAATCGCCGTGGGCGTGGCCAGACCCAGCGCGCAGGGGCAGGCGACAATCAGCACGGCGATAGCGGGCACGAGGGACTGCCCCAGGCCGTGTCCGCTCAGCAGCCAGCCCAGGAACGTCAGCGTGGCCAGGCCCATCACCGCCGGCACGAAGATGCCGGAGATGCGATCGGCCAGGCGCTGCACGGGGGCCTTTGATCCTTGCGCCTGCTCCACCAGCCGGATGATGCTGGCCAGGACGGTGTGGCGTCCCACGGCGGTAGCCTGCACCTGCAAGGCGCCGGTGCCGTTGACGGTAGCGCCGATCACCGTGTCGCCTGCGGTTTTGGCCACAGGCAGGCTCTCGCCCGTGAGCATGGATTCGTCCACGCTGCTCTCGCCGGCGAGCACCAGGCCGTCCACGGGCACCTGCTCGCCGGGACGCACCAGCAGGAGGTCGCCCTGCACGATCTGCGCCGTGGGCAGGTCGCGCTCCTGGCCGTTGCGCAGCACGCGCGCGGTGCGCGGCTGCAGTCCTGCCAGACGCCGGATGGCTTCGCCCGCGCGACCCCTGGCGGCAGCTTCCAGGACCTTGCCCAGGTAGATGAGGGTGACGATCAGGGCGGCAGTATCGAAGTACACCGCCTGGCTGGAGCCGGCCAGCGTGACCGCCAGGCTATAGAGGTAGGCTACCGAGGAGCCGAGCGAGATGAGGGTGTCCATGTTGGCGGCGCCGTGCCGCAGGTTGGTGAGGGCGCCGCGATGGAAGTCCCGGCCCACGTAGAGCCAGACCGGGAGAGCCAGCAGCGCCAGCAGGTAGTCGTGGGATCGGGCAGAGGGGAAGATCGCCAGATCAGGCGCCATGGCCAGCACGAGCACCGCGGCGCTGAGCACCACGCCGAGGCCGAGAGTGCGCAGGCGGCGGCGCAGTTCGCGCCGGTGCGCGGTTGCCTCGTCCTCGCTCGCGGCAGGCTGCTCGATCCAGGGAGCCGCGCCGTAGCCGGCGGCCTCGACCGCGCTGATGAGCTGCGCCGGGTTGGCGAGCGCCGGATCGTAGGTGACGGTGGCGCGCTCGGTGGTCAGGTTGACGCCGGCCGCCTGCACGCCCGCGACCCGGCCGAGCTTGCGCTCCACGCGGGCCACGCACGAGGCGCAGGTCATGCCGGTAATAGCCAGCTCCACCTGGGTGGTGGGCGAGTCTGCCGTGTCCGGCTGTCGATCGATTGTGGTGTTCATACGGTGGGCCTCCAGCTGCGGCAGGATGGCAGGGTACGACGGCTGCGGCCGGGTGGACGTTGGTTCATTATCATCCGCGGTGGCAAAGCGGCATTCGGACACCGCTGTGTCAGGCCGGTGCGCAACAGCCGGCGCCGGGCGCCTCTGGGGCGGGGACCGGCGTGTCCGGGGCGGCCAGCAGATTGGTACTGAGCGCGCTGCTGCCATCAATCAGGCTGGTATCGTACTTGAGCGCGCCCATCAACTCCTCGATGATCGCCTCGCCCATGCCGTTCTTGATGGCGGTGGAGACGCAGCTGGAGAGATGGTTGCGCAGGAAGACCTGCTGCACCCGCTGCAGGGTGCCCTGCACGGCCGAGAGCTGCTTCATGAGATCGACGCAGTACTCGTCGTTCTCCACCATGCGGCGCACGCCCTCGAGGTGGCCCGTGGCGACTTTGAGGCGGAGCAGCGCCTCCTTCTTGTATTGGGGTAGCATAACGTTCCTCTTCAGCGCGACGACGATGCCAATAAATGGCCTACCGGGGGGTCTTTCCTGCTGTCGTGGCGACGCGATGGCCGAGGCGGACTGAAGTCCACGCTAGGCGAGCCGTGAGCCTCCCCGGACTGAAGTCCTTAACGTTGCCCACAAGTCGGCAGGTAGGTGCTGGCGTGGTAGGGTGGATGGAGGACCGTGTGCTGAGCCATGACAGAAAGGGAAGAGATGGTGCAGGCTGCCGAGTGGGCCGTGCATGA
>Ga0187876_1001247_pt1 | contig 22366 bp, 22 predicted proteins | sample June2016WEW_17_4_FD_133000 | JGI IMG/M metagenome (GOLD analysis project Ga0187876, IMG submission 133000) | Peatland microbial communities from SPRUCE experiment site at the Marcell Experimental Forest, Minnesota, USA - June2016WEW_17_40 | ecosystem: Environmental > Terrestrial > Soil >...
ACGAAGCGTGGGCAAACATCGGCTACTGGGGCGACCACCAGATCATCTACCTGCTCAAGCTGCTCGAGACGTCGGTGCAGCATCACCCCGGCGAGATCGCCGGCATGCTGTCGCGCCGCGTTTTTGCCTACGCCAACGTGCCGTATCGCCTCAAGCCGTACGCGGCACTCCTGCGAGATCCCCATGCCACCATTCGATTCGACGCCCAGCTCGATCGCCGGATCCGGCAGCACGTGGCTGCCACTGGGGCGGACGGCGCGCTCCTGCGAGATTCGCGGGGCGAACCCGCTCGCGCCAATCTAGCCGAGAAGCTGCTCGTCCTCTCGCTGGCCAAGCTGTTCAACTACGTTCCCGAGGCCGGCATCTGGATGAACACCCAGCGCCCGGAGTGGAATGACGCGAACAATGCCCTGGTCGGCAATGGCGTCTCCGTGGTCACGGTGTGCTACCTGCGCCGTTTCCTCTGCTTCTGCCGAGACCTCTTCGCCACAGCCGGCGTGGGCGACGTCGACATCTCCACTGAAGTCGCCGAAGCGCTGCGGCGCGTCGCCGAGGCGCTGGACCAGTACGCGCCATTGCTCGACCACGGCTTCGCCGATCGCGATCGCAAGGCGGTGCTGGACAAGCTGGGCGCCGCCGGCAGCGCCTACAGAGCCGGGATCTACGCAGCGGGATTCTCTGGCACCACGACCCCGATTCCCACCGGCGAGCTGCAGCGATACTGCGACCTGGCCGTGCGGCACCTGGAGCACTGCATTCGCGCCAACCGCCGGGACGACGGTCTGTACCACGCCTACAACCTGGTGCACGGGCTCCGCGACAAGCAGCTGGGCATCCGCCGGCTACAGGAGATGCTGGAGGGCCAGGTGGCGGCGCTGAGCTCCGGCATGCTGACCGTGCAGGAAGCCGTGGACTTGCTGGACGCGCTGCGTAGCAGCCGCCTCTATCGCGCGGACCAGGACAGCTACCTGCTCTATCCTGATCGGCTGCTTCCCGGCTTCTTAGTCAAGAACGTCATCCCCGAAGCGGAGTGGAGCACGTCGCAGCTGCTGGTCCGGCTCGTCCAATCGGGCGACCCGCGCATCGTGACGCGCGACGTCGATGGGCGGGTGCACTTCAACGCGGCCCTGCGCAATCGCGCGGCACTCGAGAAGGCGCTGACAGCACTGCCGCGGGACGAGTGGGGCGATCTCGTCGCGCGCGATCGCGCCCTGACCGTGGACCTCTACGAGCGGCTCTTCGACCACCATTCCTTCACCGGCAGGGCGGGCACGTTCTTCAAGTACGAAGGATTGGGCTGCGTCTACTGGCACATGGTGTCCAAGCTGCTGCTGGCTGTGCACGAGATTCGTGAGCTGGCGCTCTGCACGGCAGCCGACGAGACCCTGGTGGCGCGGCTGAACCACCACTACCGGGCGATCCGCGAAGGCATTGGGGTGCACAAAACGCCCGAGCAGTACGGTGCCGTGCCGCTCGAGCCCTACTCCCACACGCCGGGCTTTGCCGGGGTGCAACAGCCGGGCATGACGGGCCAGGTCAAGGAGGACCTCATCTCACGCCGCGGCGAGTTGGGCGTCGCGGTGGCGCAGGGCCGACTCAGCTTCCGGCCGGATCTCGTAGACGCTGCCGAGCTCCTGCGGCAGCCGTGCACGTTCGAGTACTACGACGTCGATGGGCAGCGCTGCCGCCTCGACCTGGAAGCAGGCACGCTTGCCTACACGGTGTGCCAGACGCCGATCGTCCTGCACCGGTCGGAGCACACGCGGATCGAAGTTACCGTGCAGGATGGATCACGGTCGTCCCGCTCCACCCTCGAGCTCGATCGCGACACGAGTGCCGCAGTCTTCGAGCGGACCGGTGAGGTGCGCCGGCTCGATATCTACTCCCCGCTCCGCCACTTGGACGCAGCCCCGATGCAATGAGCGGGCCGACCCCTGGGAGCGCGGGCATCCTGCCCAATACGGTTCGGATAGGGAGGAAACAGTCACAGCGTTGGCAGCCGAGCTGGCGTGGTCGTCAGGCGACGAGCCCGCTCTCAACCGGCCGCAGCCGGCCCCGTCCCTGCCATCCTGCCGCAGCTGGAGGCTCGGGCATCCCGCCCGTACCCGTACACCCGTACAACCGGCCGCAGCCTGGGGGCGCGCACCATACTACAGCCTATTCTCGCGTGCCACCTTCCCGAGCCAGCGCGCACTCGGCTTGACCGTGCGCGCCTGCGTCTGGCGATCCACCGCGATCAGGCCGAAGGTCGGCCGGAAGCCCAGCGCCCACTCGAAGTTGTCCATGGCCGACCAGTAGGTGTAGCCGCGCACGTCCAAACCATCGCGCAGGCACGCGGCGACACCGCGCAGCGCGCGCTCGATGTACGCGAGACGACGCGTGTCGTCGCCCGTGCCGATGCCGTTCTCCGTGACGATCACGGGGAGGCCGGTCATAGCGCTCGCGTACCTGATGGTCGCACCGAGCGCTTCCGGCCAGAACTCGTAGCCCATCTGCGTGAGTTCCACGCCTGCCTCCGGGCCTAGCAACCCTGCGGCGGCGCAGCGCCTGCGGGTGTAGGTTTGCACGCCAATGAAGTCGTCGCCCCGCACTGCCTCTAGGTACACGTCCTGCAAGGTGCGTCGCAGCCGCGCGGCCGCCTCCTCGCCACCGGCTACCGCCTGGATGTCCTCCATGGCCAGCGTGAGCCCCACCGCGCACTGTCCCGGACCCGCCTTGATTGCCTGCACCGCGCACCGGTGCGCGGCGAGGATCGTCTCGCAGCCTCGCTCTGAGGTGGCATACAAGAATGGTGTGAACCGGGCCGGATCACTGCCCACGGATCGCGCGGCCGCCGCATACCAGGCCGCCGCGCGGAACCCCCGCATCGCCGGCGCGCCGAATGAGGCAATCAGCGGGCCGATGTTCACCTCGTTCATCGTGCAGGCGTACCCCATGAGGTCCCCGAGATGCGCCGTAGCGCGTGCGCAGAATCGCCCGAATCTCTCCGGCGTGTCTGCCGCTTCCCACCCACCCGCGGCGGCCAGCCAGCGGGGTGAGGTGAAGTGGTGGAACGTCACAATCGGCGTCAGCCCGTGCTCGTGGCAGGCCGCTAGCACCCGGCGGTAGTGGTCGAGCGCCGCGAGCGAGAACTCACCGTCTTCCGGCTCGATCCGGGACCACTCGAGCGAGAAACGGTAGGTGTTGAAGCCCAGATCTGCCAGCAAGGTGAGATCGTCACGGTAACGATGGTAGTGATCGCAGGCGTCGCCCGAAGACTCGACGTTCGGGCCGCCCGGCGTATGCTCCATGACCCAGTTGTCGTTGTACACGTTGCCGCCTTCTACCTGGTGTGCTGCGGTGGCAGTGCCCCAAAGGAAACCGGCTGGAAACGTGATCTCCGTCATGTGCTGCGCCCTCCTTGTTCCGGAAGCGATTCCGATAAGTTGTCCCGCGCTCGATCGCTGCCATAGCCGGGTGTAGTGGCGCGCGGCCGCCCGCTCCACACCGGGTGCAACCCGGCGCATGTGCGCCATCCTGGAGCAGCGATCCCCTGTTCTTTCTCAGGTGAGCTTGGTTGAGTGCGCGGCAGCCGTAGCCGGCACAGCGGCAATGCAAACCCACCGTTGACATCATACACCGACTGTGCTAGTTTGGTAGCCAGTGGGGATTTCCGGAATTTGTTCCGGTACTGTCTTCATGTTGATCCGAAAGAAAGGAGGTGCATGGCGTAGCCGAATCTGACAGCGTGAAGAGGGTTTACTTTTCAGCTCTCCTCGAGCTTCCCTCAGAGCAACTGCCGTATGGTTAAGTTGAGAGGAACATGACGATGATGCATGTACGCCCTGTCCGGTTGATAGCCGTCGTGCTGCTGAGCACGCTTGCATTGACCGGCGCCCTTATCCCCGCTTCGACTACCTCCGCGCACCGAGCCGCCGCCAGCCCCGTCTACCTGGTGACCTACCAGAACTTCAAGACCACCATGGTCCGGAACTTCAATCTCTTTGACCCGGCCGCTCGCATGGACTTCACCGACTTCGGCATCTATGAGCCTCTGTATATCGTCAACATCCCACCAGGGAAGCCTGGCCTGAGCTACCCGTGGCTCGCCACCGGCTACGCCTGGAGTAACGGCAACAAGACCCTGACGTTCACTATCCGCCAGGGCGTGAAATGGTCCGATGGCGTGCCATTCACCGCGCAGGATGTTGCCTTCACCTTCAACTACGGGAAGAAGTACCCGGCCGCCGACCAGCAGGGCCTCTGGGCCAAGCCGGCCCAGCTGGCCAGCGTCACGGCCGTCGGCAATACGGTCGTGTTCAACTTCACCTCCGTGAACACCACCGTCTTCCGCAAGGTGGCCAACCTCAACCTCATCATTCCGCAGCACATCTGGTCCACCATCACCAACCCGACCGTCACCCAGAATCCCAATCCAGTGGGCACCGGCCCATTCACGCAGGTGACGGACTTCACGCCGCAGGGCTATACCCTGGCCAAGAATCCCTACTACTGGCAGCCCGTGCACTTTGATGGCATCCACGTGCCCGCATTTGCCAGCAACGACGCCGCGCTCATCGCGAACGCCGCGGGCCAGCTGGACCAGACCGGCAACTTCATCCCGGGTTGCGGGAGCGCCTACGCTGCCAAGAACCCCACGCACTTCGTCTGCGACTACACGACGGTCGGCCCGGTGGGGCTCTGGTTCAACGACCAGCAGTACCCCTTCAGCCTGACGTCGTTCCGCAAGGCGGTAAGCCACGCCATCAACCGCCAGCAGGTCTACACGATCGGCGAGTATGGCTATGAGCCGCCTTCGGACGCCATGGGCGTTCCCGGCCCCTGGCCGAACTGGATGGACCCGAGCCTGGCCGCTGAGGCCAAGGCCATGGCAACCTACAATCCCGCCGAAGCCAAGTCCGAGCTGGTAGCCGCGGGCTTCAGCTACAAGGGCAGCGCACTCTACGATCCCAATGGCAAGCCGGTCACCCTCGGGCTCTACGTGATCAACGGCTGGTCCGACTGGGATCTGAGCATGCAGATCATCGCCAAGAACCTGACGGCGATTGGCATCCAGACCAAGATCAACCTGATGACCCAGCCCGACTGGTTCGACCAGGCGGACAAGGGCACCCTGCCCGGCAACTGGGCTCAGCTGCACTGGGTGACCACAACCGATACGCCGTACGACTACTTCCAGGACATTTTCAGCCAGGAGTCATTCGTACCGATCGGCACCGACGTCTCGCTCACCGGCTCGACCAACTACGAGCGCTTCGTCGACCAGGACGCTTCGGCCGCGCTGACGAGCTTCCGCGAGACCAGTGACCTGGCCACGCAGCAGAAGCTCATGTACCAGGTGGAGAAGGACTGGCTGAATGACCTGCCGATGATTCCGCTCGTGTACTCGGCAGACTGGAGCACCTACAGCACGCTGCACTTCACCGGCTGGCCCACGGGACCGCTGACCAGCGACACCCGCTACACTTCGTCTTCCATCAACGACACGTGGGCTAGACTGAAGGTATGGACCACCCTGAAGCCTGTTTCGTAAACCCTTGACGCTCTTGCGGCGATGTTCCACGCACCCGTCGCGTGAGGCGCTAATGGGCACCGACGGGGAGCATCGAATGCGGTAGATCGACGCCGGTGGCGGAGGGCAATTATCCTCCGCCACCGGCGTACGTCGCACGCATTGGCAAAGATTCCAAGTCTAGACTCTGGTGCAGGAGCGGTCGATGCGATATCTCTACCGGCGCATTGTTTTCTACCTCGTGGCGCTCTGGGCGTCACTCACGATCAATTTCTTCCTGCCGCGCCTGATGCCCGGCGATCCGATCGGCGCCTTCCTCACCAGGTTCCGCGACCAGCTGGCGAGCGATCCGCACATCCTGGACACGATCCGCATCGAGCTCGGCGGCTCAAAGGATCCCCTCTGGAAGCAGTACTTCGAGTACCTGTGGAATACCGCGCATGGCGACCTTGGCGTCTCGTATTCGCAGTACCCCACACCGGTTCGCGATATCATCTCCACCACGCTGCCCTGGACGCTGCTCCTTGCCGGAAGTGCCACCGTGCTGGCCTTCCTCATCGGCACGCTGCTCGGCATCATCGCCTCCTGGCGGCGTCAGGGCGTGGTCGACAGAGTGGTGACGCCACTCACCATGTTCACCTACTCGTTCCCCCCGTTCTTTTTGGCAATGCTCGTGCTGTACTTCCTGGGCGTCCAGGCAGGCTGGTTCCCGCTCAACCACGCCTATGGCGACGACGTGCAGATCTCCTGGACCCCGTCGTTCATCGCCAGCGCGGCCGACCACGCGGTGCTCCCCGTGTTCGCATTTCTGCTCTACTCCGTTGGCGGCTGGCTGCTCGGCATGCGCAACGTGATGATCAACACGCTCTCCGAAGAGTATGTGACCATGGCGCAGGCCAAGGGCCTGAAGGACAGCCGCGTGATGCTGCGGTACGCGGCGCGCAATGCCATGCTGCCGCAGATTACCAGCTTCGCCATCACCATTGGCTACATCATCACCGGTCTGATCCTCATTGAGGATGTATTCGCCTATCCAGGCGTTGGCTACACTTTGGTACAGGCCGTGCAAGGCAGTGACTACCCGCTGATGCAGGCCCTGTTCTTGTTGATCACCGTGGCGGTGCTTGCCGCCAACTTCATCGCCGACTTGCTCTACACGTGGCTCGATCCGCGCGCACGGGCCGGGCACTGAACACCAGCAACCTAGGGGTAGGCACCCATGCAAGTGCAAAACAGAACCAACATTCCGGAACGAGAGCAAGCGGCGCCACGCGCGGCCATCTCCATCACACCATCACTTGCGCCGGCCAAGTCCGGGCGGCGCCGGCAGCTCGTCCCGGGCTGGGTCAAGCTCCTGCTCAGCAACCACTTCGCGCTGGTCGGCGCAATCATGCTGGCGATCATTGTGCTCGCCGCGATCTTTGCGCCGTTGCTCACGTCACAAGATCCCAATGGGCTCGGCAATAACAACCCATCGCTCTCGCCCTCGCCCAGCAACTGGTTCGGCACCAATCACCAGGGCGAGGATATCTTTGCCCAGGTGATCTACGGCGCCCGGCTCTCGCTGTTCGTGGGCGCGGCCGTGGGCGCCCTGGGCGTTTCCCTCTCGTGCCTCGTGGGCATGCTGGCAGGCTACCTCGGCGGTTGGGTCGACGAGGGGCTCGGCATGGTCATGAACGTCTTCTTGGTGATCCCCCAGTTGCCGCTGCTGGTCGTGGCCAGCGCCTACCTGCCCGTTCATGGCGGTGCGGGGATGGTGATCATCCTGACCATCACGGGCTGGGCCTGGGGTGCTCGCGTGCTCCGCGCCCAGACGTACTCGTTGAAGAATCGCGACTTCGTGCAGGCGGCCTACGTGAGCGGCGAGTCCACCTGGCGAATCGTCTTCTTCGAGATCCTGCCGAACATGATCAGTCTGCTGGTGTCCAGCTTCATCTTCACGTTCATCGGCGCGATCTTCGCCGAGGCAAGCCTGGAGTTCCTGGGCTTTGGCGACATCAACACCATGAGCTGGGGCACCATTCTCTATTGGGCGCAGCAACAGTCTACCCTGCTCACCGGCGAGTGGTGGTGCTTCGTGTTCCCCGGCCTGGCCATCGCGCTCACCATCACCTCACTCGTGTTCATAAACTATGGCATCGACGCCATCAGCAATCCCCGGCTGCGCCTGGTCAAGATTGCAAAACAGTATCGGAAAAAGGTGGCCTAGTCGCCTGGCGGGACCATATCCTGCAGCACACCAACATAGCATGGCACGGGCCTAAAGCAGGCAATCTGCGGCGCCACCTCGATGCGGACGCTGAGCACGCCCATGTAGCCATCTACGAGCTGCTTCGGCGCCGGAATGAATGCACCGACGACCGGCAGTCCCCGGAGCGTAGCCAGAAACATATCGCGGTCGCCATAGTCGAGCGCCAGCGGCGGATCTGGGCTCGGGGTTCCGAGCTGCTGGGAGAGAATCGGTGGGGTGTTTGGAGGACAGCCCGCCCTGACCGAGCAGAACCCTACCACGCCTCGCACACGAACGACATGGCCAACTAGGGATGATGGATGGACACGAAGAACCGCGTCGACCTGCGATACCGAGTACACAGGAGAACTCGCGCCCAGCGTGTGCACGGCGACGGCGGCACAGGCGCCGGCGGCGACCAGTCCGGCGAGGACTACGGCTATTGGCTTCTTCATAGGCCAACTATAGCACGTACCCGCGCAGCGGTCTGAGGGCGCTCATCGCGAGATCTGGGCCGGCCCGGAGTTCGATCTCGCTATACTGAACGGGCTGACCGGCAGGTCTTCCGGAGCGTGCCGGTACAGCCAGAAAGCGGTGCGTCATGGCAGGCGACGGCAACGGAACAGCAAGCATGGTAAAGCATGCGTCAATCCGCGATATTGCCGAGCGCGCGGGCGTATCCATGGCCACGGTCTCGCGGGTGCTCAACGGCCATCCTGACGTCTCGGCCAAAACGCGTGCCGTGGTGCTGCAGCAGGTGCGCCAGGCAGGCTACGTGAGCAACCGCGTGGCGCGCGCAGCCTACGACACCGGCTTGGTGCGAGCGAGCAGGGGCAAGCGTGCCGCCATTCGCGATGTGGCGGCGCTGGCCGGCGTCTCGGTAGCCACGGTCTCCCGCGTGCTCAACGACCGGCCCGATGTGTCCGACGCTACCCGCGACCTGGTGCTGCAGAAGGTGCAGGCCGCGGGCTACTTCGTCAATCGCACGGCACGGGCCCTGGCAAGCGGCCGCACGGGCCTGATCGCCGTGGTGCTGCCATCCACGGACAGCGGCTACTACTCCGGCATCGTCATGGGCGTGAACGAGGCCCTCTACGAGCGCGATTGCCGCATGGTGCTCTGCCCCACCCACCACCAGCACGATCGCGAGGTCTCCCTGGTCGACCGTCTGATGAGCGTGGCGACCGACGGCATCTTGCTGATCACGCCCATGGAGGGGCAGGCTGAGCTGCGGCGGCTGCGCGGGCACATGTCGCCGCTCGTGGTGATCGACCCGATACTGCCGCTCGATGAGGAGATCCTGGTAGTATCCGTGGCCAACTGGGCCGGGGGGCGCGTCGCCACCGAGCACCTGATCGACCTGCATCACACCCGCATCGGCATCATCACCGGGCCCGAGCCCTGGTGCGCTAGTGCCGATCGGCTGGCAGGCTATCGCTCGGCCATGGTGGCCGCGGACCTGCCGCTCATCCCCGAGTATGTACAGCCCGGCGACTTCCTGCTGGAGAGCGGCGAGCGCGCGGCCGAAGCCCTGCTGGCTCTGCCGCATCCGCCAACGGCCATCTTCGCCTGCAGCGATGCCATGGCCATCGGCGTCCTGCGCGTCGCGCGGCGGCGCGGGCTCTCGGTGCCCGAAGACCTCTCCGTGGTGGGATTCGACGACGTGGAGATCGCCCGGGTCGCCATGCCGGAGCTGACCACGGTGAGGCAGCCCTTGCGCGAGGTAGGCCGGCAGGCCATCTCGCTGCTATTTCGCCAAATAGAAGGCCGGCCGCTCAGCGCCCATCGCGTCGAGCTGTCCGCCCGGCTCGTGGTGCGCGCCTCCACCGCACCGCCATGCGGGCGCGGCTAAACCAGCGCCAATCCGGTACCTTCATCGACCCGCACGATGCCGGGATGCTACTCCTGCGTGTCGCGCAGTCGCTCCCGGAGAAACGCGCCATAGGCCGCGCGATCGACCTCCAGCAGCACCCTGGTGGGGTCGGGAAGGGGGCGCTGCCATAGCCAGTCCACCCGCCACCAGAAGGCGGGCAGCACACGAGATCGATAGACGCCATCAGCCGAGATCGGCGCCAATTGGTAGCGGCCTCGCTCATCCAGCCAGTAGAATTCAGCCTGATCCAGGCGCGGGTCGAGCAACCAGTATTCCGGGATGCCGGCCTCCCGGTATTCCTCAAACTTGGCGCCCCGATCTCGCCCTACGCTCTCCTCGGAGACGATCTCCACGACCAGATCGGCAGGCCCCTTGAGTAGGGTCGTGTGCAGCCGATCCAGGTGTTCCTTCAGCACTACCAACACGTCTGGCTCACGTCCAGATCTGGCAAGTTTCATCTGGAATGGCCCTGTGAGCACCGTGCCAAGATCGTGGATCGACGCGTAGGTCGCGAGCACGGTGGTAAGGAAGATCGCCAGCTCTTGATGGTGCGCACTTGCCGGGCTGGCCATCACCACACTCCCGTCCACCCACTCCGCCAGCGTATCCTCGTCAGCCCAGTCCAGGAACTCCTCGTAGGTGAGCCTGGCCGGCACCGACGGCTCCGCTGAAAGCAGAGTCAACAGTTCCCGGCGCACATGGTCCGGCACCTGCCACACCGATTCGCTCGGGGACGACCCTGCTGGAGACATGAAGTGCACCCTCCCGCGCCAACCGGTTCCTTCCCATGCAGTATATGCGAACGCGTCCCGGCGTGCCGCATCGTCCAACATCTGGCACGACAAGCCGGCTCAGCACGCGCTATATAAATAGCAGAGCTTCGGCAAGTGGTTCGCTCCGTGGTGCGCGTGAGATGACGCAAGAATTGGGCATGCCGTTCGGCGAGCCGGGCGTGCTGGCCTACGACGAGCTGCTGGACCGCGTCCAGTGCGCCGTGTGTGGCCGGTGGTATCAGGCTATCCGTGGCTCCCATTTGCGCAAGCACGGCCTGACAATCGAGCAATACAAGGAAGAGGCGGGGCTCAACCACGGCACCGCACTCATGACGCCACGCTTGCGCGAGCTGCAACGGCAGTGGTCGATTGCGACAAACAGCCAGCAGTACCTCATCAAACGCCAACGAGGCGATCCTGCGATTCTCGGCGAGCCGGGCCGGCACCATCACCGCGTGCAGTGGCGTCGCACGCGGGCGCTGCCGGAAGTCCGCGAGCGCATTGTTGTAGCAGGACGTAGATGGTCCGATGACGAGATGTTGGCCGCGCTTCGCGCCAGACAAGCAGCGATGGGCGGTCGGCTACACGAGCGTGACTTGGACGTGCCCTCGGGCGAGCGCGGCAACTGCCCATCGCACACCGCAGCGGTTGAGCGTTTTGGCTCGTGGAGCCGAGTATGCGAGCTACTCAACCAGCCGTACGAGGCGCCTAATGAGACCACGTGGACCGAGGAGGCTATACTGGCGGCGCTGCGCGTGCTGCGGCAAGAGCTTGGCGGCGAGTTGACTCTAGTACACTTGCGCCGGGCGCGCTCGGGCGTGAGGGGAAAGCCGGGCCGGTTTCCCTCTGCTGACACTGTGCTCGAGCGGTTCGGCAGCTGGGACCATATGCTGCGGCGGCTGCACGAGGATGGGACGTCACCATTCGCGACACCCTTCTTTCGCAAGTGGACGGAGGAGGAGATGCTGGCGGCGCTACGTGTGCTACGGCAGGAGCTTGGCGGCGCGCTAACGATAGCACAATTGCACCGGCTGAGATCTGGAGGGCAAGGGAAGCGGGGCCGGTTTCCGTCGTATCGGAGCGTGGTGAACCACTTTGGCAGCTGGGACCGCCTGCTGCAACGGCTGGACCAGGACGGGGCCTGACGCGTTCCCTCCTCTGGAAGCGCGCGGGCATCCTGCCCAACACCGTCTAGATTAGCGGGAAACAAACTGTGCCGTAGTGCAGGGGATCTGCCCGTCCACGACCGGCCGCAGCCGGCCCCGCCATCCGGCCGCAGTCGGAGGCACGTTTCCGCCTTAAGTGAACCGTATTGCGCCTCCCGCTACGTGCAGATGGCGGTCAGCCGAAGACACGCTCCTCAACTCCTGCTCGCGCCGTTCCCAGTCCGGCAAGTATGCGTGCTTGAGAAGATTGGCTCCGGCCGCAAGCCTTGACACTCTGCGCGGATCACTTGCCAAGCGACCATGTGTTGTCTATAATCATAACAACCCCCCCAGTTCGTTTCGACGGCTGGGCGAGAAGCCGCCCCTGGGCGGCTTTCTCATTTTGGAAGGCAGTGTGTGAGTACCGGAACCCCGGCACCTTCCTTAGTGGTGCATCGGGCAAGTTCGCACCGCATCTGAGACTCCGGCCTTCAGGCCGGAGAGCCTCACTTGCTAGGCTAGCCGTGGCCTTCAGGCCGCTCCGGTTCCCGCGAAGCTGTGGGCCAGAAATACCGGATGCACCACTTAGGAGCAAGACCAGCGGGATGCTGGTAACGCCCCTGCCCGATGGAACGGACCGCCTGCCAATCTGGAAGTTCGAGGAGAAGGGCTCCGATGTGAACATTGCCACGTACATGCTCTTCGATGCATTCAACAATGAATACGATGTTGCCGCGCTTGTCTCGGACGACTCCGATCTCGTTGAGCCGATCAGAATCTTGCACGATGAACTCAAAGTGGACGTGATCGTACTGAGCCCAAGAGGCAGGTCGTCAGAGTTACAACAGGTTGCAAGCCAGTTCCGGCCGATCAATCATTCGGTCCTTCCGCAGTGTCAGTTCCCTACAGTCCTGCAGGATGGCTACGGGCAGTTCCATAAGCCTCCTGGCTGGTAAACCTTGCACCGGCGCGGTAACCGGCGCGACGTTCGACTGGACGATGGGCGCCAGCTCCGCTAGCGCGTGCACGCGCAGGTCAACGCCGTGGCGCGGTACGGGCGAGATGGCCGCCCCCGGCGCCCGGATACGAGTGCCGGTCGACGCACCGGGGCAAGGCACCTTGGAACTGACGCCGGTGAGCGCTACTGCCACGAGGCCGCCAGCATCCTGAGGGCCGGCGATCACGCCCGGCCTCAGCCCGGCCACGGCACCGCGCGCCATCGACCTGATCAGCGCGCAAGTATGATCTGTAACGCCATACTCCCTCCCGCTGCCGGTGTGCGACACGCAGGGTGAGCTCCAAAAGCCGGCGAGCTGGGAGTGCCCGCACGACGGAAGGCACCCGACCTTGCCATACTTCCGCCTGGTACGACATCGTGCAGATGAAACGGCAAGGGGGTCTATCGTGACCGAGCTCGTGTGGGACGGCAAGTACGACGCAGCCGGCAAGCGCACATCGCCTGTACGTGTCGCGCTGCCGTTTCAGACAGTAGAAACGGTCAACGAATCGGCACAGCAGCGCCAATTCACGCTCGATCTGTTCGCCCAGGGTCGCGACACCGATTGGCGCAACCGCCTCATTTGGGGTGACGAGAAGTACGTGCTCCCGTCGCTGCTCCCTGAGTTCGCCGGCAAGGTCGACCTGATTTACATCGATCCGCCATTTGACACCGGCGCTGACTTCTCCTTCATGACGCATGTGCCAGACTCTGGCGAGACCTTCACCAAAGAGCCAAACATGCTCGAGCAGAAGACGGCCATTCCAGCCAGCCTGGCACGTAGTCGGGGCCTGAGTGCGGGCGCCCCGATGCAACGGACGTAGACTACCATGCTCCAGAACCTGATGAGGCTGGACGGCAAGATAGTCTACCCGAATGCGATGCAGTGCAAGGACCAGTACCCGTGCATGCGGCCTGGGCTTGTGACGAACCGGATTCAGTGCAGCCAGCCCCAGTCCGCCGAGGAGGCAGGCGGCACCAGCGGGAACCGGCCCCAGCGGTCGGCCGAATAGAACACTTCGCCATAGCCATCCTGGTTCCACATGGGATTGGCTACCACGTAGTTGAATTGCTTCAGCCCGGCGCCCTCGGCGGCGAAGCCCGGCTTGGTGAAGCTGTCCCCGATAGCGAAGTATGAGTCGGTGTAGTCGTGCAGAAACATGTTCATCTTGGCCATGGCGTAGGTTACCGGATTCAGCTCCTGACCGAAGAGCTTCGGAGCCCTGGCCTTCTCGTCTGGATGCGCGTTCTCGTAATGGAGTCGCGACTTGATGAGCGGGCCGGCCGAGCCGCAGGCACGGTCGAACACGGTGGCGTAGTGTCCGACGTCGAGCAACTCGGCGATGAGCCACCCAACCTCTTTCGGCGTGTAGAACTCCCCGGCGCTCTGGCCCTGTCCCTCGGCAAACTTGCGCAGCAGGTACTCGTAGTCGCGAGTATTGTTCAGTCCCATGCGATGGCGACTGATTACCTCAATGAGGGCGCTGAGCCGGTCATCGTCGAGCGTGCGCTGCCCGCTCTGCTTCTCGTTGTAGTCCTTGACGTCCAGCACGCCCTGAAGGTCGGAATTCAGCCGTGCCACGTCCCGCATAGCAGTTGTGAGGAACTCGCCCAGCGAGCCGTCCGCCGGATACCTTCGCACGGCTGCCCAGGCATAGGTTGCCGGGATGAAGAAGCGCACGATCGATCGCCGTCCGCTCTTGAGCGCATCTTCGTGGTCTGCCTCGACGACGGCACGCGCGACATCGGCTTCGCCGTACACGTCTATCAGGACGGCGAACTCGTCGCCAAAGACGTCGGATAGCCGTTTGAAGAACACCAACGGCAGGATGAAATCCTTGAACTTGGGCGCGTCGGTGGCGCCGCGAATGGCGCAGGCGGCATCCCACAGCCAGGTTTCCAGCGCCGAGACGTCGAGCCGCTCGGCGTCCGACGGCTTGAACGGCAGGGTGGAGGCCACGTAACCCTCGCGACCTGATAGCGGGATGCCGGACGTGTCTAACAGCCTCCGGCACTGAGCCTGGGAAAACTATACCACTGGGCGATGCTGTCCAGGCACGCCGGTTTGGCGCCGTGCCGGCAGTTGCTAGGAGAAGAACCGTACAGTAGCGATAATGGAGGCGAGCCGGGTTGGGCTAGGGCAGGCCAGACTTCATGAAAAGGACGACCGTCTCGCGTGAGGGCCGGATGCCGAACTGCTTCATTTGTTGGGCGCTGTTGCCACGTGTGCGCGCCACCATGAACCCCTTGCACTGCAGGCCGGCCTGCTCCCCTACCTCGGCCGTCAGTTCGTCCACGGCAACAGGCTGCCCAAGATACTGGGCGTTGCCAAGAACCAGGGCCACGCGCGCACCGGGCACGCAAACGCGGGCCACCTCGCGCAGACAGATGTGCATGTCCAGAAAATAGCCATCCAACATCCGAGGTATACGTAGGTCGCACTCATGGGCACGAAGATAAGCGGTCACAGCGCAAAGCGAGCGCGGTGGGGAGTAGTCGGGGGCCGGTGGTCGATCCGGCCGGGCCTCCGGATGCGAGTGGAAACTCTGATAGCGAAGCGATCGGGCGCCCTCCCAGTCCAGAAAGCCAAATAGCAGTTCTATTCCATAGACGCGGGTGTAGTCGTGGCGATTAGGATACGGCGGCGAGGTAATCACGGCGTCTACGCATGCGTCGGGGAGGGGCAGCCTGCGGGCGTCGGCCTTCCCTATTGTCCATGCAGGTATCGGAGAGGTCGGCATCCTTTGCCGGAGATCTTCTAGCATGACCTCAACCAAGTTCGTGAACGTCCTTGAAACCTGTTCCCCCGACCGCTCACTTTCTGCCCATTTCAGCCAGCCCCCTGTGGCCAGCGCCGTACTATGTCGCGGCAGGGTAGACAGCAGGGCAAGACGGAAGAAGTCTCGTTCGATCTCGCGGCACTGAAGGCCATCGATCTCGAGGGCAACCGCCTCGCACAGACCAAGGGCCGCGCCGGCCAGCGCACGTTTGACCAGCGGCGCATATTCACGCCGGGGTGGGCACGGTGTCAAGCGCATCAGGCGTAGGCGCAAGGCGCCCCAGGCCGCCTCAATTCGCCCCAAATCCAGATCGCGCGTGCCGGCCTTCACGCGGCTGGCGAAGACGGCGAGCGGGGAGAGATCGAATCCGTAAGCCGGGATTCCCAATTCCTGCGCCGCTACGACTGTCGTGCCCGCGCCCAGGAAGGGATCGAGAACGCATTGACTGGGTCCGATCTCCCATTCCTTGACGAGCGCGTGTACCAATTCGCTTGTAAAGCTGTGAGCAAGTACAAACCAGCGATGTACCGGCTTCTGCCGGAGCGCCGCGGGTGTCACCCAGCGGCGCCATTCGGGCCGCTCGACACGAGGCGGCGCAGGGGTCGGACTGATCACAGATCCTAAATCCGGATCGACTTGGGAAGCTGGACATCTTTGGGATCGATGCCAATCTCCAGCGCCAGAAACTTCGTCAGCGCTGCCTTTGCTCGCCTGAAGCGTTCCTGAGCGTTCTGCCCGCCAACGCCTGCCCCTGGGTTCGCAATGCCCGCGACCACGTCTCCGAAATAGCCATCGGCGGTGATGACGCCAGATGCCTCGGCGAGCAGAGCGTGGGCATAGACAGTGCAATCACCCAGATCGAGAAATACGTGGGCCATGATCGTCCGCATCAAGCTCCAGACTGGTGCCGTACGTGAAGGGTCGAGGGTGGCCAGCTGTATTCCCGCTTCCTGAAACACGCTCTCCAGATCGCCCACCTCCCGCTGGACTGCCCGGTGCGCCTGCAGCGAAAGGCGATCGCTGATCTCCTGTTCATCTAGCCGTGACCACATTCGAAAGGGTATCCCCTCGGCCGCTGCGTCCTGTATCGCCCTGCCGCGCAACTGCCCATATGTTAGTTCGAACTGGGATGCCAGAGAGTAGAGCACATCGGCCTTTGCCACTGTCTGAGCGCACAGATAATCGACGATCCTCCGACCTTTGATGACATTGTCCTGAGTCTTCCTGCCCGTGACCAGCTTCTTTAGTGCAGCGTCCACAGTGCCCGGGCGCCACCAGCCTGCCCCAGACGATCCAGCGCGCCGAGAAGAAGCGTCTGCCATGTTTTGGGCATCCACGCTGGTCCTCCTGGCGGGGGGCCGCTCCCGACAGGGTCGAACGGATTTCGGGCGAGCAACATTGCGGTTAAAGATGTGCTCATTCGTTAGGCTCCGGCGAGCAACGGATACAGCCTATGGTGGATACGGACGTGCGAAATGTACCGCCCTTGCTCATCCCGGTGCAAGCCACGTAGTTCATAGTCCTGGCGAGCAGCGGTTCGGGCGGTCAGAGTGGCCGCTCGCGGCGATGTGGGGATAAGCACTACCAGTCCTGCATGAGCTTGCGAAAGCCAGGATATGGTCGAGTGGAGATCGGCGAGCGGCCGCCGTTGCCGTTCGCAGCATATAGTGGCAAGTTCCTGAAGAGAAAGAAGCGTCCAATCGCTCGCGGGATCAGGCCGTTCCGGAATGTCGCGCGCCACCTCCGGCAGGGAACGGCCACTCGTGCCATGGTCGATAGGATACATGACGGATCCGACACCCGGGCGGAAGAATTCGTCGATTAGTCCGAGTTCATCCCGCGCCCAGTAGCGGACGCCGTACAACACGCTTTGAAAGGCGAGGGGCGAATCCAGTTGGACACTGCATGCCGTATCGTCGGCCACGAGCGTCACGTCAGGCCGGTCTGGATCGTCGCGGTGCCAGACGACCGGTCTCCCGTGGCACCTGAACTGACGCACATCGTATTGGGCGACGCCAGGCATGAAGAGGTCGAAGAACCGTTCGCGGGGGGCTGCGTTGCCTAGAACTAGGTTTGCCCAAGTGTCTTGTCCCTCTCGCGTCAGCTTGCTCCCTTCAGGGTCAGGCTGGTCAAGCAGGACGCGCACATAGAGATCGCGCTGGTTTATCCGTAAGCGTGTCCCGTCCCTCTCAAGCACTCCAAAACGGAGTAGGGCCGTGCGGATGTGGTAGAGGGGAGTGGGTGCAAGTGGTTTTCCGGTTCTGGTAAGGTAAAGGCGCCGGTCGGTCACAAGAGCATCAAGCTCGCCTGCTCGCAGCCCATCGCCGTACGCTGCCAGTGCCTTGAGAATGCGCAGCAAACCAGCGAACGAGAGGGGACGCATCCAATCATCCCGATTTGTCGACATCGTTCGCCTCGGTGTCCCGAACCGTCCTTGGAACTTGAAAGACCTCATAATCCAGTGTAGCGGAGCCGCGTGTGGCCGACATATGAGCGCGCGGCGCGGCGTCGCCGCGTGGTTGAAGGCATCACGGCTGCGGATGGCGACCCCAGGTTCCCAGCGCCAAGACGTCGAGCCGCCCGGCGTCCAACGGATTGAACGGCAGCGTGGAAGCCCCAACCGGATTCATCCGGCTCGTCGTCTCTACAATTCGGATTTATCCGAAGGCCGTCCATCAGATAGGGCCGCTGGATAAGGCAACGGGCCAGACGCACGCAGACGAAGAAGGCAACGAGTTGTGCCTTGGGCCTGAAGGGCCAGGCCCGCCGTCTACGGCGTCGTGTCGTGTCCGGAGTCGAAGGGCAGCGGGGGAGCAAAAGTAGTTAAGGACGGTACAGGGTAGCGGATGAAAACACCCGCATCCCAGTAGATGCGCCGCCGACCACTATTCGCCACGACGTTCCCGCCTCAAGGCATCAATCCGATCCTCAACGCTACTGTCCCAGTCACCGAAGGCGCCTTCCGTCTTGGTATAGTCCGCCGACCGGTCGCCAAGAATGCGGATGTCTTCAATCTGTGTTATGGAACTGGGGCGGCCCGGCGTAATGACGCCCTTCACGGCGACATGCTTCTCCCATAGTTGGTCGAGCTTGTAGGGAACGGTGCTGCGCCCCAGATAGCAGACGTATGCGCTGTCAAACACATCGTCATACAGCGTGAACCGCAGGTCCTGGCGGCGGTTCAGTGCTTCAACGGTCCCACGAATGCTGCCAAGGTAGATACCGCGAGCCTTTGTGGGTGCCTTGCTCTGTTCCTTCATGATCCGAGCGACCGTGCCCATGCTGTTGAGCTGGATTGTCGGGATGTCGTCGGACAACCACGATGCCATCTGCAAGGCAGGGCCCCGCGCCGAGACCCACGGTATGCTCTCGTAGTCTCCCGCAGCCGCAGCTGCGGCCACGCGCGCAATGGCAGAGGCAACCGTCCGCGCTCTGTTCTCGGATCCCAAATCCGTGGTCACGGACCGCAGCTCAACCGTTGCGCTACCTTTTCGCAGGTCAGCCAGGCCCCAGTTGACGGGCAGACCGCCGACCACCTCTCGCTGGAGCGCACCAATAAGGTCGACGAAACTCTGGAGCACCCCGGCGAGCGTCTCGAATGGAATCATTGCCTCGCCGCGCGATTCCAAGGTCATTGTGACCGTCACATTGCCTGCCATAGCTGCGCCCCCTCGGGATCTCCGTTTGTCAATACAATCATACCACTGAGTGTGGGCGCAACTCCATCGAAGTCGCGACGTTTAGGGTTAGCATAGTCGTATGCTGCTCTATGATGTCGAGACGTGATGCGTCCAGCCGCTGGCAGAGGTCGGTGCTGCCCACTGCCCCTGCGCGGCAAGCGCGCTCCATGCGTACATTACAACTAATCCGTTGTGGCCAAACGTTCTCCGCAAGTTGGAACGGTTCCCATGAACAGCCCGAAACCGTACAACGAGGTCGACGAGCACATTGCGACCTTCACACCCGAGGAGCTGCACGAGCTTGCAGCTGCCACCGCTGCCCTCGATCTCGGCATGCTGCTGCATCAGGCACGCGAGGCGCGGGGTTTGAGCCAGGCAGCAGCCGCGCAGTTGGCGATCTCAAAGCCCCTGGCCGCCTTGCCCGATAACTGCGCAAAGCCTGCCTGCAAGCAGCCCCGGTTGGTGTTTGTCTTCGACCCGCGGCGCTGCGCCATTCTGCTGCTTGGCGGCAACAAGGCGCGGCAATGGCAGGCTTGGTACAAGCGCAACATACCGGTCGCGGAGGCGCTGTACGCGCAGCATCTGCGCGAGCTAGAGAAGGAAGGACTGCTATGAGCGGACATCACCCGTTTGATGAGTTGCGGGCACGCACCCCGGAGCAACAGGAGTTAGTAGCTGCCTATGAGCGGTCAATCCGTGCTGCCCTCGCCCTGCGGGATCTGCGAGCGCGGTCGGGCATCACGCAAGGCCAGCTCGCCAAGCGCATGGCCGTCTCGCAGGAGTTTGTGAGCAAGCTGGAGCGCGGGACCGACCCGCGGCTATCAAGCGTCACCCGATATGTCCAGGCTATGGGCGGCGAGGTCACGATCGTCGTGGCGTTGCCCAACCAGGAGCCGGTCGACCTCGCGGTGCCGCCCAGGCATGAGCCAGCCACCACCACCACAAGGCGTCGCAGACAGCCGGCCGCCGTGCCCAGTTGACCGTTGCCTTCCGGCGGTTGCGCGTCGTAGAGATCGTGGAGACAATCGCGCTACGCGGTCCTTCGCCGAAGCAAGGGATCGCACGTGCAGGTCCGTTGCGACGAGTGCCAAACCACTGTTCCGGACCACGGTCACGCGGATATCGGCCCCGGCTTGCTGCGCAAGATCGAGCGCGATTGCGATCCATGTCTGGGAAAAGGATGGTTGCGCCGATGAAGACCTTTACCGTGACCTACGAGCGCGACGAAGCCCACTGGTGGGTCGCCGATGTACCTGACGTGCCTGGCTGTCACACGCAGGGACGCACTGTCGAAGAAGCAAGGGATCGCATCCTTGCTGCACGCAGTCTCTACGTGGACGACTCGGAGCAGATCCTCCTACGCGAGGAAGCACGCGTGCCCGAGAGCGCTGCCTGACCGCATAGCCTCCTGGGCGCTCGGCAGCCATGTCTAGCCATGAATCCCCAGGCGGAGCGGTTCCCTTGAACAGCCGGAAACCGTACAAGAGCAAGTCCCTGGGCCTGCGGCGGCCTTGCAGCCCGGCTCAGCAGGCTACGACCAAGATGGGGCGACCGGACACGGCGACGAGGCCGCGGATGTCTTCGGGGTCGCTCGTGACGATCCGGTCACCGGGTCTGGCAATGGCCACGACCGTGCCGTCAACAGCGTCACCGCGCTGCGCCCGCCCCAAGAGCACGCCGGCCTCTTGGCCCAGCCGCAGATCGACCGGCTGCACATCGACTGCGCGAAGCAGGCGGGCTAAGGTCGCCTGGCGTCCGCTCGGATCTCGCCAGACCTGCGCCACTACCGCGCCGTTGCTTCGCAGCTCGATGCCGCTACGCTCGGCCGCCCGCAGCCGCGCGACCATCGCGCGATCGCCGCGATCCACGGCCACGAAGGCCCCGGCATCCAGCACCAGCGCGCTCATGCGGCGGGTTCCGTTCTCGGCACGGCTGGCAGGCCTAGCTCGGCAGTGGCGCGGGCGAGCTCCTCGGCCGTAAGCGCGCCGTGCTCGGCTTCCCAGCAGTCGAGGAACTCTGCCAACGCCTCGGCACGCAGCCGCGCTGCAGCAGCTTCGGCCAGCCAACCCGACAGACCCCTGCCGCTCTGCCTGGCGGCAGCCCGGACGGCATCGCCAAGATCGGGATCAAACGACACACTCAGCTTGTCCACTTTCACAGCTCAATCATACCTCGGTCGCCCCTACCACGGTATGAATCGCGCGCGCACAAGGTACTCGGCCCACTGCTGCTCTGCGTCCTCGGCCCGGCGGCCACCTGCCTACGGCGCTTGCGCCCAACTACCTGCGCCGGCGACGACGACGCGCTGGCTCCCCAACCGCCGCCCTCGCCCTCGTCTCTGCCTTGTGGCGAAGTTCGTGGCAGTACGCCCTCCTATGGCTCACTATCGCCCCTCTTTCAGGATTTCCTCCTTGACTACGCCGGGATCCATGCTATAGTGCTAAGGTACTAGAACAGCAGTACTAGTAGCTGGGGCATTTGCCGTATCGGCGCTACCTGCGTTGCTGGACGTCACAACGGCCGCTGCCGCGTCTCGGCCATCGGGCCGCAAAGCGACGCAACCAAGCCCCGTATCCGGAGGCCCACCCGCCATCCAGAGGAAGGAGTCCACCCATGTACACCCCGATCCTCACCGAGTTAGCCGCAACCCTCCAACCGGCCGCAGCCGGCATCGTCTCTGACCGACCCGCAAGCGGGTGCCCCGCGCGGCCGGAGGCCCAACCGGCCGCAACCCCCAACCTCAGCACCATACCGCCAGGGTTTGGCACCGCAGCGTCAGGGTTTGGCACCGCTGCGTCGGGGTCTGGCACTGCAGCGCAAGGGTTTGGCACCGCAGTGCCCGGACGCTGCCACCGCGAAGCGATTGCAAATGAGAGCACGCCCGCAGTGTCAGGCTCCAGCACCGCAGTCGCAGGTCCAACCCGTGCCACCGGCCCGCGCACCCCCGAGGGCAAAGCCGCCTCCTCCCGCAACGCCACCAAGCACGGCCTGCTCAGCACCGCCGCCATCCTCACCCCCGATGAGTCCCCCGAGGACTGGCACGAGTTCTGCCGCGACGTCTGCCAGACCCTCGCCCCCGTGGGCACGCTCGAAGTCGCCGTGGCCGTGCGCATCGCCCACATCCACTGGCGCGTGGCCCGCGTCCCCCACTGCGAGGTCGACGCCTTCCTCGCCGGCGACGACGACGACGAGGGCGACGACCCCTGGCCCGACCGCCCATTCCCCCCGGCCAGGCCAGTCGCCGCCCAGCCCGCCGCCCCTGCCGCTGCCGCACCCGCCCTGCCCGACTCCCGAGCCCTCGCCCGCATCCAGCGCTACGAAGCCCACCTCGCCCGCGAGCTCACCCGCGCCACCCAGTACTTCGATGACCTCCAGG
>Ga0187876_1001249_pt1 | contig 22341 bp, 17 predicted proteins | sample June2016WEW_17_4_FD_133000 | JGI IMG/M metagenome (GOLD analysis project Ga0187876, IMG submission 133000) | Peatland microbial communities from SPRUCE experiment site at the Marcell Experimental Forest, Minnesota, USA - June2016WEW_17_40 | ecosystem: Environmental > Terrestrial > Soil >...
AACACCTGATGGACCTCACCGCCATGTATCAAGTCTTCACCGCGCAGCCAGCTCATTTCCTGGCTCCCTAGATGTGGGTAAGGCTAAGGACTGAAGTCCGGGGCATCAATGCCGCACCATGCCCGCTGCAGGCGCACCATGCCCGCTGCAGGCGCACCATGCCCGCTGCAGGCGCACCACGCCCGCTGCAGGCGCACCACCGGCTGGTACGATCGCACGAGCATCGGTTCCTCTGCAATACCTACCCTTGTGAGCCAGCGCCGGCCCGTCACCGTGGCTTCCGGTTACGATCGAGCAGGCGGGAGGACCTGGACTACTCATGTGGGAGCAGTCCAGGTGATAGGTCGGATGTTCGCGGAGTTCGCGTAAGGCAACCAGTGGGGGTCGAGATTGAGTATGCGTTTGCCCTAGGGCGAAAGTGGTGGGCGGAGGCGGGTATTGCAACTGAAATGCCCCGGGTATCATACCCGGGGCTTCATGTTCCGCTCGGTTTGGCCACTGCCCCTGTGGTCAGGTCCGGCTGACTCTACTCAACTCCTCGCGGGCTCGCTTGATGTCTGCATCGAGTTCTCTGAGCGATTCTTCCAGGTGCCGGCCACCCACGGTGAAGGCGCCTGTCGTAGGAACCGGCCGAGGCAGCGGCAGTTCGCTAAAGCGCATGATCGGTCTGACGAGAGCGTCTCCGACTCTGATCTCGATGGGAGTCTTGACAGCATTCATCGTGGCCTCCATCTGAAGTATACCGCTCATATGAGGGTTTTGGAAGACTGCGCCTATGCTTATGGACGCAGAAACGCTACTGCTGAAGGCTAGTGATCGAACAGGCTCAGGACTGCGAGCGCTACGTCGGAAAGGTACCGGAAGAGATCGGAGAGGGTGACATCGATTGGTACGATGGCAGGCTTGTCGGCCTGCTGCTTGTATAACCCGCCAGACGGTTGGTCAAGTAGCTGGAAGACCTTGCCGTCTGCCGTTGAGGTCGTCAAGTAGGCCACGCCAAGCGGTAATCCCTTACTACGCCAATCGATAACAGGTGTGGCAACAATCCCGCTGTAATCTGTTTCACGCTTGGGAGAAGACGGCACGTGGTAGTTGTGCAGCTTGTCTGTCGTGTGCACGCGTACGCCTTGGCAGGAAGCATATACGCGTCCTGCAAGGCCAGTTGGCGTGTCGGGACCGGCACTGAAAGTGCGGCCCGGTTTCTTGGCCTTACGCTTATTGCCGCGAAAGACAAGCTCAAGCTGGTGCTTCGGCGTGAGCAGGAAGATGCCCAACTCCAGTACCTCATCGGGATCGGAAATGCGGAAGTCGCGCTCAAGCCTGCCAATGGCACCTAGCAGTACGGCTCGGACGACCTGCTGCGCGGCCGGCACCTGTGGACGAACACGCTCGTACGCACGCGCGGCGTCCTCCCAGAGTTGTCCCGAGTGTCGGCCGTAAGTCTCATAGTGGAGCCTGGCGAGGAACGGGGTGATATAGCTGTAGTCCGGAACGTGGACTACCGTCAGATCCCTGTCCTTCCAGTACCATTCGCGAAGCTCATTGGCATGGCGGGCCAGGTCGGCCTGCTGGTAGAGCGAGAGGGCGGTGTCTGATTGCGGCGTTATGTCCTGCGGGCCGAGGGGTGTCAACAGAGCGAAGTGTCGGTCTGGTGTCGGGTTGACCGCGTGACGGGACATAGCCAGCACACGCCGCAGATTCGGATCTTGCAGAGAGAGTCCCAGCATGAGGACCGCGTGATCCTGGACAAGTCGGTAGAATTCGCGGCTGGTCCAGCCAGTCTGGTCGGCTGCCACGGCGTGGAAGTCGTCTTCCGCGAGCGTGAGGTCGCTCACAGCGTGCTGTATTCCAGGAAAGCCGCGCGGCTCGCGGCCACTGGCGGGGAGGAAGCCGTGCAGGTGCGCGATGTGAAGGCCGTTACCGGCGGTGTAGTCGCGTGGATGAAGCGTACGGACGCGTACGCCGACTGCCATCGCGGCCTCTTCGAGGAGATCGTCGTAGTTAACGGTCCAGATGCGTCGCGGCTGGCGGTTGAAGATGGTAACCAAGTAGCGGTGTATGTCGTTGGGTTGGGGAACGAGCAGGGAGCCGGGTGCTATGGGGGTTGAATAAAGCGCGGAGTACAGAACCTCACTAAAGGCAGCTGGATCTTTCCTGGCGAGCCGAGCGCGGACAAAGGAGACCAGTGCCATGTCGTCGCTAAAACACATGCGGAGCGTTGCAAGATAGTGCTGGGAGGAAGAGGCGAATGCAGCAGGTGCATCGAAGGCCAAGGATGCTTCGGCAATTCGCTCGACCAGTAGCCTCCAGTTTGGCAGGCCGCACGCCATAGAGAGGCCCGTCCCGATAAACGGCACCATCTGACCGGCACGAATCTTGCCTGCAAGCAGCTTCGTGTACATGACAAGGTTACGCCCTAGCAGAGGAGCAAGTGGTGCTGTCGGCTGCATCTCTGGACCCAGCTTTTCGATAGGGCGACGGGACTGGACAACGCGTCCAGTCACGTAGCATAGCGAGGTGCGCATTTGGCGACCAGGAAGGGTGTTGATAGCTCGCGCTGCAACCTGAGTTCAACTCACTGCGGGACTACAGTCTTGCTGGAAATGCTGGTTCCTAGCCTATCGCCGCCATCGCGAACGAGTTCTTGTCTTAGGTGGGTGGAGTTATCGGTAGTCTTATGACTGCCAAGACGGGCGGCATGCGGCCGCCGCCCTGACCGCGTCGCACCAGACTTTTCATCACCGGCGCCCATCGCGATCATCGTGCCTTTGCTCGGCACTGCAGCTGCGAGGCCCTGCGTTGTCCAGGCTAGGCGTCGCATGCCGGACCGGGTTGTTGCTACATGCTTCCCGCGAAATCCTGCGACACGCAACCAACCATCGCCCTTCGCAATGTGCCGCAACTCCTGTCCGGAAGCATTTGGATACCGACGCCGATCGCTTGCATAGCAGCGCATGCGCACTGCTGCCCGGAGCCCGTATGCCACGCCCGACCGTCCCGACACCGGCTGGCGCCTTACGACCTGCTCGAGGTGTGAGGGCTTCGCAGCGGTTGCCAGCTCGTTAGGCCTCTCAATAGGCACCTCCGGTACAGGCGACTGCGCAGAGTACGCTGCAGCGCTCTTGGTGATCGTTCGGTACAAGCCAAAGCAAACGCCTGCGAATGCATTGGCTCCCACCATGACGCGCCCCGGGACAAAAGCCGCGACGATGATAGCTAGATCCGGAGTTTGAGAGCCACGCTCACAAGCTTGCGGATCGTCTTGCGGGGATTATTAGGGCGGGGTTCCGCGGGCACCGTGCAGTGCTTGGTGAGATAGAGATGTTCATCAAGACGGGTGCTATCCCCGAAAAGGCTGAGCGGCAAGTGACCATCCCGACGTATATCAGGCCCAATGTCCTGGCGCTGCCTGAACGGCGCTTTGCGACCGTGGACGAGATGGAGCGCGTTCACCCCTACCCGATCGCTTGGTACGGGGAACTGAACATCGAATGCAGGGTCTGTAATCAGCCGCTCGAGCCTGCTTCGCGCGATGCGACCGTTGCCGGGCCTGCGGTAGACATGGACCAGGTTAGCGGCATCTTCTTCACCTTCACTAACGCGCGCGGCTTTGCAGATAACCTGCATGACTTCGAGGTCTTTGTGCTCAGCCAGGAGCGCAACATGCGCACTGCGCATGGTTGGCTGTGGAGCAAACGCGACCATTCTACTGGCGATTGGAAAGACCACAGGCCTCACATCGCATCGCACTGACCCTGGCCAGCGTTGATTGGGCGCGAGGGACAGGTGGACGTCCGTTCGACACGATCGAGCTCCCGGTGGCACGCTCGGCGGCGGTGCCTGCTTTGTGGGGAGACTGAGTGTGCCGCGCCTGGGCAAGGCGGTGCCGCCGGCCTCGGGCGGTCCCAGTGACGGCACGGGTTGTGGTGCGCGAGGTGGGAGCATGTATCGTGCGGCCAGAAGGGAGGCAGCGTTGGGACGACTAAGACGCTTGCTACCTTATGCAAGTTGCGTTATCATTCACGCAATATGCGTAATGGTAGGCCCCTCGACGCCCTGATGCCTAGAACCCGCCAGGGGATATTGGCGGCCCTGCTCGTGCAGCCCGACAGAACATGGTATGTCTCGGAGCTGGCCCGCAGGATGGGCGTTGCCCCCTCAAGCCTGCAACGCGAGCTGCAGGCCTTGACCAGCGCGGGGATTCTCAAGACGCACCGGCAGGGCCGCATGGCCTATTTTCAGGCCAACGCCGACTCGCCTATTTACTCCGACCTTCGCGGCCTGCTGCTCAAGACGGCCGGCCTGACGGACGTGCTTGCCGACGCGCTACGCCCGCTGGGGGGTAAGGTGCAGGTGGCTTTCGTGTATGGCTCGATGGCGAGCGGCACCGAACAGAGCGACAGCGATATCGACCTTCTGCTGGTCGGCACGATGACGCCCGCCGAGCTGGCCGTGCCTTTGCGCGTAGCCAGGGGCTTACTCGGGCGGGAGGTCAATCCCAAGGTCTATTCACCGGCGGAGTTCCGTGAGAAGCGCGCGGCAGGGAACCCTTTCCTCACGCAGGTGTTGGACAGGCCCAGGCTGTTTGTGGTAAGCAACAGCCATGAGCTGGACACAGTTGCTGGCTGACCGACGCGTGACCCTCGAGCCGCCCAGCAAGCAGGAGTTGGATAACCTGCGCTCCATTGTGATCCGCAGCCTGGGCGACGTTGCCGCGCCGGGCCTGTCCGCGGATGCGCGCTTCGTGCTTGCGTACGATGCCGCCCGGAGTCTGGCGCTCATAATCGTACGGGCGGAAGGCTACCGCCCGCGTTCGGTCGGCGGTCACTACAACACGTTCCTCGCCCTGGGAGAGGCCGACCAGGCCTTCAGCGCGCTGGCGGTGTACCTCGACACCTGCCGGATGAAGCGCAACGACTGTGAGTATGACTTTGCGGGCGGCGTGAGCGACACCGAAGCGGACAGCCTGCTTCAGGCCGTGCGAGCCTTCGCGTCTGATGCGGAGGCCTGGGTGGGCACGCATCACCCGCAACTGGTTTGAGTCAGTCGATCGGTCTAATGAGGGCGTCTCCGACTCTGATCTCGATGGGAGTCTTGAAAGCATTCATCGTGGCCTCCATCTGAAGTGCACCGGTCACATGGGGGTTTTGGAGGACTGCGCTTAAGCTTGGGCGTGCCTGCAACGGGTGACCATCGTGGGGTGGGCGGTGCCATGGCGACGGGGCGAGTACGCGGCAGATCCGGGGGACGGGCAGGATGCCCGCGCTCCCGGGCGCGCCACTTGCGCAGGCCGCGCTCCCAGGCGCGCCACTTGTGTAGGCCCGCGCTCCCGGGCGCGCCGTTTGCGTAGGCCCGCGATCGCGCAATCCAGGTCCGGCCTGAGCACGTCAGGTAATCCCCCCAGCCGCCTCATGCATTTGCTATACTCGCTCCGGTAGTCCAGGAAGGCGCAGGTGGTGCTGACGGCCTGGACACTCGCGTACGGTGGCCACGTGCGCCGCGCCCTAGCTATGTGAGCTGCGCCAGGCGAGGCGTTGGGAGGTCGATCATGCCAATGTCGCTTGACGTGGGAGCACACGCAACGGCCTGGACCGCCGGCGGGCCTCGGACGGCCTCCGGCCCGGCACTGCTGCCGGAGCAGGAGGGGCGGGCGAACGGCGCCGCCAGCGCGCTCAGTCTGCTCCTCGTCGAGGACAATCCCGACGACGCGGCGCTCTGCAAGGCCTACCTGAGACGCGGCGTTGGCGCGGACTATACGCTCAGCATCGCCGCGAGCGGTGCCCAGGCACGTGCGGCCTTCGATGCTGGAGCGCCGGACTGCGTGCTCCTCGACTACCACCTGCCGGACGCGACCGCTCCCGAGCTGCTGGCCGCCTGGCGCGATGCGACGGGCATGCTGCGGACGCCGGTGATCGTGCTCACGGGCCTGGCCGACGAGGCGGCGGTAGCCGCCGCGGTTGAGGCGGGCGCGATGGACTACCTCGTGAAGGATCGGCTGAGTGGCGAGACGCTGCGCCTCGCCATCCGGGGGGCGATTACCCGCTTCCGGCTGCAGCGCGAACACGCGGAGACGAACCGGCGCATGGAGGAGTTCATGCACGTGGCCGCCCACGAGCTGCGCACCCCGCTGACCAGCATCCGGGGCATCCTGCAGCTGGGCGCGCTCCGCCTAGCGAGCGCGTGCGCCGACGAGTGCATGGCCGGCCTGCCTGCCATGGGTGAGCGGCTCTCGACGGTCCGCACCATGCTGGCGGGGGCCGACACGCAGGTGCTGCTGCTCAATCGGCTGATCGGCGACCTGGTCGACGCCGCGCGGCTCGACGCGGGACAGCTCTCCCTGGCGCGCACGCTGCAGGACCTCGACGCGCTGGCCGGCAGTGCGATCGACGGGCTGCGCCTAGCTCACCCCGAGCGAACCTTGTCGTGGGAAGGTGCGGGCCGGCCCGTGCCGGTGCAGGTCGACGCAGGCCGGATCGGGCAAGTGCTGACGAACTTCATCACCAATGCACTCAAGTACTCCGCCGCCGACCGGCCGGTGGCTATTCGGCTCACGGTGGAGGACCAGGCGGCGTGCGTGGCCGTGCGTGACCAAGGTCCAGGGCTGACGCCGGAACAGCAGGCGCGGCTGTGGGAGCGGTACCGTCGCGTGGAGGGCGTATCGGTGCGCGACGCGACGGTAGAGGCGGGTGGAGGCTTGGGCCTGGGGCTCTACCTGAGCCGGAACATCGTCGAGCGCCACGGTGGACGAGTCGGCGTCAGCAGCGTGCCAGGGGCGGGCTCTACATTCTGGTTTTCGCTGCCCGTCGATACAGTCCCTGCCGACCCATGATCCTGCAGCAAGGCCAGCTGCCGACTGGGGGTTAGTGGTGTACGAGGCGAACCGGCGCGTAGTCGCGGTGCTGCGGCGCTCTAGCCAGGGCGCGAGCTGCGCGGTGATGTGCGCGGGCGGCCTTGCCCTTGCGGGCTGGCTGTTCGGCGTCGAAGCACTCCGGAGCATTGTCCCCGGCTGGACCTCCATGAAGGCGAACACGGCGGTTGGCCTGATCCTGGCCGGGTTGTCGTTGTGGCTCTTGCGCCAGGACCCGCCGAATCCGGCCCGCCGGCGAGCGGGCCGGCTCTGCGCCGGCGTGGTCGCACTGATCGGCGCGATCACGCTGGCGGAGTATCTATTCGGCTGGCGGCCGGGCATCGACGAGCTGCTGTTCAAGGACACGTCGCGCAACGTGGGTGCCGATGGCCCTGGGCGGATGGCGCTCTTCACCACCATCTACTTCATAGCCTTGGGCGGCGCGCTCTGGCAGCTGCCGGGGTGCACGCGCCGCGGGCTGCGCCTGATACAGCTGCTGGCCACCCTCATCGCGCTGGCCGGGCTGATCAACGTGCTCGGCTACCTCTACGGCGTCACCACGCTCTCCGGTCCTGTGGCACACACCCAGATAGCCTGCAATACGGCCCTCTCGATCGTCGTGCTGGCGATCGGCATCCTGGCTGCGCGTCCCGAGGCGGGGATCATGGCGGTGTTCAGCAGTGAGGGCGTGGTCGGTGCTGTGCTGCGGCGACTCCTGCCGGCAGGCACGGCCATCATCCTGGCTATCGGCATCGGGCAAGTGGCAGGGCTGCATGCCGGCTACTTCGACGCGGCCTTCGCCACGGCGCTCGGCGCGGCGCTGACCATCGTGCTATTCGCCGGTCTCGCCTGGTGGACGGCCAGTTCGTTCCACCGTACGGACAGCGAGCACCGGCGCGTGGAGGCCACGCTGCGCGAGTCCGAGGAGCGCTTTGCTACCGCCTTCATGCTCAACCCCGCGGCGGTGGCGATCACGCGCTTGGCAGACGGCTGGATCGTGGACGTCAACGACACGTACGCACGCTTGGTGGGCTACCCGCGGCAGGAGCTGATCGGCCGGAGCACGATCGCGCGCAATCTCTGGGCCGATCCCGCCGACCGAGACGTGCTCATCGGGCTGGTGCGCGTCCAGGGTGCGGTGCGGGAGCATGAGGTACAGGTGGTTACCGGGAGCGGTGAGCGGCGCGACGTGCTGTGCTCGATGCAGCCGATCACGACCGGTGGCCAGGCCTGCTTGCTGACGATGCTGACCGACATCAGCGCCCGTAAGCGATCCGAGCGTGCCCTGGCCGTGAGCAATGCCGGCCGCGAGACGCTGCTGCGCGCTACGAGCGAGGATGACCTGCTGCAGCGGGTCTGCGAGGTGGTCGTGGCGGTCGGCCACTACCGCCTGGCCTGGGTCGGGTACCCCGAGCAGGGACCAGAGCAGTTGATCCGGCCCGTGGCCAGCGCCGGCCCGGCCCGGGACTACCTGGCAGCGATTACCGTCTCCTGGGGAGACAACCCGCTGGGGCGGGGACCGTCTGGCCGCGCCATTCGCGAGCGGACCGTCCAGGTCACGCGCCACATGGCCACCGATCCGTCCTACGCGCCCTGGCGGGCACGTGCGCTGGGGCACGGCTTCGGGTCGTCGGTCGTCTACCCGCTGTTCGCGATGGACCAGCTGCTGGGGCAGGTGGCCATCTACGCTCCCGAGCCCGATGCCTTTGACGAGGAGGAAGTGGCCTTGCTCGGGCATCTTATGGATGACCTCGGCTACGGCATTGGCGCCCAGCGCGCGACGGCGCAGGTGCAGCAGCTCAACGCGGAGCTGGAGCAGCGGGTGCAGGAGCGGACGCTGAGCCTGGAAGCGGCGAACAAGGAGTTGGAGGCGTTCAGCTACTCCGTCTCCCACGATCTGCGCGCGCCCTTGCGCGCGATCACCGGCTTTGCCAAGCTCCTGCTGGACGACCATGCCGCCGCGCTCGACGACGATGCCCAGTACCTGACCACGCGCATCTACAAGAACACCCAGCACATGGGCGAGCTGGTGGATGACCTGCTGGCGTTCTCGCGCCTGGGCCGGCAGACATTGGGCCGCCAGCTGGTCTCCATGGAATCGCTCGTGCAGCAGACGATCGCCGACCTGGATGGCACCTGGAAGGGGCGCTGTGTGGAGTTCGAGGTCGGCGATCTGCCCCCGGCGTATGCCGATCCCGGGCTCCTGCGGCAGGTGTGGACCAATCTCCTGGCGAACGCCGTCAAGTTCACCCAGCCGCGCGCGGTGGCGCACATCGAGGTGGGCTGCTCGATGGCGGATGGCGCCTGCGTGTACTTCGTGCGGGACAACGGGGTGGGCTTTGACATGCAGTACGCGGGCAAGCTCTTCGGCGTGTTCCAGCGCCTGCATCGCGCCGAAGACTTCGAAGGAACGGGCGTGGGCCTGGCGCTGGTGCAGCGCGTCGTGCACCGCCATGGTGGGCGCGTATGGGCCGAAGCAGCGGTTGATCAGGGTGCGACCTTCTCATTCTGTTTAGGAGAGAGCGATGGTTGAAGCTGACTTTGTAGAGATCCTGCTGGTCGAAGACAATCCCGACGACGTCGATCTGACGCTGCGTGCGCTGCGCAGGCACCGGATCGCCAACCAGGTACACGTGGCCCGGGACGGCGTGGAGGCGCTGGAGTTCATCTTCGGCACTGACGGGCAGCCGAGCCGCAACCTGCAGAACGGTCCGCGGGTGATCCTGCTCGACCTCAAGCTGCCGCGGGTGGATGGGCACGAGGTGCTCCGTCGCCTCAAGGCGGACCCGCGGACCAAGAATGTACCGGTGGTGGTGCTCACGTCCTCCCGCGAAGAGCGCGATCTGGTGCAGAGCTACAACCTGGGCGTGAACAGCTACATCGTCAAGCCCGTGGATTTCGAGCAATTCGTGGAGGCGGTGCGCGCCCTGGGCCTGTACTGGATGCTGCTCAACAAGGCGCCGCTTCCGCAACAGACGTGAAAACGGCGGGATCGGGCAGGGCGCGGCTAGCTCAGGCAAAGAGGTCCAATCTGAGGCACGCCTCTGGTGGGAGTGAAAGAGCCGGCGCGCGGTGGTTCCTGTGCAGCATGATGCTGCTCGCGGTGCTGTCCGGCGTTGGCAGCGGCACGCTCGCGACTGGGTCCGTTGCCGCGCAGAACGGCGCCGGATGGCGCGTTGCGCGTGCCGCCACGTCCGCAGGCCGTACTGAGATGTCGTGTTCAGCCAGCCGCGGTTGCCCAATCGCAGCCCAAGCCGGCCGCAACTACCGGAGCACTGAACGCGCCGCCACCCTGCAGCGATCGAGCGCCACGCCGACCGCGACGCCGATGCCGCCCATTTCGAGTGTATTTGACCAGCCACCGCTCGTTACGAACCAGGATGCATACAGCTTCTCCGTGGTGTTCACGACCCGGGCGCCGGCTGCGGCGTTTCTACGCTACGGAGTAAGGCCGGGCTCCCTCAACGCCGTGGCACGCGATGACCGTGACGATCCCGGCGCCGCGGCGACCGTGAGCACCGTGCATAGCTTCTCGCTCGACGACCTGGCGCCCGGCAGCGTCTGCTACTTCGAGCCGGTGGTAGGCGGCAAGGCGCAGCTCGGCCCCGGCGGCAAGCTGTTTAGCCAGGCAATGCCCGACATCGGCTCGGAGCCCGCGCCCTACCCGGTTGTGGGCACTGCGCTGCTCGGCGATGCCAGCATGCCCGCGCGCGGCACTGTCGTCGTGGTGGGCTACTGGACGAATCCGGACGGGAGCCAGTCGCCGCCGGTCAGCGTCTTGAACGATACGCCGGACGAATCTAACGACAACTACATGTTCGGCACGGCAGACGCATGCGATGAGGCTGGAAGCTGCTACCCGCTGGAAATCGGCGGTTCGGTGTTCCACCTGAGCGCATGGGCCGACGTGCATGGGCGGCTGGTCATGGGTGGCCCGGTGACGGCGGCACTCGCCGACCCGTTTACCTTGGTGCCGTTGTTCCAACTCGCCGGCACATGCAGCGGCGTTCACACCTGCAAGCAGGTGAAAGCGATTGCGACTGTGGCGCCCTCAGCGACGAGCACGCCGCTACCGTCGCCCTCGCCCACCCCGACTCCAGGTATCACTATCTCCTGGCTCCGCGTCGATCCAGGCAATCCATCCATGGTGTTCCTCGGCGGCTACGGCCACTGCCTGCCCCCGGATCAGGAGTTCGGCACCATCTGCGAGCAGTGGCTGCTGCGCTCTCAGGACGGTGGGACGACCTGGGGCAGCCAGCAGCCTGCGTGGTCATCCGGGCTGAGCGTGCCGGACAACGCGAAGTTCGCGCCCTTGCAGAGCAGCGCTGACGGCAAACATCTGTACATGGAGGTCGACGGTGGAATCTCGCCCGACAGCATGTACAGCGACCTGCTCGTATCAAATGATGGGGGAAAGACCTGGGGTTCCCGCCAGGGGTATGGATTTTGGGGGCCTGAAGTTAGCCCGGTGTCTGACGCCCGCGTCTATGCCGGCTATGATTCCCCAGGCTGCGGTGAAGACGGGTGCTCTATGTCCTTCTCATACTCAGTCGATGCCGGCGCCTCCTGGGCCGACCTCAATTTGCCGCCAGCCCTGCAAAACAGGGGCGGGCTTTCGAAACTGGTCGCCGATGCAGTCCGCCTCAACACACTGTACGTGATTAAGGAGGACGAGGGCCCCGATGGCACGTCGGTGCCAACAGCAGTTTTCCGAACCGACGACCTGGGTGCGAGCTGGACCAACGTGATGCCCCCCACCGCGTCACCCGCGCTAAGCACCTTCAGCGTTAGCACCGACGTGCATGAGGGCAGGCAGTTGGTTGGCCAGACGCTGGACGCGAACGTGCCGAGCGATCGGCGTTACCTCTCCAGCGATGAGGGGCGAACCTGGACCGTGGCAACGTGTCCCGGCGACTGGAAGGGCACGTGCCCGGCGTTTACCGTAGACGACGTGTTCGGCAATGGCGCCTCGTACGCCTTCGTCAACAACGGTATCTACGTGTTCCACGGCGGCGGGCCGGCCGAGCGGGCGCTACCCATCGGGTCGCGGCTGCCGGCGCCCACGGCCGACATCCTTGACGTGCAGGCCGGCGCGAAACCAGGAGACCCGGTGTACCTCCTGACCAACCAGCGCGGGGTGACGAGTCAAGACGTAGCCTACCGTTCGGTCGACCAAGGGCGTACCTGGCAACCGTTGAGCGGGATCCAGCCCCGGTTTGCCTACCCTGTGGGGTCGCAGTAACTGGACGACACCGCGCTGGCCCAGCAGCGGTGTGGATACTGAGTGACGTGCGGGCAACGCGGCCAGAGCTGTGGCGCAGTTGACCGTTCACTCGCTCGGTTCAGCGATCGTCTGATGCCAAGGCCTGCAAGGCGCCTACGAGCGCAGGGGCTCGACGATTTCCCTTACCAGGCTATGGGCTATGCGTTCGGGATAGGGTGGGCGCAGGTTGAGGATGACGTGGGTCGCGCCCGCGGCGATGTAGCCGCGGACCAGGTCCCGGCTGGCCGGCCAGTCGCCGGGGTCCATCATGAGCTGCACGGAGCGCTGAATCTCAGCTGGGTCGCGGCCGACCACGCGGCAGTGCTCGTCGAGCACGGCGTTCTTGTGCTTGAACTCCTCGACAGGGCCGGTGACGAAGTTCCAGATGCTGGCATAGCGGGCGGCCACGCGCAAGGTCAGCTTCTCGCCACTGCCGCCAATGACGAAGGGCGGGTGCGGCTGCTGCAGGGGCTTGGGCTCACAGTAGGCGTCCGTCAGATGGTAGTACGTGCCCTCGAAGGAGGCGACCGGCTCCGTCCACAGCCGGCGGATCACCTCACAGGCCTCGCCCAGGCGGCGGATGCGCTCGCCCACCGGGTAGAGTGGTATGCCGTAGGCCTGGTGCTCGAGCTCGTTCCAGCCGGCGCCGAGGCCGAAGTCGAGACGTCCGCGCGAGATGACGTCGAGCGTGGCGCCGATGTTGGCCAGCACGGCCGGGTGCCGGTAGGTGTTCCCCGTGACCATGAGGCCGACGCGCAGGCGGGTGGTCATGGCGGCGAGCGCCGTGAGGAGCGTCCATCCCTCCAGGCAAGGGCCGGTCGGATCTCCGAAGATGGGCATGAAGTGGTCGAAGAGCCAGGCGTGCTCGAGGAGCGGCTGCTCATCGGCCTCCTGCCAGACGCGCAGGATGGCGTCGTAGGTCGTGTTCTGGGGAGCAGTCTTGATGCCGAAGCTCAGACGTTGTGCCGAAGCCATGTGCGGTTCACCTCTCGCTGGTCAGTTCAATGGCAGGTCCGCTGCATGTCTATGATACGCCAGGCTCACGTGCGCCGATCCGTGGAAGGAACTCCGTGCCAGGTCGCGCTTTGCTGGGGCGAGATGGCGAGCGATTGCATTCCCATGGCCGGCCCACAAGTAACTCGCCGCTTCACACAGGCCGTTCGTGCTAGCGTTGCGTGTAGGCTTTGGCGATATCAATGCGCAGCATCCCTCGGGCACGCTATCTTCTGATGACCCGTCTCGAACCCGATCGCTGTAGTGGTAGCGCAGAGCAGCACCGAAGACCGGATCTGCCCCGTGGATCGCCATGACCTGTCGGACCGGGCTACTGCAATGCAGGCGCGAGACGTGGGTGGCGGGATCGTCCGCCCGGCAAATGTGCTATGCTCTGGAGGACATGGATCATGATGCTGCCGAAGAAGCCACCGCGGATGCGCCTGTGCTGAGCCGTTGCTGCCCAGCGTGCGGGCTGCATCATGCGGCCGGCGCGCGCTGTCCCGTCGCGGTCCCGCTGCCGGTTCGGGCTGAAGGGCAGATCCTGCCCGTGGGCACCGTGCTTGCCGATCGATTCGAGATCGAGGAGGCCACGCACCACTCGGGCATGAGCACCATCTACCGCGCCCGGGATGCGCGCGATGACGACATGCCGGTGGCCGTCAAGCAGGTGCCGGCCGGTGAGCGCCAGGAGGCCAGCGGCTGGCTGGCGCGCGAGGCTGGGCTGCTCTCCTCGTTGGAGAGCCCCCACCTGCCGGAGTTGCTGGCGGGGCGGAACGACGTGGGAGGTGCAGGTGGGCGGAGTTCTGCAAGACAAGGTCGTGGTGGTCACCGGCGGCACCAGAGGCGTGGGACGCGGTGTGGCCCTGGCTGCGCTGCACGAGGGGGCGCGCGTAGCGGTTGGCGACCGAGACCGGCAAGCCGGGCAGGACCTGATCGCTGCCGTTGAGGCACAGGACCTGGAGCGCTTGTTCTTTGCCCAGGCCGACGTGCAGCAAGTTGATTCCGTCGTGGTTTGACTTTGATTAGTGGTACGACTGCTCGATCGCGCGGATCATGGTGGACAGGAGTTGGTTGACCGGCGTGGGCACGCCATGGCGACGCCCGAGGTCCACGGCGGTCTCGCCGAATGAGGCTACTTCCGTGGGCCGTTGGGCTTCGACATCCTGCAGCATCGAGGTCTTTCCCTCCGGCGACAGACGTGCAAGAATGCGGAAGCACTCCTCGATATCGTCCTCGGTCAAGCAGATGCCGGTCCTCTGGGAGATCCGCACCACCTCGTCGCACGCCGCTCGCATGACGGCGCGGGCAGCTTCCACGCGCTGAAACGTGCCGTACGGCGCGCGGAGCACGGCCGATGCCTGGTTGATGCCCACGTTCATCATGAACTTCCACCACAGCTCGCGCTCGATCTGCTCGGAGACACGATACGGCACGTGGCACCGCTCGAAGAAGCGCCGCACCGCGCAGGCTCTGGCGGACGTCGTAGTGCCGGCGGCCTCGCCGAAGACGATGGTGCCCAGGCGCGTGAACCGGATGGAGTTTCCCACGCGGCTAGCATCGGTCTCCACCACGAAGGAGAGCAGCAGGCCGGCAAGGTCCAACTCTCTGCCGATGAGCTCTTCGCTGTCGATGCCGTTGAGGAGCGACAGGACGATCGTGCGATCATCCACAAATGGCTGAGCGTCCCGAATAGCCTGGTCAAGCTGGTGTCGCTTGACCGCGAACAGGAGCAGGTCCGCCGGAGGCTCTTGGTCGGTAGGCCGGACGTAGCGAAACGGCACGACGTTGCCATTGACCAGCACGCCGTCGCGCGCATGGCGTGAGATGCGGCAGGGGTCGGCAAGGACGCGCAGACACGCTGTATCGGTCGCATGTATCACGCTCCCGAAGGAGGCGCCAATCGCGCCGAGACCGCACAGGTAGACGCGTTGGATATCCGGCATTGGGGCACATCTCTCTATCTTGTGGGCCGCGTTCAAGCTGCGGGCCATGAAACCAGGGCTTCCCGAGATAGTCCTGGATCCTTCAGCGCGAGGCCGCCGGGTGCCTCGTCCGTGAGCACCGTCAGGGCGTCGTGCAGCCGCGCATCCTGCTCGCTGCCGGGCTTGACATAGATCATGCGGCGCAGGACGGCCAGCGCCTGGTCGCGGTCGCCGAGCGGATCGGGTCGGTGAACGGAGAGCATCTCGAGATCGGGAAATACGCCTAGCTCCCAGAGTACCGGGAGGAGCTCCGGCACCGAGGGCAGCGTAATCCGCGCTTCGCCATGGACCAGGGGCCAGAAGGCAGAGAGCACGCTCATGCGCCAGGGCATCGTTGCCAGGAGCAGGACCCGCTCGCGCGCGTGCGTCGTCAGCCAGCGCAGGAACTCGTCGATAGCCACGACATCGTAGATGACGTGGGCGGCCAGAACGACGTCGGCCGGATCGACATGCGCGTCCTGCCACTTCTCCTCGACGACGGTGATGTTCGCGATGCGGTGGCGCGCCATTTGATCCTGCAATGCCCGCACCATGCCAGGATCCGGCTCGACGACGATCACCGCTTTGCAGGCAAGCGCCAGCGGCAGCGCATACCGCCCGGCGCCGCCGCCGACGTCGAGCACCGTGGCTGCCGGCGAGACCGCCCGCAGCAGGCGGTTCAGGACTGGGTCACCCGTGCGCTGCGGATCGGCGACGAACATGTTCGCCACATAGCGGCCACTTTCGTCCGGCGCCCAGCCCGACTGCTCCTGAATTCGTCGCGATTGCTCGTGATGCGCGCCGACGCGTGCGACCCAAGCCTCTTCCGCTCTCATCGTGCCTCTGCAATCAGTCTACTGTGTGATCGTACCGGAGGTGACTGGAGCGTACCAGCGCGCGGCCGGCGCTACGTGGGCCTTGACCGCCCCGATTGGCTGCCGCACACTCAAACTAGCCGCCGCGGCAGCGGCCCGTGATTGGTTGTACCCATGCAAGGAGGCAATCGGCTCATGGAACCCCCTGGCGAGCCAACACGATCGCACTTTCATCTGCCATGGCATCACACGACGGCTGAACAGGAAGCCGCCAAGGACGCTGAGCGGCAACGGCGAGCGGCGCTCGCGCAGCTCGTACTGGCCAACCGCGAGGCCGAAGCTAAGCGCCAGGAGAAGGATCGCTGGCTGCTCGAGGGCGGCGGTATTCCCACGATGGCGACCCAGCGGCTGGCGCAGAGCCGCGAGACGGCACCCGACCAGAGTCTGTTCACGAGCGACCTGTCGCCCGACGAAGCGGCGTTGCTACGGCGGAACGGCTACCGGGCGCTCGGCCTGGTGTGCGGCAGCGCCATGTACCACGTCGGCATGGTGTATGCATCCGCGTACGGCGACTCGGAGATGGCTGTGCTCTCCAACGCCTACAACGAGGCTACCAAGCTTGGGGTCTCGCGCATGCAGCAGGAAGCAGCGGCACTTGGCGCGCACGGCGTGATCGGCGTGCGCTTCGACATCATCCGGCGCGAGTGGAGCGAGAAGAGCATCGAGGTGCAAATTCTCGGCACCGCGGTCGCTGGCCCGGGCAAGGGGCCGAGGAATCCCTGGCTTTCCGACCTCTCCGGACAGGAATGGTGGGCCTTGCATCGCGCCGGCTATGAACCGGCGGGACTCGTCTATGGCCACTGCGCGTGGTTCATCCTTACCAGCCAGACCGACCAGTGGACCGAGCGAAGCTACAGCAATTCGGAGCTTACGCACTTCAGCATGGCGCTGTCGCAATGCCGGAACCGTGCCACTGCCACTGCCAAGACCATGGCCCGGCAGCTGGGTGCGATTGGTATTGTGGGCGTGCACCTCTCGCGCCGCGTGGAAGAGATGCGCCTGTCGGGCCCTGGTTTGGATCCGACGTACGAGCGGGAGCATCACAGCTTGATGCTCAGTCTGATCGGCACCGGCGTTCGCCTGCGCGCGGACGCGCCTGCCACTATTCGCGCCACCGGCAACGTGCTGTCGTTGCGCGATGGCCGCTTTGTGCCGCAGGTGATCTCGACGAGAGAAGCGACGTTTGAATAGGGTTACGCGCTGCGTTGTGAGTGATGTAGTTGAAAGCGCCTGCTAGGCAGGAAGAAGTGAGCACCATGGACGAGCTGACCAAGGATGCGGAGTTCGAGGCGTTGCCCCAGCATGCGCGGGAGCGCCTGGTGGAGATGCGGGGCCGGGACGAAGATAAACGGCTCTTCACCAGCGACCTCTCGACGAGCGAGTTCCTGCTGGTGAAGGAGGCAGGTTTCGATCCTATCGGGCTGGTCGTGGGTTCCAGCATCTACCATGTCGGCTACCAGCAATCGAACTGGAATCAGAACCAGGAGATGACCGTCCTGACCCAGGCGATGTACCACGCGCGCGAGCTGGCGATGGGTCGCATGGAGGAGGAGGCCAGTGCGCTTGGCGCGGACGGTGTGGTCGGGGTGCGGCTGGAAGTGAACCACAAGGAGTGGGGCCAGCACATAGCCGAATTCGTGGCAATCGGCACCGCCGTGGTGCATCGCAACGACAGTCACCGCTTCAAGAACAAGCACGGCAAGCCATTCACCAGCGATTTGTCTGGGCAGGACTTCTACATTCTCCTGCGTTCGGGCTACCGGCCGTTGGGCATGGTGATGGGCAACTGCGTGTACCACGTGGCCCGGCAGTCGTTCGGATCGTTCATGCGCGGCATGACGCAGAACCAGGAGCTCGTGCAGTACACGCAGGCGCTCTACGACAGCCGCGAGCTGGCCATGGAGCGCATGCAGCAGGAGGCAGAGACGCTGGGCGCCAAAGGCATCGTGGGCGCCAATATCCACGAGCATTCGCACGCCTGGGGTAGCCACGTGATCGAGTTCTTCGCCGTGGGCACGGCGGTGGAGGAGCTGAGCAAGGATCATGTGATTGAGCCGCCCACGCTGGTCTTGCCGCTGATCGATTAGGCTGGGCGCGCGGCCGGCGCGCACCCTTGACGGTGCGTGCGGGCGATGCGATTGTGGCGCCCTAAAGTGTAGCCACGCTGGAACCTGCAGGCTCGGTGCCGGGTCGGGCACGCAAACGGGGACGGGCAGGATGCCCGCGCTCCCAGGTGTGTGCCCGCTCATGGAGATCCCAACGTGGTCTCACTATAGTTGACGCCGACGATTGGGTCTCTGTCCTGCATCTCCCAGGCGTGATCCAGCATGTGATCGGCGGTGTGCCGAATCAGGCGCCGGAGCGGCCAGGTGTGGGCCATTCTGCCCTGAGCGTGGAACGCCCGAATTGCTTGGCAGTAGGCACTGCCGACCCACTGCCGCTCGTACTGGTCGCTGCAGCGTAGCGTCGTGCGCCGCGCGCGCTCGGCGGAAAAGAGAAGTATGTCATGCGATTCTCATGTTCCGGCTCTATGCTGGAGTCTGGCTGCATGGCTTTGGGTGAGTAGAGTTGCTTAGTGTCCCGGACTGAGCCGCACTGTAGTTCGTGGTGGGTAGGAATGATGACTGTTGAGGCACGTACGCCGCGTGTGATGATTCCCGTAGCTGTTCTTTGCGCGCTGCTGGCTGCGCTCGTGCCCGTGATCCCCGGCACATCGCGTGCGCAGCCGGTGTCAACCCTGGTCCTTTCTCCGAATCCGGCAATCGTAGGGCAGATCGTTACAGCCTTTGGCTGCGGATTTCCTGCCTCTGCCACAGTGGCGACCGTAGCGGTCAACGGCCTGAGCCCATCGAGCGTCGTGAGCATAGCGAGCGCCGCCGGTTTAGCCGGCTGCTACGACGTCACGTTTGCCCTACCGACTGTACCGCCGGGGATGTCGCCTGCAACCGTGATGGTTACGGTTGGGGGTGTCACCGACACCGGCACCCTGAGCGTTGATTCCGCGGGTCCGGGCGAGGGCACGTTGATACTGTCCCCCAATCCTGCGACCATTGGCCAGGCGGTGACGGCCTACGGCTGTGGCTTCCCGCCGTCAACCGGTACCGCCAGCGTAGCGGTCAATGGGGTCGGCCCGATCGTCGTCCCGGCCCAAGCGGCGCAAGGTTCGGTAGGCTGCTACAACGTGACGTTTACGCTGCCCCCGGCGGCTGCAGGCCCCGCGGCCGCGATTGTCACCGTGACGATCTTCGGCATCACGCAGAGTGCGTCGGTGGGTGTCACCATTATCCCGGGCGCCGCGACTCTCGTGGCGTCACCCTCGAGCGTGGCCGCGGGAGGGCTGACCGCGGTGACCGGCAGCGGCTATACGGCAGGCGAGACCGTGACGCTCAGCGCCTTTGGCACCAGCCAATCGGTTGCCGATGCTACAGGCACTTTCACTGCCACGCTCACCGTGCCGGCCGATGCGACTGCGGGACCAAACGAGGTGTTCGCGGTGACGCCGGACGGGCTGGGAGCAAGCACCAGCATCACGGTGTCTGCCGTGCTCGCGCCCACGCCGACCTCGACCTCGTTGCCCACGCAGGGGCCGGTAAGTCCGCCAACGCCGGTGAGCACGCCAACGCTGGTGAGCTCGCCCTCAGGGACATCGCCCGCGAGCCTGCCAAGCCCTAGCACAGGGCCGACCACGACGTACTTTGCCGAAGGCTACACCGGCACGGTGACGACCACCGGCAAGGTCTCATTCACCGAGCGGTTGTACTTCTTCAACACCACATCCAGCACCTCGAGTGTGACGACCACCTACGCCGTGGGTACGTCCGCAGGCAAGCCCGACAGCACGGTGACAGAGCACGACACTGTAGCGGCAGGGGCGACCATCTCTCGGCTGGTGAACGCGGATGTAGGCAACGACCGCATCGTGAGCGCCACCGTATCCGGATCCCGCGGCATCGTGGCACAGGAAGTGATCAGCAGGGCGGGGAGTGGCGGCAAGGTGCTGGCCGGGGCTACCAGCTTGGGCAGCGCGGATCTGTCTACAATCTGGTACCTCGCGGATGGCCATGCCGGCCGCAGCATGCAGGAATACCTGGTGCTGTACAACCCGGCACCGGTGGCGGCGCGGGCCCAGGTGTACTTCATGCCGGAATCGGCGCCGGCGCCGGCGCCCGTGCTGGAATCGATTCCGGCAGGCAGCCAGGTAACCATCAACGTGGGAAGCGTGTATGGTGCCTTGGCGCCGGCCGGATCGCCGGTGTTCGCCACTGAGGTGACGTCGGATCAGCCACTAGCGGTCGATCGGGTGCTCTACTGGGGCGATGGCAGCGGATCCGCGAAGTACGGCTTCTCGATTATGCCGGCACGTACTCAAGGTCTGCTGAGCCAGGCATTGGCGCTGCTGCCGACCAGTGGGGGCTCTCAATCGTTCGTCACGGTGTTCAATCCCGGGGGCGGAGGCGCAGCGCACGTCACGCTCACGCTTTTGGGCGACACCGGGGCGACCCTCAAGAGCGTATCCGCAACTATCGAAGCGCAGACGCCCTACACCTTCGCCATCGCGAGTGTGCTGCCCGGGGACAACGGAGACATCACCGGCGTGCTCACCAGTGACTCCGCGGTCGTAGCCGAAGCATCGATCTACTACGGCGGGTCGCCGAGCGCCGGGAGTGCTGCGGGCCTGGTGGAGCAGGGCAGCGGCGGAGCGCAGACCGGGGCGCGTATCGCCACGGCGTCGGGCCCTGGCCTGGTGAGGGTGTTCAACCCCGGAATGGCTGCAGCACGAGTTCGGGTGCTGAGTTCCGGTTCGCCGCTGTTTGACGGCCTCGTTGCCGCCGGAGCTACGCAGGAGATCCAGCTTCCGGCCGCGGAGGATGCCGGCGGCCTGGTCGTGACTGCCGGCGCGAGTGTCGTGAGCACGCAGGTGAGTGGAGGGGTCGGCAGCGCGAGCGTGCTGGGCGGAAATGTGACCTGAGCGTCGTGGCAGGCTCATTCCGGAGCGGGGCGAGACTCACGCGTCGCCTCTGTTTTTGGATAGTGGGATCGGCATCGGCCCCTACAAAGGTAGCTACGGTTGGTTGGATTCGGTGACAGCGGGTCTCTACCTCATTGGGATGCTGCTCGCGTTACTGCGCCCCAGCAAGACAGCCCTGTGGTTCATTCTGCTCATTGTGCCCCTGGTCACTACACAGGTTTTTTCGACCGTGGACGGGGCCTGTGGTATCGCCGCTATCGTCCCCATGTACTTCTTTGCCGGATTGACAGTAGACCTTGTGCTGAAGCTGCATGTGAGGCGGATTCCCCAGTTCGCTCAAGGCGATCCTGGCACAGATACGCCGCGATCCAGCCTTCGCAACATCGAAGTACCTGGACACGCATCGGCAACCGCAGTAGCTACCTGTAAGGCGGCTGTCACTGCTACACCAATGGGCAGTGGAACCCGGGCATGTACGATGATCCAGGCGATCACGTGGGGCTCGGGGGACGAACTTCACGGTGCTGCCAGGGCGGGGCTATGCGCTGTATACCGACGTCGGCGCAACCCGGGATTTGTAGTCGCGATCAGCTCGTGGCAGCGGGGTTCGGCCGTTGACTTGCACACAAACGCCGGCTCGCGCACACAAACGGCACCATTGGCCGCCTCCTGAACTGCTGCCCGCGCACCTGGTATACGGCGGCATTACCGCGGATGTAGAGTGTACCTATGTTTGACGCGGATGGCCGTGCCCGCAAGCGGGGGGCGCCTGCAAAATGCGATCATCATGGGGTCGGCGGTACCATGGCGACGGCGCAGGCTCGCGGCAGGTCCGGGGGACGGGGAGGATGCCCGCGCTCCCAGGCGCGCCGCGGCGCACGCCCGCGATCACACGATCCAGATCCGCCCAGTTGGGGGTGCGGGTCCGGCGTCGGGACGCAGGATTGAGGCACTGGCTACCGGCGCATTGGGACGGTGTGACACCGCCGTTCCGGCCAGGGAAAGGGGAAGACGATGTTTGGCATGGGAAAGAAGCACGATCGGACAGAGGAGAAGAAGGCCGGCTTGGGAGGTCTTGCCGGCGGCATGCTGGGGGAGTTGGGTGCGGAACTTGCAGAGCTCCGCGAACTCCAGCAGCAAGCCCTGCACGACAGAGCGCAGGTGTCTCAGCAGCGGGCCGAGCCGGTACGCGGCAACGACGAGCCATTCCTGATGCCGGTGGAGGACGTGTTCGTGATCTCGGGCCGCGGCACGGTGGCCACCGGGCGCATCGAGCGGGGTGCCATCAGGGTGGGCGAGGAGGTGGAGATTGTCGGAATGGGGGCGGGGACGCGCACGGTGGTGGTGACGGGGGTGGAGATGTTCCACAAGTCGCTCGACCAGGCGAAAGCGGGGGACAACGTGGGCTGCCTGCTGCGCGGAGTGGGGCG
>Ga0187876_1001262_pt1 | contig 22232 bp, 15 predicted proteins | sample June2016WEW_17_4_FD_133000 | JGI IMG/M metagenome (GOLD analysis project Ga0187876, IMG submission 133000) | Peatland microbial communities from SPRUCE experiment site at the Marcell Experimental Forest, Minnesota, USA - June2016WEW_17_40 | ecosystem: Environmental > Terrestrial > Soil >...
CCTGCACTCCTCGACCGAAAACCAGCATAGGGCCAGCATGCAGCCCAAAACCGACGCCCGGATCCGCCGTCGCGACCAGCAACCGCCGATCTGATTTCGCATCTCAAACCTCCCCTTTGCGCGGACCGTCAAGTTGCGGGCGGTGATTCCCTTCACTCTCTCTGCGCGTTTCTTGCGCCACGTCGACGCCGCGCCTCAAGGGAATGTGTCTGCCCCGCAATCACAACCCATAATTGGCTTATAAGTCAGATGTGCAGACTCTGTCAAATCGCATACAATTAGTATGGGCATACTTCCTCGAATCTCGGGCATCTAAGGATTAACAAATGGCTTCCTTCGATTTTGACTTGTTGGTGATTGGCTCAGGTCCGGCAGGGCAGCGCGCCGCGATCCAATCCGCAAAACTGGGCAAGAAGACCGCCTTGGTGGAGCGAAAGGCGGTCCTGGGAGGGGTTTGCATCAACACCGGGACTATTCCCAGCAAGACCCTTCGCGAGGCGGTGCTCTATCTCTCCGGATACCGCCTGCGCCATCTCTACGGTGAGTCCTACACGGTGAAGCAGGACATTACCATGGAGGACCTGCTGGTGCGCACGGACTATGTGATTCGCCATGAAACGGATGTTACGCGTCACCAATTGCTCCGCAATCGCGTAACGGTTTTCAACGCCATAGCCTCTTTCACCGATCCCCACACGCTGCGGCTGAGTTTGGTGGATGGGTCCGGTGAGAAGGTGGTGAGCGCGGCGAACGTGGTGATTGCGACGGGCACGGAACCCACTCGAGCCTCGCATATCCCTTTCGACGGCCAGAGTGTTTTCGTCAGCGACGATATCCTGGGGCTGAAGCAACTGCCGCGCACTTTGGCGGTGGTGGGCGCGGGAGTCATCGGTTGCGAATACGCCAGCATCTTTGCGGCGCTGGGCATCCGTGTGACTTTGGTGGACCGTCTTCCACGCCTGCTGCCTTTTGTGGACAAGGAAGTTGTGGAGTCGCTGGATTACCACTTGCGTGAAATGCGGATGACGATATGGTTGGGCGAGACCGTCACCTCCATCGAGCGCGTGGAAAACGGATCGGGTGTCCACGTAAGGATTCGGCTTGCCAGCGGAAAGCAGGTCAGTGCGGAGAAGGCCTTGTATAGCATCGGCAGAACGGGCGCCACGGCCGCCCTGAACTTGCCCGCGGCAGGCCTGCAAGCCGACGAGCGGGGCCGCCTCAAGGTGAACTCCGACTATCAGACGGAGGTGCCCCACATTTTTGCCGCCGGAGATATCATCGGCTTCCCCAGCCTTGCTTCTACTTCTATGGAGCAGGGCCGCCTGGCGGCCTGCCACGCCTTTGGCGTTGAAGGCCAAAGCGCCCCGTCGCTGTTTCCCTACGGCATCTACACCGTTCCGGAGATCTCTTACGTGGGCCGCAATGAAGAAGAACTCACGCAGCAGAATGTTCCTTATGAAGTCGGCAAAGCCGCCTACGGCGAAATCGCACGCGGCCAGATCATCGGCGACGACATCGGGATGCTGAAGCTGCTCTTCCATCGCGAGTCGCGTGAGCTTCTGGGTGTGCATATCATCGGGGAGAGTGCGAGTGAGCTCGCCCATATCGGCCAAGCCGTGCTGACCTACGGCGGGAAAATCGACTATTTCATCCACAACGTTTTCAATTATCCCACCCTCGCGGAAGGCTATAAAAATGCTGCCTTCGACGGGATTAACCGGTTGGCGGAGTGAGTAAGCTGCTGACCTAGGTAACGACATGCGAGAGATGCCGCTCTGAACCGCCGGTAGGTTTAGGAATGCCCGCCAAAAGCCGCAGGCCTTGAAAAGCAGGTGTGCGCTACTCGCTGCCGACTCGGCCCCGCCCACTGTCATTCTGAGCGGAGCGAAGAATCTCGCTCTGCCCGCCCTGAAACCCGAAACCTGGAACCAGTCCTGTCATTCTGAGCGCAGCGAAGAATCTCGCCCTGCCCGCCCTCAAACCCGACACCTGAAACCAGTTCTGTCATTCTGAGCGCAGCGAAGAATCTCGCCCTGCCCTCCTCACACCTGAAACCTGTTCTTCACTGCCCACTCTAACCCGTCCCTTCGGAACATCGCAGGCCCAAAAAAGCGGGGGCCCGCGCCACCCCGCCGTCTAAGGCAAAGCCGTCTCAGGCCGCCAAGGCCGCCTAAGGTAACTGTTAAACGGAAGCAAATTGGTGTAACCTAACTCACAATTATGGCGAACGAGAGCCCGGCTAAAGGCACAGGAAAACCCTCGGCGATGGTCGATACGCGGGTCATTTATTGCGGCGATAACCTTGAGCAGTTGAGGAAGCTGCCCGACGCCTGCGTTGACCTGATTTACATCGACCCGCCTTTCAATTCCAATCGCAATTACGAGGTCTTCTGGGGCGAGACCAAGGAAAAGCGCGCATTTGAAGACCGCCACGCCTCAACCCAGGCCTACGTCGAATTCATGCGGCCACGGTGCGTGGAGATGGCGCGGGTGCTCAAGAAGACGGGCAGCTTCTATTATCACTGCGACTGGCACGCCAGCCACTACGTGAAAGTAATGCTCGATCAGATTCTCGGGGAGAACAACTTTCAATCTGAGATTATTTGGAAACGGACTTCCAGCCACGGGAATGTGGGACGCAGTTTTGGCAACAACACCGACAGTGTGTTCTTCTACACCGGCGGCACCGATTATACCTGGAATCAGGTGTTCGTCCCTTACTCCGATAAGCACGTCGAAAGAAAATTCACAGGAATAGATCCAAGCGGACGGCGCTACACAACGAGTGATCTACGAAATCCCGGAATCCGACCTAATCTTCATTATCCGTACACCGCGAGCGATGGGATCACGTATCAGCCACATCCTAACGGCTGGGCAGTCAGTCGTGAAGTCATGGAACGATATGACCGAGAAGGTCGGCTCTACTTTCCGAAAAGCCACAATGGCCGCTTAAGGCTCAAACGTTTCCTTGATGAGACCCACGGCGAAAGGGTGCAGAACCTGTGGGATGACATCGCTCCAATCAATTCGCAGGCTGACGAACGTCTCGGGTATCCAACGCAGAAGCCGCTTGCCCTGCTGGAGCGGATTGTGAAGGCTTCTAGCAATCGCAACGACATCGTTCTGGACGCATTCTGCGGCTGTGGGACGGCCCTCGTCGCTGCCGAGACCCTAGGTCGGCAATGGATTGGCATCGACATCTCACCCACGGCCTGTCGAGTAATGGCGAAACGGCTGCGCGACGTGTGCAAGTTGCGCGAGGATGACAATTACTGGCGGCACGGCAAGGGCTTTCTGGTGCGCGACTTGCCTCGGACGGAGAAACAGTTACGCGAGATACCACCCTTCGAGTTCGAGAACTGGGCGGTGATTGCATTGGGTGGGATTCCAAACAAGACACAGGTTGGCGATATGGGCGTCGATGGCCGCATTTATCCGCTTTCGGCTGTGCCCCACGAAAGCGGCAAGGCGGCGGGACAACTGGACTTCATGGACGACTGGTATCCCATCCAGGTGAAGCAGGGGGACAAGGTGGGCCGCCCAGACATTGACAAGTTCGAAGCTGCCATGATAAGGGCCAAGCGAAAAAAGGGCTTCTTTGTGGGCTTTGATTTCTCCAACGACGCGCTGGCCGAAATCGGCGCGTTCTTCAAAGCTCAGCACACCGTAATCGTGCCCCTCACCGTACGCGAAATTCTGGACGAACAAATCGCCCAGAAACTGGCATAGCGGCGTGCCACCGCGGACGCAGGATGCAAGCCTGCTCTATGCGTTTTCTGCGATTTCAGCCAGCTTTGAAACAGCGTCTTTGAGGAGGTTCGTTGAGAGATCATGTATCGAGTAGCCGTACCACTCTTGGCACTTCAGACTAAGGGGGTTGTGCGACCACCCAATGTTCCCGCCCTTGGCGTGAAGCTCCCTGATTAATCTCGCCCTCTCTTCCTCGGGCGTCTCTCCGGAGCGGCCCGCCCACTTCCATTTTCGAAGATCGGACATGACCGATGCGAATTCGGACCGGGTACCGCAGAGGTAGCGCGGAGGTACGCGTCGTTTGCGTTCCTCCGCGGCTCTTCCCTCACAGACAACCCCCGTCCGAGACTTCCGCGTGAAGTTGGTCCACGTGCTCGCGACACGCGTGACGGTAATCCTCCGCACAGGCCGAAGCGAATGAGGATTCACATCCCATCCAAGGGCCGCGGAGGAACCCAAACTGCGGCTACCCCCGCGCTTCCTGCCCTACGGACTTGCTCCGGTCGGAAGCAAAAATCAGAGCGAGATTCTTCGCTTCGCTCAGAATGACAGTTCTAAGATTCGGCCCCAACCACCCACAGTCATTCTGAGCGCAGCGAAGAATCTCGCTCTGCGACGAGGTGACTCGGCAACCAAACATCAGGGCGTCGACCTTTTGGCCCCCAATCCGTCGATAACGCGTGGGTAAACCACGCGGACGTAGGGGCGAGGCGGCGCCTCGCCCCTACAGGCAGCAGCAGGTGAAACCCGATGCGGCGTTTGGTGGCCTCGGCCATGCGCCCCTACCAGTCTCGCCCGCCGTTACCGAAGGATTAGCGACACCATCTCTGACCCGGAATGACAGAATGACAATCAGAAGAACTTTTCAACAGCCTGGTCAGGGACGACCGACCCCAGGTTTGCACGGTAGTGTCTCAGTTCGACGTAGGGGCGGCTTTACGCCGCCAGTTGGCGAGTTAAACTCGCCGCTACGAATTCAAAATGAGACACTACGGTCCGCAATTTTCGCTTTTCCGCGCTTTTTGCTTGACAAGCCCGCCGGCCTATGATAGCCTATCATGGTTGTCTATTTCGCGACGTTTTGTCGCTAAGGGAGTGCCGACATGCTCGGTAGGGAATGAAAAAACGGGGTCGCTCAGGCGAGCCGGGGGAAGCTGGGTTTGAAAACAACAAAAAAATACGAACGAAGCCAGTATGTTATTGAAAACACAGGAAGGCATGTGCGATACGAACTCAAAACGAACTCAAAATGAGCCGCAATTGAGTGCTAAAATGCGCGCATTACGCGTAAGATTCGAGTTTTCGAGCACTGCACAGGCTTTGGCGGAGGCAGCGAACGGGAAGGACGGCCGTGGACGAAATCGCCCGGCCGGGGGAACCCAGAGGACTGCGAGAGAATACGAAAATCGTGGGAACGAAGCCAAGGAGTACTTGAAAACAAAGGACATCACTTTTTTGAAGGTTGCAAATCTTTGTGCGCAAATTAACAGCAATCTCACCCTAAAGGGAGCACATGACGCGACATTTTGCGAAAACGAAGCCAGGACTGACGACTCCCAGCGTGCCGGCATGACAGTGACAAGTAGTCGGCTAGACAAACTCGGGACTTCCATCGGCGCCGATCCGATCTCCGGCTGGGCCGCCGCATCTTATCGACGGATTGTGGTCTGCGCTTTGCTCTTGACACGGGCTCGAGTTGCGATAGGCCATTCCCATTGTCTCGTGCGTGGGGTTGTTAGCCGCCGCGGGAAGCAGGTTGGAAATCCCCCCGGTGGCGGGGGAATGGGGTCGAAGACAAAAAAAGATACTAAAATAGAGGGAACGAACTATCCCATCTGTTGCAAACAAAGGACTTAGAATTTTTGACGTGCTCAAAACGAACTGGTTTTTCGATGCAAAAACGCCCAATCGAACTCAAAAAATGGCCAAAAACCCACCTTTTGTGCACCATTGGACCCCAATTCTGAGGAGCGAAGCATGAACAATTCTGTCTCCACGGATCTGCCTTCGGCTAGCCAGACTTCGGACATCCTCACCGAGGTGGCTCTCAACCTGCGTTGGTCCTGGAATCATGCCGCCGACCAGCTCTGGGAACGGCTCGATCCTGAGCTGTGGGACCTGACCCATAACCCTTGGCTCGTCTTGCAAACGGTCTCGCAGGAAAAGCGGCGCGCCGTGACCAGCGATCCCGGTTTTCAAAGGCTCGCCCAGGAGATCGTGCAGAAGAACCGCGCGATGGTGAAGCCGGCAGGATGGTTCCAGGAAGCGCATCCGGACGCCAAACTCGAGAGCGTTGCTTACTTCAGCATGGAGTTTATGTTGAGTGAAGCGTTGCCGATCTATTCCGGCGGCCTCGGCAATGTGGCGGGCGATCAGCTCAAGGCGGCAAGCAACCTGGGCGTTCCCGTTATCGGAATTGGTTTGCTTTATCAGCAGGGGTATTTCCGGCAAGAAATTGATGCCGAAGGTAACCAGCAGGCGCTTTACCCGTTCAATGATCCCGGCCAGTTGCCCATAGCGGCCGTGCGCGAGCCCAATGGCGAGTGGGTGCGCTTCCCGCTTGCTTTTCCGGGCTTCCAACTCTGGCTCCGCGCCTGGGAAGTGAAAGTTGGCGGAGTCGTACTGTATCTGTTGGATACCAACGATCCGGCCAATATTCCCTCGCATCGCGGTATTGCCAGCGAACTGTATGGTGGCGGCCAGGAGTTGCGGCTGAAGCAGGAGATCGTTCTGGGGATCGGAGGATGGAGATTGCTCCGCATCCTGGGCCTCGAGCCGCAAGTCTGCCATCTGAATGAAGGGCATGCTGCTTTCGCCGTGCTCGAGCGGGCTTGGTCCTATATGCAAACCACCCACCAGCCGTTCGATGTTGCGTTGACGGTTACGCGCGCGGGGAATCTCTTTACTACACACACGCCGGTCGACGCCGGCTTCGACCGCTTTGCGCCCGAGTTGATGGCGAAGTATTTGAAAGAGTACGCGGAAGAACGGCTTTCGATTCCGCTTCAAGATATGCTTGCCTTGGGGCGGCGGAACAGGAATGACGCGGGCGAGCTGTTCAACATGGCGTATCTGGCGATGCGAGGCAGCGGCGCGGTGAACGGCGTGAGCAGGCTGCATGGAGAAGTAAGCCGCCGGATCTTTCAAGTTTTGTTTCCCCGCTGGCCGGAGCGCGACGTGCCTGTCAGCCACGTCACGAACGGCGTCCACACGCCGACTTGGGATTCCGCTGAAGCCGATCGCCTCTGGCACGCTGCCTGCGGGAAAGAGCGGTGGATGGGGAGCGCGACGGACTTCGAAAGCGATTTTGCCCAAGTTAGCGACTCCCAGCTTTGGCAGTTGCGCGCCGAGGCGCGGCGCTCGCTTATTGCGTACGTCCGTAAGTGGCTCCACCGGCAACTGATCAGCCAGGGCGTGGCTTCCGATCAGGTGGCGCGCGCCGAGCAGATTCTCGATCCCAACACCCTGACCATTGGCTTTGCCCGGCGCTTCGCCACCTACAAGCGTCCCAACCTGCTACTGCACAACCCTGAGCGGCTGGCTCGAATCCTCACCAATTCGTCTCGGCCCGTGCAGCTTATTCTTGCCGGTAAGGCTCATCCCCAGGATCTAGCGGGACAAGCGATGGTGCAACAGTGGGTCCGCTTTGTCCGCCGTCCGGACATTCGCCCGCACGCGGTGTTTCTGAGCGACTACGATATGCTCATCGCTGAGCGCTTGGTGCAAGGGATGGATGTGTGGATCAACACACCCCGGCGCCCCTGGGAGGCCAGCGGCACCAGCGGCATGAAGGTGCTGGTCAATGGCGGGCTCAACCTATCCGAGCTCGACGGCTGGTGGGCGGAAGCGTACTCACCGGAGGTGGGCTGGGCTTTGGGTGATGGCAAGGAGCATGACGCCGATCCCTCCTGGGATGAGGCCGAGGCCGAAAGCCTCTACGATTTGCTCGAGCGCGAGGTCATTCCGACGTTCTACTCGCGCGATGAGAGAGGAATCCCTGCCGGCTGGGTGGCCCGCATGCGAAAAAGTATGGCCTACCTTACGCCGCGCTTCTCGGCCAATCGCGTGGTGCGAGAGTATACCGAGAAGCATTACTTGCCGGCTGCGGCGGCTTACGAACAGCGCTCCGCCAACGGTGGCCAAATGGGCGTCGAACTGCTCCAGTGGCAGCGGGAACTGGCGCTCCACTGGTCAGGAGTGCGATTCGGCTCTCTCGCGAGCGAAACACAAGGCGACCATTATACGATTCGGATCCAGGTCTATCTTGACGACCTCGACCCGGAGGCGGTGAACGTGGAACTCTATGCCGAGGGCCAGAACGGCGCCGACCCAGTCCGGCAGCCCATGCAGCGCGGCGAGCAACTGGTGGGTTCGGTCAACGCTTTCCTTTACGTCGCTAACGTCCCCGCGACGCGCCCGGCAAGCGATTACACGCCTCGGGTGGTCCCTTACAAATCCGGGGCCTCCGTACCGCTGGAGGCCCCATTCATCTGCTGGCCTGACGCCCCCTAGGGATTGTCGAATTCGATTGAAGATCGCCGATTGAAACCACATCGCCACAGGTCTTTTTCAATCGGCCATCGACATTCTCATCAATCGTCAATCACGGCGCCTACCGCGCAGGGCGCCCTAAAGTTGGAGCCGAGCCTGGCAACGTGTAGCGCAGGTTGACGAACACCTCGTTCAGAGTCGCATTTGCGGGCTGGCCGGTGGCAACGCTCCAGGGATCGCGCGTGAGGTACGAGTACTGGGCGATGAGGTTCAGTGCGCCGTACTTGGGATGCTTCCAGATGGCCTGGTTGAAGCCAAAAGTGGCCTCCTGGATGGTACGATTCTGGCTGCTCGATGAGCCGGTGTAGCCATAGCCAACGAGTTTGCCGGTGGTATCGATCACGGGGTCGCGGCCGATCATAATGCCGCCGTAATAAGCAAAGATCAACGTATTCTTGTTGGTATACTCGAAACCTGAAACCGTGGAGCTGCTGTGGAGCGGCGTAATGCTTCCGTCGGCGTTGGCAACCAAATCCGGGGCTTGGCCGAAGATGTAGCGGCCGCCGCCATCACTCCAGAAGTTGTTAGTGATCAAGCGAAGTCCCTTGAATATTTCCACATGCAGATTCGCGAAACCGCCTCCGCCCTCGCTCGAGAAATTGGCAGCAGGAATGGCTGCAACGGCAGGGGCGGTCTTGGTGGCGGCAACGGCAGCGACGCCGGGATAATAGACTTTAAAGCTCCGCTCCACCCCCCCGATTTCGAAGTGAACCCGTTTGCTGGGATCTAATGCCAATTTCGCAATGATATCGGGAGCAAGGTTGGGAGTGGCTATGCCACCGGAGCTTGCGCTAAAATCCAATTCGCCCGCATAGGGCGTAGCGAGCCCCGAGGGAAGGACGATGGAGGAACCTCCCGACGAGCCTCCGGCATATTGGTCCGGACTGTCGATCGCGACGGCGAAGGCCGCTTTGCCGGAAGGGTGATGATAAGCGAAGCGCAATTCGGGGATGCGTCCCCAAAACAAGCCCGCTTGGTAGTTTACGTCCATATCTTGCGTGTAGAAGATGTCGGAAGGAAGGGGCGAGATACCTTTGCGGCCTGGAGTGAGCAAGCTCCAGGTTTGGCCACCCAGAATTTCCCAACCGCCCTTCATAACATCGACCCAGTACAGCCGCGCGCGGAGAAGTTGGCTATTGCTCGACACCGCAATGTTGGTGCTGGCCGGCGTCCCCAGAAAGTCGGCTTCCATGTATCCGATGACGTGAGCGCCCTTCACGTCCGCATCGGTCCGGAAGCCGATTCGGGAGTTCTGTATGCTGAGGCGGAACTCGCTCAGATTAGTCTGGTAGGGGAGTACGCCGCCCGTGCTCGTGGCGTAGGGAATGCTCCCGAAGCTAGTGCCGATGTTACCGCCAGCGACATGGTTGTGAAATACACCTGTGAAATCCATAAATCCCACAGGGGTCAAAGTAGCGCTGCCGATGTGGAATGTGAGCGGTGAGACTTGATCGCCTTCCTTCGCTGCTTCCTGGGCTGCGGAGTGGATCGCTGCGGACGGGGTCAGCGTGGAGGCGAGCAGGCCGCCGCTGCTGTCCGCGGAACTGTTGTTCTTGGCTTTCGGAAGCACGGGACTGGTCGAGGCCACTTCGCCGAGGTTCGGCGTGGCGACCACCGCATTCTGCGTTGGCGCCGGCTCCGGCGCCGTTGGCGCTGGCGCTGCCGCGGCCGGCGCCACCTTGGCCGTGGCCGCCGCCGGGGTTTGATCCAGCTTCTGCTTCATCTGGTTCACAATTGAACGTAACTGTTCGATTTCCTTTTGTTGTTCTGCAACCTGCTGCTTCAGCGTCGAAACATCGTCTTTCTTGCCGGAATCTTTTGACGAGTTATCCGGCGCGGTTTGCGAAAATACAGGCGCAGCGAGCGCAATCATCATCACTGCGACCGCAAGGCACCTGCAGAAAGTTACTCTGGTCTGCATTCTTTGCCCCTCCGATTCGAGTGTATTTGTTTCATTGGGATTATCAGTACTCAACTTAAATGAATCGAGCTAATCATGGCGGGGGTGTATTCATGGTGCGTTACGTTATTGTTACATTTCTGTGAAGGGCAAAAAGGCGTTGCACAATGAGAGACTTGTCGTACTTGAAATTTTTTTTGGCTTGCGGTTGGGCGACGGCGCGGTTTTGCGGACTATTAATCGAGCACCGGTCAGGCTGGTGCGGCGCGGCGCCCCGGTGTGCTGGCGTGAAAGCCTCAGTTGCGGTCTAACGCTGTTTACCGTGGAATCGGTTCATTCTGTAGATTGAGTCATTCAGTGGGCAGTGGAGGCCTCGTGCTTTTCGAAGTCTGCGGCGTTTCGCTTTGAGCATCCTGAAATCGAGAAAAGCCGCAGATTCCCTACAGGGCGAAAGTCAGCGCTAACCGCTCTCGATTTTCGTTTCTTCGATCTTCAGGACCCGGCAATTCTGAGTATCGTAGGGTTCACATAACTCTCCGGAAAGAACCCCCATCGCCAGCACGACGCACTTTGCAAGTTGCCGAATTCTCGCCTCGCTGACCGCTTTGAGCCGAGACCTTGAGGGGAACAAGCTTTCCTTTCTCACAGTGGAGGTGTTTTCAGCTTGGGCCTCCGAGGCCTCGGCCAGACCCGTCTCGCCAGGTTTCAGCCGCACATGCGTCTCGAGCCCGCGCAGGGTGGTGGAAAGGGGTACAACCAAGACTGTGCTGGCCCTCGGATGTTGATTCCTTGCGTCCAGAGAGACGACAACCACTGGACGCGCGCCTTTGTCGGAAGGATCCGAGGGCATGCGAACAAACCAGATTTCACCGCGGCGGGGGTGAACGGGTTGGTGTTCCGTCACTGGATTCACTCCATCTTGACGGCAAGAGCTGCCTCGCTCAATTCACCCCACGCGTTCTGTTCCTCGGCCTCTTTGGTGGATAACGAGTCGTAGTACAGGGCCGTATGCGCGCTCAGTTCTTCAAGCTCAGCGCGCGCTTGGTCATCTGCGACAAGGCGCTCAACGTAAGCACTTACGGAAGGCGCCCCCCTCCGTCCGCTATGGGCTTTGAGAAAGCGGACCCTCTCCTTGGAAAGCGAAACGGTAATGCGCTCCTTCGCAGAAGCCCGACCCGACATCCTGGGGCCGGTTGTGCGGGTACCTTGTTTCTTCATACCAGTCGTATGCATATCGATCGTATTACTGTTGTGTTGCCGCATTTGTCAAATTCGGGGGCGCAGGGGTGGCGAAACAGTTTGATAGTGTAGCGGCGAATTTAGCTTGCCCATTGGCGGCGTAAAGCCGCCTCTTCATCAAACTGTACCGCTACCGGCGCGAGGAGCGCCGTATTTGTCGACCGCGGGTTTCCGTGGGAATCGGGATTCTGCCGGCAGGAGGATCCCTCGCGAACGGAAGAAGAGCTTCCCGTGTTTTGTCAAACTCGGCCCAAAAAGGCAAACCCCGGAAGCCCCTGGAGGCGCTTGCGGGGTTCGATATTCCAAATCGAGGCAACCTCGAAGGCCACCGGGCTGGGGACCTAGAAGAGGATCTTCAGGCCGAATTTAATGACGCGGTTTCCACCGCTGGTAAGGGACGGAACGCCGAACCCGGTCCCCTCATCCAAATACCCCGCGTCGTCCAAGTAGGAATCGACACTGGAGAAATTGGGGTGGTTGAACACATTCAGGAACGCCGTGTGGAACTGGACCGCCACGCGTTCAGTCACCTTGATGTTTTTGAGGAGATTGAAGTTCGCCGTGTTGGTTCTGGCGTCCCGCAACGTGTTGCGTCCCACATTCCCCCACGGCGACCCGTAGACGGTGTCCGCATAGGCGCCGTTGACCAGGAAGCGAGCAGCGCTCGCGCTGATTGTCTGCACCGCCCCCGTCGTGTTAGCAGCATTCCAATTCAATAGAGTGTTGGGCGTCGCCGTGCATGCGAGGCCGTTGTAACTGCACAGGTCACCGGCATAAATAGCAATCTGGGAAACAGGAGCCGAAGGCGACAACAGGAAGGGGCGAGCTGACTCATAAGGCCCTACATAGTGGGCCATGAAGGCCGTGTCGTAAACGTCCCCGCCCGTACAATAGTTGAGGCAGTATTGGATGGGGGTGTATGGCTCGCCGCTGGAGAGAATGTAGGTACCCGAAAGCTCCCAGCCGCCCAGGACGCGCCCTACGAACCCTGGTTGATTACGGAAGATGGGGATTTGTTCGACGAAGGTCAGCGACCAGTTCAAGGGGAAATCAATTCCCGAAAGAGAGTGCTCGCCATGCAAAGTGTCGAAAGGATCTTGAGCGAAGGCGATGGGGTTGCCCGGTCCCCCCGTTGGGAAAATGTCACTTGCATTATCGGTCGTCTTGCTCCAGGTGAAGCCCGTGCGGAGGGTCAACTGCCTCCACAGATTGGTGGCGCGCAACTCGTTCTGCCACCCCGCGTAATCCGATACCGCGGTGTTGGTGCGCAAACGCTGGATGCCCAGATTGCAGTTCTCTCGTCCTACGGCCTTGGCCACCACGGCATTGGCCGACGCGCAGGGCGTCACTCCGGAAGGAACCAAGTTGGGGAAGCTGGACGCTAACCCGGCAACCAAGGGATTGCCATCCAAGGAGTCGAAGAGGCTGCCCCCGTGATTGCCCACATAACGTGACTCAAAAACGGCATGGGGACCGAGTTCACGCTGGATTCCGAAGGACCAGCCCTGCACATGGTCGGGCCCAAAGTCGGGCTTCACGGTCGTCTGGTAGGAATTGCGGGGATCCTGGACGCCCAGGGTCAAATAAGGCGCCAGTTGGGACCTGACGATATAACCAAGAGGATCGCCAGGAAGCGGGTTCTCGGCGGCGGTAGCGCCACTAAGCGACTGGGACAACACCACCGGCGTGGAGTTCTGAATGTTGAGGTAGATATTGTAGAAAGCAGGGTCGTAGGTCAGGCGGTAGCCCCCGCGGAAAACCGTCTTTCCACTTCCACCAAAGATTCCGCCCCAATTGGGTGAATAGGCAAAGCCGGCGCTGGGTCCGAAGTCATGTTTGTGGGAGGGAAGTCTTGGGAAGACTCGGACCGAAAGCGGGAGGGAGGGATTGAAAAGGGGAGCGGAACCCGTTTCATTTTTCGTGGTCTCGGTGTTAAACAGATTTGCCGGCTGACCAAAATAGGCATAGGAGAGGCCTAAACTCAGGGTCAAATTCCGCGAGGCCTTAAACTCGTCGCCCACATAAAGGAAATTGTCGTGTTCGCGGAAGTCCAGTTCTGGGTTTCCCACGGTGAGGCCGACCGACGACGGGATGTCCTGAATGTAGTCGGCTATCGTGCTGTATCCGTAAGTCCCGTTCTCGTTGGCAGGGAACACGTTCGGGGAGCGTTGGTAGGTAAGGTTCGCGCCAGCCTTGATCGTATGCTTCCCCTTCATCCAGGACAAGTTATCCTGCAACTGATAGGTGTTGACGATGCGCCCCTGGGGTAGATTACTTGCATAACCGAAGCCGGCGTAACCCGAAGGCGTGCTGATGCTGGCAAGGCCTTGGGCCCAGTCCCCCTGCTGAGGAAGTGTGTTCCCGTAAGAGTTTCCACCAAACTCAACACCCAGACGCCCATAGGCGAGGCGCGCTTCGTTCACGAGCGTGGGTGTGAAGTTGCGCGTCCAGTCCAAACCGGCTTGGTCGCCCACACTGGGAACGTCGCCCGGGAAGCCTGCCCAGGCGGTGCCAGTGCCATTCACGGGGGTGTCTTTCTGGTGAATAAATCGTCCGTAGACACGGTCCTTGGATCCCTGGTAGTCCATACGTGCCATATAATCCCATTCTTTATAAGGATCCGGTAGGCTGCGCTCAACCCCCGCAAACTCGACCGGTGTGGCGGAAAGAAGGCTTCCGTTCGTGCACGTAACGCCCGTGATGGTCTTGTCCGTTAAAGAACTAGCCTGGGGGCTGACAGACCCTGCTTTGATGGCATACGGCCCGTACTTATTCAGCGCCTGGATAACGCCGCTATTGGGGAGGCAGGAACTAAGCGTTGCCAAGCCGGTGGGAGTTGGCTCAAGGCTTCCAGTCGAGTCTACAAAGGACCCGGGTATGATTTCGTTGTCGAATCCCCCGAACACAAAAACCCGGTTCTTCACAATCGGGCCGCCCACGCTAGCGCCGCTAAATTCGTCATTGTAGGGCGGCACCTGGGTAAGACCTTCAAAGGCCTTTTGCGTGTTGGTCAGCGTGGCGGTCTTCCAGCTATTCTCGGAGCCGAAGATGGAACCGTGCCAATCATTGGTGCCCGACTTGGTGACGATGTTCACCACCGAACCCGAGTTGCGGCTATATTCAACGCCAAAATTGCTGGTGGTCAACTGGTACTCCGAGACCCAGTCCGTGTTGCCAATAAACATACCCGGGCCGGCCACGGAGTTGTCATTGTTGTTCGCGCCGTCGATTTGTTGGTCGTTGTTGCGGCCGCGGATTCCATTTACGGTAAAGCCGACACCGTTAGTATTCGAAAAGTTGTCGCCGCGAGAATTGTTGACTCCGGGAAGCATGATAGCAAGCAAATCCAAGCCCTCATTACCGAGCAAGGGCAGTTCGGTGATGGTGGAATTGCCTAAGCTGTTCGTAACCTGTGCTTCCGTGGCTTCCATCAGGGGGGCGGTGGCGGAGACTTCGACCAGAGTGGTAGCTTGGCCAACCTCCAATTGCAATTTCCCCACGGGAGTGGTGGCCGCGGCCGTCACGCCAACGCCCGTCATCTCCAGCGTTCGGAAGCCCTTCATGGTAACCGTCAAGTTGTAGCTCCCAATGGCCAACAAAGGGATGCGGAAAGCTCCGGTGGCGTCCGAAACGGCTGAGCCTGTCGAGCCGGTGGACGGATCACGTACTTCGATTTGCGCCCCCGGCACTACCCCGCCCGAGGCATCCACAAGCGAGCCTTCGATAGCCCCCTTAACAACTTGTGCCCAGCTCGTATTCGCGGTGGCTCCAATGGCCAAGACAAGCGCCGCCAGCAATGAAAACCCCAGCATTTCTGTCGGTCTCTTTGGGCTATTACGCATCATTCCTCCTAAACTAAGTATTTTGTTTAACTTGCCTCATGACACTTCTGACACTCCAGCCCATCAAATTCATTGATTGACCCGTGCGTTGGAGGGGGTGTTGTAGGCGACGTTCTCGCGTTGCGCACGTTCTACCCCTTCTGCGCAACGTAGGCCGCCACACCGTTGCGGTCATGGCTAGACAGGTTTGTAAAGACTCTCAGACGGTGCGAGTTTAAGTTGAGCCCTAACGACCCGGGAACTCCCTGAGTCCGAATAACTACCAAGTAAAGCGTCAAGTTCCGGAAGACAAAATGTCAAGCAATCCGCCTTCCAAATTCGCTGCGATGCTAACTCCTTGATCCTGCTTTCGCGCTTCAAATAATAAGCCTCGGGCTACTTTCCTAAATCCCAAAAATTGGATTCCGATACGCAAAACTGTATCGTTTCCTACTCGTTCCCCTGCCATGACAGCCGCCAGTCCATTAGCGCTTCTTGGCAACCTGTTTACTCTAATGTCAACGAGGCATAGGGCGTTTGCGGTGGGGTGGGTAGCGCAGCAGACTTGTTGCCTTCCGAAGTCTGCCCCTCCTCATGGCGCTCTAACGCGTCGCGCGATTTCGGGGCCCAGCCTTTGGAAGTGGCTCGCGTTCCAGGTGTAAATGGTCTTGGCGTGGGCCCTTAGAGCGCATTGCGCGAGGAGCGCGTCGTAGATCGCACCGCCAACGATTCCGTTCGCCGCGGCTTCCTGCACCGCTGCGAAGTATTCCTCGGGGTCGAGGGTCACGAGCATGAGTCGTTCCCGGATGTTTTCGAGAAACAGCAGAACCTGCTCTCCGCTGAGGCGGTGCCGGCCAGGCGGACGGGTCAGGGTGGAGTTGCGGCACAGCGCGTATCGCAGACTCTCCGAAGGGCGGAAGACTCTGATATCCGGACGCCTTCCCGTTAGGCCGCGCCCGCCGCTTCGTGCCCGCCATTTTGTCCTTCTCTTGCGCAGTTTTCGCTTGACAACCCGGCCCGTCTATGATAGCCTAGAACTATGAGGGTCGGGGAACGGCGCGCGTCGGCGGACGGTGCTGGAAGACAACGGGGGATGACTCCGGCGGGGGCGGAGGGAAAGAAACAATCAACAACATTTTTTATGACGAACGAAGCCAGTATATCTTTGAAAACAAAGCACCGATTTTTGAAACGAACTCAAAACGAACTCAAAAACGAAGCCCATTTCGAGCGCAAAATGCACAGCGCGAGGCAAAAACCAGCCTTAAATGGACAAGGCTAGGAGAACTTCTCCAAACCACCGCCAAAAGGAATGGCGGAGCCCTCCGGAAGGGCCGCTCGGTCTTTTTGTCGCTCTGAATCCTGAACCCTGAATCCTGCCTCAGCACCGTTCCACGCGGCAGAGCAGCGCCGTGTGCGGCCAACTGCCGATCACACCAAACGGCTGTAGTGTACCTCTGAGCGGGTTCCAACGAAATGGAGTAGAATGAGAATCCGAAACCCGCCGGCTTTCGCGGCGTCAGTGATTCGTCGCGTCGAAGGTTTCTGCAATGAAATGGTAATTGATGGTCACAACCTATTGCGGCGACCTGAACGGTGCTCCCGATTGGTCTTATGGATAGCAGTAGGGGGGGCAGTCTTGCTTACCCCCGGCTTCTTGCGGGGGTCGTGGGATGGCCCGCCAAACTCCCCGACAGCGAGCGCGCACTTTCTTCCGGATCGAGTCGTTTCACCTGGCCAGGGCTCTTTTGCCGGCGGCGATTTCGACTTGCCGTTCGGCCTCGGCCTGCCTGGGGCAACTGGGGCATCAGACGAGGTTGATGCGCAGGCGCCAAGTGGGGATCAAACCGGACGCCCGAGCGGTTCGGCTTCGCCTCCCGCTGAAGACCATAAGCAGTCGACAGACGTAAACGCCATCACCGGCATGGCTGTCGCCCCGCAAACAAACTACACTCCGTTGACCCTGAATGAGCGTTGGAAGCTTTACTTGAAGATGACATATGCCTCCGCAGGCCCTTACTTCAGCCCGCTCGTGAACGCCTTGGCGCTCGATCAAGCCAGCGACACTCCGCGCCAGTGGGGCGACGGGTTTGCCGGCTTTGGCCGGCGATTGGCTTCGCGCGCCGGCAACGCAGTTCTTCAGGGCACTTTTCAAGCACCCTTGGCAGCCCTTCTTCATGAGGATGTCCGGTACATTCCGACCAGCCAGCGCAGCATCCAGCGTCGTGCCCTGCACGCCGTTCTCTACAGTTTCCTTACCTATAACGACAAGGGTCATCCAACCCTCAACATTGCCAACCTCGCCGCCTTCTACGCGTCTACGGCCGTGACAACCACCTGGCTCCCAGGAATTGGCAACTCGGCCAGGTACACATTCACGAATGCCTCCCAGCAGATTGCGCTCAGTTTTCCACTGAACGTCGTCCAGGAATTCTGGCCGGAGATTCAGCGCCATCTCTTCCGGCGGCATTAGCCGGCAGTCTGCCGTCCAAAATGGAGTAATATAGAGATATCAAACCAGCTCTTGGGTGCACGGCCTGAGGGAAACCGGCTTGCCGGTGATTTCATCATAATGAATGGCGGTTCGTTGCGAGAGCGTACGCCTGGGAGATTGTCGGACTAATGCTAAATCGAAGATCCTGGCCAAGCGGCTTGGGGATGGCTCTCCTAATCATCCTGCCGCTCGGGCCATCCCACAAACTGCTGGCCTACCAAAGGGGAGAGTCCCCGTCTTCGGGCTCTTTCGAAACGCCGGCCACACTCGGGAACGATGCGGGACTTGACCTAACTCAAGCGGCTCCGGCCCAAGTTCCAACTCTTTCGCAAACCCAACCTGCCGCTCCCCAAAGCCCAGCCAAACCCGCGGACGATCCGGCAGCCGACCCGATCCAACCGGCTACCACCCCCAAACATAAGGAAAATGACCGGATTTTCTTTGCCCTGCCCAATTACTTGACTGTGGAGAATTCCGCCTCTTTGCCGCCGCTTACGACGGGGGAAAAGTTCAAGACAGTGGCGGAAGGGTGCTTTGACCCTGTTGAGGTCGTGTTCATGGGCATCGAAGCCGGCATCGGCCAAGCCGACAACACAAACCCCACCTATGGGCAAGGGTTTGTCGGTTACTCAAAGCGCTTCGGGACGGCTTATGCCGACGCCATCGTCGGGAACTTCGGGACGGGCGCCATATTCCCTGCGTTGCTGCGGCAGGACCCGCGTTACTACCAGTTGGGAAAAGGAAATTTCCTGCACCGTTTCGTGTACGCCGCCGGGCGTGTTCTTGTCACGCGTTCAGACACGTCGGGGAAAACTCAGTTCAACTTCTCGGAGTTACTCGGCAATAGCATGGCCGCAGGCGTTGCCAATGCCTACCACCCTGGTCCTCATACCCTTGCCAGCAACTCCGGTGTATTAGGCACACAAGTTCTGTTGGATGCCCTCGGCTACGAGTTGAAGGAGTTTTGGCCGGACATTCACCACCTGCTGCTGCGCCTCCACCACCAGCCCTGATTCCCCTCGAGTAGCACAGGCACTCGAGCCAAAGCCCGGGGCCGGCTCAACGCGCCGCGGGCGCCGGCAAAATGGACTATGCTACATGTCGAGGCGACACCATCAGCTTGAGTCCGAACTGAAAACGTAGCTATGGATGGAGTCTCGGTTGGTCAAGACAGCAAGTGGCAGGAGCTTGCTTTGATCAGCAGATAGACTTTGGTCCCTGGCCTGAGGTCGAGGGCATCAAGCGCTTGGGCGGTTATACGGACTTTCAGATCCACACCGCAGGCCGTCAGCAGATCCACCTCTTGCCCCTCCCGCACAACTTGCTTGATAGTAGCCGGTAAGTGGTTTCTTGCGCTTGTCTGTCCGATCCGCTCTCGCGAGACAATAATATCGTCCGAGCGAATTCCAATTATGACCGAGGTGGTTTTTGGCAGCGCGACATACGGGATTACAAGCTGGCATCCCGCGAGGTCTATTACGCTGATTCCTTCGGGTTCGTTGTGATCGTGAACCGTTCCGGCTAAAACATTCTCGCCACCAACTGCTCGTGAGGCCGCCGAGTCTCGAGGTGCGTTGAAAACCTCCGCGGGCTTCCCCTCTTGCACGATGCGGCCTGCATTCAAGATTAGCGCGAAGTCGCCTAGCCGAACTGCGTCAGCCGGACTATGTGTGACGTAGAGAAAGGGGATCTTCGATTTCCGCTGCAAATCAACGATCTCCCCCAACAAGCGCAGGCGAGTCGCCGCATCAAGTGCCGACAGCGGCTCATCGAGCAACAGCATGGCAGGACCTGACCCTAAGGCGCGTGCCAGGGCGACCCGCTGTTGCTCGCCTCCCGAAAGCTGATAAGGGCGGCGATCGGACGCATAGGCAATTCCCAACTGGTCGAGCAGTTCGATTGCCCGGTCGCGCCGCCCCTTAGGAGTGGCCGACCTGATTGCGTACGCGACGTTTTGCACGGCGGTCAGATGCGGAAACAACAGGTAATCTTGGAAGACGAACCCAATACTCCGGCGTTGGATCGGTACGTTGGTCCCTGTCTCCGAATCAAAATAGACTTGTTCACCCAGTTCGATCCTTCCTTCGTCTGGTACCACAATGCCCGCAATCGATCGCAAGATGGTCGTCTTACCCGATCCCGAGGGACCAAAGAGAACCGTGATTCCCTGCCGCGCCATGAAACTGGCGTCCAGCGCAAAGGTAACCCGGCCGTTCGTTCTGAACTCTTTCTTGAGCTTGGCGTTCAGCATCGGATCAGGCACTCTTCGGTGGTCGCGTCAGGACATTGGTGAAATAGATCGTCACAATAGAGGTGAAGGTCAGGATCAGAGCCAAGGCTCGGGCCTGCCGGTCCTCTCCCGCTATGAACGCTTCGAAAATCGCCAACGGCATCGTCTGAGTTTTCCCGGGAATATTACCGGCGAGCATCAAAGTGGCCCCGAACTCTCCCAGCGCACGCGCAAAGCTTAAAACGATGCCCGCCAGAATGCCACGAAACGCCAGCGGTAAGTTCACCCGGAAAAAGGTTTCCAGTTCTCCCTTGCCAAGCGTAAACGAGACCATCTCGTACCGCGCGTCGACTGATTCCAGCGCCGCGCGCGCTGACTTCACCATGATGGGGAGCGCCATCACACCCGCGGCCACCACCGCGCCCTCCCAAGTGAAGGCCAATGTCCAGCCGGTCAGGCGGTATAGGTAGCGCCCCACCAATCCGTGCCTCCCGAGCAGCAGAATCAAGTAGTATCCGGTCACTGTGGGAGGAAGTACCATCGGCAACGTGAGGAGTGCGTCGCACAGTTCCTTAGCGCGAAACTGCCGCTTGGCAAGAACAAAACCTAGGGCGGTACCGACCACAGCTATCAGAAGGGTGGCAAGGCTAACGACCAGAAGTGAGAGCTTGAATGCAGGCCAGATCATCCCCTACTTCGCAGGCTGAAAGCCGTGTTTCTTGAGGATTTGAATTCCCTCAGGACTTAGGACAAGATCCACAAATGCCTTCGCAGCATTCGCACTTGCGCTGTCTCGGACCACCGCCAATGGATACAGGATCGGGCCATAATCTCCGTCAGGGGCCCGAACGGCGACCGAGACCTTACCTTGAGCCACCCGCACGTCGGTCGCATAGACAATACCGGCGTCAACTTCCTCCCGCGCCACGTAGTCGAGGACCTGACGTACATTTTCGGCCAGGATGAGTCGTGAGTCAATCTTCGGCCAGATTTGCGTGTTGCGGAGCAATTGCTCGGCGTACTGCCCCGCCGGGACGGTCTTGGGATTTCCGATGGCGATCTTCGTCACGCCTGGCTTCGCGAGGTCGGAAAACGACTGCACTTGGAGCTTGGAGTTCGTAGGGACCACTAGAACCAGAGAGTTGCGCGCGAAGTCAGATCTGGTTGCCCGATCGATCAGATTCTTCGCCTGCAACTCGTCCATTTCCCTTTCAGCGGCGCTGGCGAAGACATCCACCGGCGCCCCCGCTTCGATTTGTTTCTCCAACTCGCCCGAAGACCCAAACGTGAATGTGATCTTCGTCCCAGTCCGCCGCTCGTAAATACCGCCAATCTCGCTAAAGGACTCTTTGAGGCTGATGGCTGCGCCAACCAGGATTGGGCGATTCTGGCCGGACGCTGAGGGTAGCAAGCCCCTTACAAGCAGCAGCCCAACCAAAGTTGCGGCCATGTACAGTTTGCAATGCCGTCGTGGATTCCCTGTCACGTTAATTACCTGCTGATGTAGGGCCGAACGGCGTTCGGCCCAGGGGCCAGCGCTGCTGGCCCCTACACGAATCGTAGCACGATCAGAAGGTGAAACGACCACCGACTGTCGGAGCAAGGTTGTTGTCGTAGTTATAGGGGACGCCGGGGCGATGAGGAATGGCGATGGCCAGACCGCCGCTCACGTAGGAAAACGCAACTCCGGCAAAAGCGTCGAAACGCTTGGTGAAGTGATGATCCACATAGAGCGACTCCTCGTTAAGGGTGCCCGCGCAGGAACTGCGGAAACCGGCTTCGGGCGAGCAGGTCGTCGGAACACGGAAGTCGTTCTGCCCCTGATGATACCAGGACAAAGTGACGTCGGTTTTGCTGTCGAAAGCGTATTTCCCGCCCGTCCACCAGATCTGCACGAGCTTGGTAGAATCAAGATTGTTGTCTTCGACGCCGCTCATGATAACACTGCCCTGGTCCAAAGCGCCAACGCCTAACGGGTTCGACGGGTTAGTCTGCCAGATGTGTTCGTAGCCGCCAAAAAACTTGAACGGGTCCCACGTATACCTGGCAGCGGCCATAATGGCGCTGTTGTCGGTCACGATGCCATATACGGTGTTGGTCGTTGCGATCAGATTGGCCCCGGTGATGGGGTTTGTATTGATGCTGTCGGTGGTCGACTGATATGACGCCGACGGACTCTGAGGCCCCAGCAAGGGGTTCAATACGCTGATCGCCTGGTTGTAATGCTGGTAGACGACGTCGGCG
>Ga0187876_1001268_pt1 | contig 22186 bp, 16 predicted proteins | sample June2016WEW_17_4_FD_133000 | JGI IMG/M metagenome (GOLD analysis project Ga0187876, IMG submission 133000) | Peatland microbial communities from SPRUCE experiment site at the Marcell Experimental Forest, Minnesota, USA - June2016WEW_17_40 | ecosystem: Environmental > Terrestrial > Soil >...
AGCGCAGGATTGCCCGGAGCGAGCCCGGAGATCATAGCTTCCTCAGTGGCCACTCCGCTCGAGCGCCAGTTTGGGCGCATTGCCGCGGTCAGTGAAATGACCTCCTCGAGCGCCTTGGGGTCGTCCAGCGTCACCTTGCAATTCAATTTGGACCGGAATATCGACGCCGCGGCGCGCGATGTTCAGGCCGCCATCAATGCGGCCCGCGGATACCTTCCGACCAATCTTCCCAGCAACCCGACCTATCGGAAGGTGAACCCGGCTGATTCGCCTATTCTCATCATCTCTCTGACGTCCGACGTCCTTTCCAAAAGCCAGATTTACGATTGGGCCTCCACGATCATGGCGCAAAAGTTGTCGCAGGTGAGCGGGGTGGGGCAAGTTTTCGCGGGGGGCGCCGCGCTGCCCGGGGTGCGCGTGGGAGTGAACCCCACCTTGCTCAACAAGTACGGGATCGGGCTCGAGCAGGTTCGGGGCGTGCTGAGCAACGCGAACTCGAACACCCCCAAAGGATACTTCTCCGACGGCCATCGCATGTGGCAGGTGGGGGCCAACGACCAGCTCTTCCACGCGGTAGATTATCGCCCGCTGATTGTGGCCTACCGGATGGGCTCGCCCGTGCGTCTCTCCGATATTGCCGAAGTGGTGGACGGGCCGCAAACGATCATGTCCTCCGGCTATACCAACGGGAAGCCTTCCATTTTGCTCGTCATCTTTCGCCAGCCGGGCGCCAATATCATCGACACCGTGGACCGCGTCCGGGCCATGCTGCCGCAGCTCAAAGCGGACATTCCCCCGTCCATTAATACGGGCATCGCCATGGATCAGACCCTGACCATCCGCAGTTCGGTGCGGGACGTGGAGCGGACGCTGATCATCTCGGTGCTTCTGGTGATCTTGGTGGTTTTCGTCTTTCTGCGCAATGCGCGGAGCACGTTCATTCCCAGCATCGCCGTTCCGGTGTCCCTGGTGGGGACTTTCGGGGTCATGTACATGCTGGGCTATAGTATCGATAACCTTTCCTTGATGGCCCTCTGCATTTCGACCGGGTTTGTCGTGGACGATGCCATTGTGGTGATCGAGAACATCACCCGCTACCTGGAGAAGGGCATGGCGCCCTTCCAGGCGGCCCTTAAGGGCGCGCAGGAGATTGGCTTCACCGTGCTGACCATGAGCATTTCGCTGGTGGCGGTGTTTATCCCCTTGCTGCTGATGGGGGGGATCGTCGGCCGGTTGTTTCGCGAGTTTGCCGTGACCCTGTCCGCGGCCATTCTGGTTTCCTTGGTAGTCTCGCTCACCGCGACGCCCTCCATGTGCGCGCATCTCCTCAAGCAGCATGAGTCCCACGGCCGGATTTACAGAGCCTCCGAACGAGCTTTCAACGCGGTGGTCGGGTTTTATGGGAGAACCTTGGCCGTGGTCCTGCGTTTCCCGGCCACCACCCTGGCCGTGTTGCTGGCCACGATCGCCCTGAATGTTTACCTTTACATTCATGTTCCCAAGGGGTTCTTCCCGCAACAGGATAACGGGCGCATGATGGGGTCGATCATCGCCGATCAGGACACCTCCTATCAGGCCATGGACAAGATTCTGCGGCAGATGATTGGAATCATCACGGATGACCCGGCCGTGGATGCCGTAAGCGGTTTCTGCGGTGGAGGCGGCCCGGGTGGCGGGGCCATCAACCAAGCGCGGATGTTTATCATGCTCAAGCCCCCCGCCCAGCGAAAAATCACTGCCGACCTGGTGATCGCACGTTTGCGCCCGAAATTGGCGGTTGTCCCAGGCGCGACGCTTTTTATGCAGTCTTCGCAGGACATTCGCGTCGGGGGACGCTTCGGCGCCGCCCAGTATCAGTTCACCATGCAGGGTGATAATCTGCGCGACCTCCAAGCTTATGGCCCGCGCATGTTGGAGGAATTAAGGACTATCCCGTTGATCGTGGATGTGAATACCGATCAGCAGAATAGCGGCTTGCAAAGTTACGTACAGGTTGATCGCTCCACCGCCGCCCGCTTCGGCATATCGTCGCAACTCGTTGACAACGTCCTTTACGACGCCTTCGGAGAGCGCGAAGTCTCAACCATCTACAAGCCGCTCAACCAATATTATGTGGTCATGCTGGTGGGGCGCGCATTTTGGCAGAACCCCTTGTTCCTGCGCCAGGTTTACGCCTATGCGCCGAACGGGCAGGAGGTCCCCTTAAGCGCGTTCTCGCATTTTAGTTCCATCACCGCGCCACTCGCGGTAAATCACCAGGGTCTCTCACCCTCGGTAATGATTTCGTTCAATCTTCAACCAGGTGTGCCCCTGGGGGATGCGGCGGAGGCTATTCTGGCCAGGGCCGCCAAGGTTGGTTTGCCCTCGACCATCCACACTGGTTTCGCAGGGACCGCGCAAGCTTATCAGGATTCACTTTCCAGCGAGCCGCTGCTGATCGCCGCCGCTCTCGCTTCGGTTTACCTCGTCCTGGGCATCCTTTACGAAAGCTACGTTCATCCCGTTACCATTCTCTCCACCTTGCCCTCGGCGGGGGTGGGCGCGCTGCTGGCGCTTTTGCTCACGCGGACCGAGCTCACGGTGATCGCCATCATCGGAATCATTCTGCTGATCGGACTTGTGAAAAAGAACGCCATCCTGATGATTGACTTTGCGCTGGGCGCCGAGCGCAACGAAGGAAAGTCTTCCCGTGACTCGATCTACGAAGCATGCCTGTTGCGCTTCCGGCCCATCATGATGACGACCATGGCGGCCATGCTCGGCGCCGTGCCGCTTGCCCTCGGCACCGGCATGGGCTCGGAGTTTCGCCGTCCGTTGGGAATCGCCATCATCGGCGGCTTGGCGGTGAGCCAGTTGCTGACTCTTTACACGACTCCGGTGGTGTATCTCTACTTCGACCGGGTACAACACTGGTGGTGGAGGCACATAGGTGCTCGGCGTCTCGAAGATGACGGATCGGAGATTACGAAGTACTGAGATGCGAACTATGGATCACGATACAGCCAAACACCCACCTGCGGACTGCCAACTGCCCACTGCCTGCTGCCTACTGCTTTCCGCCCTCTGCCTTCTGTTCCTCTCGGCTGCTTGCATGGTTGGCCCGAAGTACCATCGGCCCACCGCGCCAGCCCCCTCGGCCTACAAGGAAACCCCGCCTGCCACCTGGGCGGAAACGCAGGAGTGGAAGCAGGCTCAGCCCAGTGAAGGAGTGAAGCGCGGAAAGTGGTGGGAGACCTATAACGATCCGGAGCTCAACGCGCTGGAAGAACAGGTGAGCATTTCCAACCAGAATCTGAAAATGGCGGAAGCGCAGTTCCGCGAGGCCAAGTTCGCAGTGAGGATTGCTCACTCCAACCTGTTTCCGACCATCTCCGTCACTCCTACCATAGTGAACGCGCGGTCCTCTATCAATGCAGCTCTCTCTACGGGACGACAAACGACTTATGACCTGCCAGTGAATGTGTCTTGGGAAGCCGATATTTGGGGAAGTGTCCGACGTAGCATTCTGTCGAGCAAGGAGGCTGCGCAAGCGAGCGACGCCGAGTTGGAAAATGCCCGACTTTCTTACCAGGCAGAGCTCGCACAGGATTATTTCGAGTTGCGCGGTACGGATGGCGAGAAAGAATTGCTCGAGACCACCGTGAAATCCTACCAGGATTACCTCAAACTCACCCGGGACAGGTTTAGTAGCGGAGTGGCGTCGGGCTCGGACGTTGCGCAAGCGCAGACTCAATTGGAAACGGCGCGGGCCCAGTTGATTGATTTTAACGTGGCGCGAGCGCAATATGAGCACGCCATCGCTGTCTTGGCGGGCAAAGCTCCCGCGGAAGTCAACATTTCTTACAATTCGATCAAGATCATTCCGCCGGTCGTGCCGGTGGGGCTGCCTTCCCAACTGCTGGAACGACGGCCCGATATCGCCAACGCCGAACGCCAGATGGCCGAGGCCAACGAGCAGATTGGTATTGCCAAAGCTGCTTTTTACCCGTCCATCGGTCTCACCACGAATAGCGCGCCGGTAGGCCTTGAAAGCACATCATTCAAACATTGGATCTCCTGGCCCAGCCGATTCTGGTCCGTAGGGCCAGGTGTGGCGGAAACGGTCTACGATGCCGGCAAGCGCCGAGCCACGCTGAATCAAAACATTGCTGCCTACGACGCTACGGTGGCCAATTACCGCCAGACCGTTCTCACGGCTTTCCAACAAGTCGAGGATAACGTGGCGGCATTACGCGTGCTCGAGGACGAAGCGCAGGCTGAGGACCAGGCAGTGAAAGCGGCCCAGAATGCCCTCGATATCTCGACCTATCAGTACAAAGCGGGGACCGTCAACTACCTCGCGGTAATCACGGAACAAGCCATTCTGCTCCAGGACCAAGTGCAAGCCGTGAACATTCTGACCCGCCGTATGAGCGCCAGCGTGCTCCTCATCGAAGCCTTGGGCGGTGGGTGGGATGCTTCCACTCTGCCTACGCTGCACGACGTGGCACAGGTTAAGTAAGAAAAGCGCGCCTACATAAAAACCACCGATTGGATACCGTAAACCTCGAACCGCTTTCGGCAGCGGGGATTTTTGCATTGAACCATATCGTCTCGCCGGATCATGTAGTCCCTGGATTTGGCGAAACGCGCTCGGTCTCGTTCATCGGCGTGACCCGGAAGCTTTTTCTTTTTGGTTCGAACCAGCCAGCGAATCTCGTACGCCTCCGTCTGGTGACAATGCAGGCAGGAGAGGGTGGCGGGCTTTAGACTCTCGTTTTCATCGAAAAATTCGCGCTCGTCCATAACTGTTCTATTCTAACTGGTTTCCGGCTGTAACTCCAGACTCATTTGAAGGCAGCCGTTAACCGCAGGCTCGCCGTGACAACGTCAAGCTGAGCGACTATCGATTTAAGTAGTGGTTTCGTTCTTCGAACAGAAGTATAATGCGCTGGGGGCGAGAAACTAATTCAGTTTCTGAGGTCTTGCTATATTCCGGAGGACCAGTCATATGTCCCACACATTTGGGGAACAAGAGCTCGCCGATTATCTCTTTGATCGCATTATTGTAAACTGCCCAACCTGCCTGGATAACAAGTGCTTGCGCGTAGCGTGCCTGAAAGTTGCAGAGGAGCTACTCGAGGACGCTGAAATATTCTACAAGCTGGCGCCTGTCTCTGACGGCGGAGCTTAAGGACAGGGAACGGGGAGTAGGGAACAGGGAATAGTGCTAGTCATCTCGGCTGTTCCCTGTGGTCCGTTCCCTATTCCCTGTTCCCTATTCCCTGCAAGGAACTTTGGACCCAGCCACGCCAAGGCCACGGCATCGATCAGTCCGTGCGCGAGCATGGAAGGATAGAGACTCCCGAAATGAATGACGGGATAGGCAAGCAAAGCCCCTAGCAGAGAGGCTCGCACGATCCCGCTCCATCCTTGATAAACATGCGCCAATCCAAACGCCAGCGATGAAACAGCGCACGCCCAGGCGCCGGTAGGCAGCCATTGACTGATTTGGGCGAGAAGCAAACCGCGGTACAAGAATTCCTCGCAGAGAGCGGCCGTGGGAACCAGCAGAAGCAGCGACCAGGCTTTTTCCTGGCGCGTCCTGGGAATCAAGAGGTAGGTCAGCTCGCTTTCTGCCGGCCACCACCCATGGCGTTCCAGGAATAGGCTTAGGAGAATGGCGGCCACGGACAGCGCAACCAAAGCGCTTGCCCAGATGAGAGCAGTGGCAGGTGCGAGCCTTCTGAAGCCTACGGAAAAAGCACTCAGCGAGCCTAGAAAACAGACAACCACCCCGACGACCGCCAGGGCCCACTGCGAAATCGCTGCGGAGACATAAAGCTCGAGCCGTCGCATTTGACGAAGCCGGTCATCGCGAGCTGTGGATAGGGAAAGGACCGGGACTCCAACAACTAAGAGGAGTACGAAGAGGGCCGAGACTATCCTCGCAGCCATTTGCACTCCGAAACGAGTGTAGGTTGCCGACCATTCGCGAGTGCGGGTGGTCACGTCTCCCGGCTCTTGGGACCACGCAAGAGATACGCTCCCAGCACCGCTCGGCAACGGTCACGATACACTTCCACCGGCACGTCCTCAGGGCCCAAAAGCCATTGCAGACAATAGCCGTCGACGAGGGCGCGTACGGTGGAAGCAGCCTCCAGAGGATTTACCCGGCGGAACTGCTGTTCACTGATTCCGTCTTCCACGATTTTCCGGTCTCGCTGCCGGCACCTCTCGAAGAATTCCGAAAAGAGCTTACGAAATCGCGGGGAGCGTGCCCCGCGGCTGACAAAATCGAAAAAGACCAGGTAAAGCTTGCGATTAACCTCGGCGCTATGAAACAAGACTTCCAGTTCCGCTCCCAACCGCGTGCGCGCCGGCTCCTGAGAATGCACAACCTCGTCCAGGCTGCTGTTCAATTGGCGCAGCAGCCACTCCAGAACGCCGAAGAGGAGGTCTTCCTTGGTCCGGAAGTAATAGAGCGCCCCGCCCTTACTCGATTCCGCCCTGGCCACGACGGAATCCAGCGTGGTCGCCTCGATTCCACGTTCCAAAACTTCCGCGTATCCTGCGCGCTGGAGGGCTTCTCGTCGTCGACCGATGAGTTCGGGATTGACTCGGCGTGGACTCATTGAGTTGCTTCCGTGAGAATCACCTGGCCCCACCACCCCTAATCCCTCCTCAAGTAAGGAGCGGACAGCGAACTCCCCTCCTGGGATCAAGGAAGGGCTAGGGGTGGTTGGAGCAAGATCGATTCCCCTAGCGTTACGCCCCAATGCTACAAGCGCTTGAGGCACTATCGCCAGAATGATAGCATGAGTTGAGACCGGGGCATCCGATGAACACGGGAATGCAGAACCTCGTGGGGCTTGATCGCCAGGAGTTGGAGCGACTGGCACAGTCCCTGGGGAAGGCGCCGTATCGAGGCCGCCAACTCTATCACGCCATTTACCGCCGCCGCGCAACGGCCATCGCCGGCTTGACGGACCTCGATAGGGATTTCAAAGGGACCCTCTCAGCTCACTACGATGTCGACTACCCGCGCGTCCAGGCCGTGTTCACCTCAACGGACGGCTCCGCCCGGTACCTACTGCGTCTTCAAGACAACACGCTGATCGAGACCGTCTATATGCCGGAGGAGTCGCGGGCGACGCTTTGCCTTTCCAGTCAGGCGGGCTGCGCCGTGGATTGCCGCTTTTGCTTCACCGCGCTCTTGGGGCTGCAGCGAAACCTCTCGGCGGGAGAAATTCTTGGCCAGGTAATGGCGGTAACTAAGGCGCGCGAGATTCTCCCTCGCACTCGGCTCAATCTGGTCTTCATGGGAATGGGTGAGCCGCTCCTGAACCTTGCCCAGGTGATGAAAGCCGTCCATATACTCGCCGATCCGCAAGCTTTTGGCATTCCGCTGCGTCGTATCACAATCTCCACCTCGGGCATCGTCCCGCGCATCAATGAGATGGCGCGTGACCTGGGGCGTCCGAAACTGGCCGTCTCGTTGAACGCTTCGACCGAAGAACAACGAACGGAGCTGATGCCGATCAACCGGAAGTTTCCGCTGCGCGACCTCCTGCGCGCCTGCCGCGCCTACCCGCTGCGCCCCCGCGAACTGCTGACCTTCGAGTATGTTCTTCTCGACGGCTTCAACGATGCGGACGCCGATGCCCAGCGCCTGGGAAAACTGCTTGGCGGAATGCGCGCCAAGGTCAACCTCATCCCCTACAACTCCGGCACCGAGCTTCCCTATCGTGCCTCTCCCATGGAGAGAGTTTTGGCCTTCCAACAGGTTCTGGCGGAATGCCGGATTCCAGCCTACATCCGTCTTTCACGAGGACAGGATATTGGCGCCGCCTGCGGCCAGCTCCGTTTGAAAGGAATGCGAAATGGCGACTCTACCCCTGACCCCTCCTCAAAGAGGAAGGGAGCCGATTCCCCTCCGTGATAAGCAGGGGGGCGGGGTGGTTTCGCGCGTGGCTAGCGAAGGGTTGCAGGGCGAATTCCGATAACCGCCGCCATGCGGCCCGTGCCACTTCCGTCGCGCCGATAGGAATAAAAGAGGTCCGGGTGGCAAGCGGTGCAGAAATCGACTGCGGCGACATGGCGAGGCGCGAGCCCCGCGCTATGGAGTTGATCTTTTGCGACCGCAATCAGGTCAAGATGCGATGAGGGTCTTGGATCGGCACTGTGCCCAGGCGGCTGCATATTCGGGAATGAGAGGGAGTAGCGCTGGGGACGGGACGCCGGGTGTCCCGGCGGCTTGCGAAAGAACTCATCCGCGTTTGGGAAGCTCCCCCGAAAGGCTTCTTCCACATCTTCTCCCACCTCGTAACAACACGCGCGGATGGAAGGACCCAGCACGGCGAGCAAGCTCGAGGGCGAGGATCCATGCACGCGGCGCATCTCCCCCACCGTTTTTTCGATGATGCGCCCCAGTGCGCCGCGCCACCCGGCATGAACTGCTGCCACCGCCCGATGTTTTGGATCTGCCAGGAGCAGGGGCAGGCAGTCGGCAGTTCGCACCGACAGGAGGATGCCGGCTTGATCAGTCAGCAACACATCGCCTTCAGGCTGGGCAAGGCCGGATTGACTAGCCGACGGGCTGCCGGCAAGGCGGTACTCAAGGTCGCGGCCCCTTGCGTGACCAACTTGATAAGCGACCGTGGAATGGACTTGCCGTAGCGACGCAAGCGCGAAGTGTTCCGCGCCAAGTTGCCGAAAGAAAAGGTCCCGGTTCTTCCGCACTCCGAGTTGCGGCTCGCCCTGCGTGAGTCCCAGATTGAGGCCGGCGGAGGGTCCGCGGCTCACCCCGCCACGGCGAGTACTAAAGGCATGGACCAGCCAGGGATCGCGGGTGAGGAGTGGGTGTTCGATCCATGCTAGCCCGCCCCGCGAGACGAGATGTGAAGTAGGGTGACCCAAGAGTCGAATATAGCATAAGAAGACCGAAGTCCTGAGCCCGCAGGGGCGCGAGTGGTTTAGCGAGGTCGCACGCCCAGCGAACGGAGCTGACCAGAGCCGGCTCTGTGGACTCCCGATCATTGAGGAATGGCGAGGTCTGGGGGAACCGCCATTGCGAGTTGCACCCCTCACCCGGGCCTGGGCAACCCCTTGCGCACAGATGCCAGTTGAACCTTGCGTGCCACTCTGGTATTCTGACTTAGGCTTAACAGGGCCGTTCAACCAATAACCCAAACGAAGCCTTTGACCAGGGGCCTGTAAGGTCCTTTTTCTGCACAAGAGGGACGACAGATATTTGAGGGAAAACAGTCTCGCTCTGCGATCGTTCATTGACGCACTGCAACCATGTAGCGAAACGGAGACATCCAAGTTAGGGGAAAGGAGCACGATGTTATCAGATCGCCTGGTGCGTATGATCGAACACCACGCAGATGAGCTGATTCGCGCTTTGGTTGAGGACCTTCAGTCCAACCCGCGTACCGTGTCTTACCACAGATTCTCCCGGGAAGCGATTCACCTTCGCACCTATAACGTGTACAAAGACCTCGGCTTGTGGCTGAACAGCAAGGCCGAAGAGGACATCGAAGCGAGATACACCGAGTTGGGGAAGCAACGCCAAGCCGAGGGAGTGCCCCTGAACGAAGTTGTCTACGCCCTCACCTTGACGAAGTATCATCTACGAGACTATATTCGAGCCGCCGGTTTAGTTGATTCTGCCATCGATCTGTATCACGCGTTGGAGTTGCAGCGCCTATTGGGCCAGTTTTTCGATAAGGCAGTCTACTACACCGTCAAGGCCTACGAGTACGCAGCGGATTTCCAGGCCTCTGCCAGCGAAGTGCATTGAGTGTTCTGGACCTGACCCCAGCCCCGGCTTTTGGCACATGATCGTTGGAACAGGTGTTGACATCATGGAGACTTCTCGCGTCGAAGAAGCTCTCCAGAAGCACGGTGAACGTTTCGCGAACCGGGTATGCACGCCGGCGGAGATCGCTTACTGCAATAAGTTCAAGAACTCGGCGGAGCGGTTCGCAGCGCGCTTTGCGGCCAAGGAAGCGGCTTTTAAGGCCTTGGGGACGGGCTGGAGCCGCGGCGTACGATGGGTCGATGTGGAAATAACCCACGCCCCAAGCGGCAAGCCGGAGTTGACCCTGAGAGGCCAAGCGGCGGAGATTGCGCGTCAGATGGGAGTTGTCCGGACCGCCGTCTCGATCTCGCACGCCGGGCGATTCGTGGTTGCTCAGGTAATCTTTGAATCCGATGGCTAGCTTTCTTCAAAAAGCGTGCCGCTGCTGTCTATGCTTGGGCATGGTGTGGTTTTGCGTATTAAGGTTGTTGCCCGCGCCTGCCGAGGCGATCGGAGAGGACCAGCACCTACCGGAACTGGGCGCCAAAGAAGCTTCCCGTCTGCTCGTGTCCCAAACTCCTCCAGAGTACCCCGTCCTGGCTAAAGTGAATTACATTCAGGGCCGAATTCGCGTGCGGCTCACGGTCGACACCGAAGGCAAAGTTGTGAATGTGCACGTGCTGAGCGGCAATCCGCTCCTGGCTGCTGCTGTCCTCAATTCTGTTTCCGGTTGGCGCTACCGTCCGTATATGGCAAGGGACGGGCACACCCCTACCGCTTTCGAGACCAAGCTGGAGGTGAACTTCTCTCTGCGCACGAACCGAATGGACCTTATGCCCACGAAAGCGGAATCGGATTTCGGCCGTCAAGTGAAGCCTCCTGAGGTCTTAACAGCGTCAGGGATAAGCACCACGACTGATGCTTTCGTTCGGCTGCGCTTGCTGGTAGGCGCCGACGGCAAAGTTATCGATTCAGAGATTCTGAAGGGCATACCCTCTTTATTGGAAAAGGCGACGAGGGTCATCACGCGCTGGTCGTTCCGGCCGGCAAGATGGGGCACGCTCGCGGTTCCGTGGTACCTTGACGTCGAAGTCCCCGTCGAGCACGCTAAAGCCCAGGCCGGTGTTGGGTTGTCACAGGAAGCTCGGGGGGCCGTAACAGAATGACTGAACCCCCGGAAGCATCAACTTGGCTGCAGGATCAACCTTGCGCCACGCCGGGTGGAGTCGCCGCTGCCGTGCTGAACTTAACCGGCCTCGGCGCCCGAGAAGTTCTTCCCCAAAAGGTAATCCGGCGCTAAAATCAGTAAGTAAGCCGAAGGTGACCGTCGGCCCGGCGTCTAACGCCGGTGGAGTGAGCGTTTAATGAAATTAGATTGGGCAAAACGGACTTGGAAGATCTGGCCGATAGTCTTCGTCTTCCTGATCCCGCGCGGCGCGACGACGGGAACCGAGCAGGCCAAGGAAGCCATTTTTCAATACGCGGGCGGAAGCGAGAAGATCGAAATCGATTGTGCCGGGAAGTTGGAAGTCTCGGATAGCGGCCTGTTGTTCAGATGTCCGGGAGTGTCAGTGGATATGCCGTTTTCGACGATTACTCTTATGCAGTTCCGCCCCGACATCAGCCCCAGCGTCCGCAACCTGAAGCTCAAGTGGAAGACCTACCCCAGCATTCTGGTAGCGGGCAAGCGCAACAGGTTTTTCACTGTGGTGTACAAAAAGCAAGGCGTAACCCACGTGATGGTCTTGCAGGTTGACTCGCTTTCCATGCGGCCCTACCTCGCCGAGATCGAGTTGAAATCGGGTAAGCGCGTCGAAGTGATGCCTTACGAGGACTACTCGTAGAAGCCGAAACTCGAAATCCGAAAATCGAAATTCGCAGGCCACTGCCCCGCCATCGGCTCCCAGGTTGCAACCTCGAGTCCGTACTGCCAACCGCCACCGAGTCCCTTGCATTCATCGCAACGACTGCAGTCTTGCATTCCGAGTTTCGAATTTCGATTTTCGAATTACGCTTTTCGGTTCACTGGGGATTGCTCCCAGCCCCGCCCAAGAAATAGCCCGCCTTGGTCCGCACTTTGACTCCGCTGCGGTCGACGTGCACCTCGATGCGATGAAAGCCGTTGTTGTCGGGCGCGTGGGGAACGTAGGCGATCTCGTATTGGCTTTGGATTTCGTCGGCAATCTTGTTGAGCTCATCCTGCATCGGCTTCTTTGACCAAGCCCCGTAACTCAGCCCTCCGGTGTACCCCGCGTAGAACTCGAGGGCGTCCTTGGCCACCACGGACCTGATCATCTCCCCGCTCGCCAGGATAAGGGGGACGATCGGCAAGTTGGCCCCATTGTCCCAGTTGTTTTCGACGTTCGAGGGTGTCTGCGGCATGCTGGGCGGGGCGGGCAGCGCCACGCTAGAGGCCAGGACGCTCTGTGGGGGAGCCTTTGGCTGTTTCGTCAGCATCGCGTGCGACTGGCTGAATCCCAGACCATAGATCGTGATGCCCGCGTTCAGAGCCCGTTGCACAACTTCCTCTTTAGTCGTTCTGCTCCCGATGTCATGCCCATCCGAAAAAGCTACGATGATGCGGCGGTCGTCCTTCGGCTGGCTTTCAAGCATTACGATGGCCTGCGTCAAGGCGTCGTTCAGATGCTGAGACCCGCCCCGCGCCTCGACGCGACGCAGAGCAGTTTCCAGTTCGTCGCCGTTTTGGGTGAAGTCCTGGAGGGTGCGAATCTGATCGCCATAAGTGACCACCGCCGCTTGTCCCTGCGGTCCCAGCATCAAACTCGAGAAAACCGGACCAAGAGGGCGGACTTCGCTGAGCAAAGGCTCCGACGTGCCGTTGGCTTCCACCACGATGACTGCCGCCAGAGGATGCTGCTCAAGGCTGAACTGTTCGATTTTCTGTCGTACTCCATTGTCCAGAACCTCAAAGTCCTTCTCCTGCAAGTCGAAAACATAATCGCCTTTCGAATTGATCACCGTCACCGGCGCCAATACCATGTTCGAGGGGACACGAATCCGCGTGTCGGCCTCGGGGGGCTTGGCTTCGGTCACAGACTCATGCTCGGAGGTTGGGCGCGGCGGGTTTTGCGCACCTTCCTGACAGACAGCAGAACTCCCCAGGCTAAGAAAACCACCCACCAGCATCACCCTCCAGGCTGATTTCAGGAAAGCATAAGTGCGATTCACAGTCATTCGCCCCTCCCTGCACGTCCCCGCGTGATTAGATGTGTGCGCGCGTCCCAAAGTTGCCGCAAAAGCTGGAAACTGGAAAGTGGAAAATGGAAATTGGAAGCTCGTAAATGAGGGCTATGTTTGGGGTTACGAGAGGCCAGTTTCCATTTTCCAATTTCCATTTTCCGCCCTTACCCCCCGTTGCCGCAAGGCCTCATAAAGCACCACAGCGGTGGCCACGGAGACGTTTAGTGAGGGCACAGGGCCGCGCAGGGGAATGTGGGCCAGTTGATCGCACGTTTCGCGTACCAAACGGTGCAGGCCCGCCCCCTCTCCCCCCAAGACCAGCGCACAGCCCTGGCCATAGTCCAACTCCAGGTACGACTTGTCGGCTTTTGCCTCAAAACCGTAAACCCAGATCCGGCGCTCTTTGATCTCCTCCAGGGCGCGAACCAGGTTGGTGACGCGTGCAACCTTGGCGTGCTCGAGCGCCCCCGCGGAAGCCCTTGCCACAGCGGGCGATATGCCCGCGGCACGACGCTCCGGAATAATGACCCCCGCGCACCCCGTAGCCACTGACGTGCGCACAATCGCTCCCAGATTGGCTGGGTCTTCGACCCCGTCCAGTACCACCAGCAGCGGCCGAGCAGAACTGCCGAGCAGGGTCTCGAGGTCGTCGTAGGCTCGAGGGGCACAGACTGCCACGACGTTCTGATGTTGGGTGTTGCCCGCCATGCGCTCTACCGCGGGCCGGGGAGCAAATCGTACTCCGATGCCACCAGCTCGGCAAGCGTCAATGATTTCCTGCACCCGCGGGTTGTGCTGCCCTTGCGTAACCAGTACGTATTCAACCGGATGGCTGAGCACGGCTTCCTTGACCGCGTGAATGCCGTAAATTACCTCGATCTTTGTCCCACTCTCCCGATGCGACATGGGTTGTTGCGTTGACAGATTACGATACCACATCCGCGGCCAGCGAATGTTGGCATTCTTAGCGGTTGGAGGAGTGTGCGCAGTCGCTCAGGCCGGTCTGCCAACGGGCGCCCAGAAACCATGAAAACCCTGTCATTCTGAGCGAAGCGAAGAATCTCGCCCTGATCTTTTCGTTCTTGCTTCATCACGGGCCAGAGCGAGATTCTTCGCTTCGCTCAGAATGACGGCGCGTTTTCAAAACAGGCGTAGACACCGCCACTCCGCTTAGAAAAGCAGCTTCAACGCGAACTGGATCAGCCTTGGGTCACGGGCTTTCGAGACTTGGCCGAAGGTTGGGCCGTCGGTGATATTCCCGTCCGGCACGTAGAACTGGGCGTGGTTGAAGGCGTTAAAGAACTCGGCGCGGAACTGGAGTTCTTTGTGCTCGGCGAGCCGGGTGGTCTTCAACAAAGCCAGGTCGGCGTCGTTGATTGCGGGGCCGCAGCAAAGCGAGCGCGGCGAGTCGCCGATGGTTCCGAGAGCCTGGGGCGCGAACGCATTGGGGTCAAAGTACTGATTGGCGACCGGTTGGCAGTCAGGTGCGTCGGCCCCGGCGGTTGGGCCGGTTCCCAAGGCGCAGCCAGATTTGCGCGGATTCTGGGTTGTGAATTTGCTCACCAGGTCAGGCTCACCGGGATACTCGAAGTCCTGGCTATTCTCCAGTTCGAGGTCGCTCCAGGAAGTGATTCGGATGGGGAAGCCGCTCTGGAAACTGAAGATGCCCGACATGCCCCAGCCATCCACCACCTTCCCCACCACACCGTGTTTTTCCGGAACGGGCAACTCCCAGTAATAACTCAGAACGAACCGCTGCGGAGCGTTAAACAACGAAAGCGCGCGGCTGCAGCGGAAGCAGAGCGGATCGAGGGTATTTTCAAAGCTTGAGGCCTCATCGAACGACTTGCTCCAGGTGTAAGCGGCGAGAAATTGCAGGCCTTTCGCGAAGCGCCGCTCGAGAGAGACTTGCAGCGAGTTGTACGCCGAGTTGGCGATGGTATCTTGCGCGAAAATGCTGGCGAAGACCGGAGTACCGTCCGGAGGGCATCCAGCGCCGGTGGTCGGCTCGCAAAACGGCGACGAGTATCGGCGCAGCCCAACCAAGTTTATGGCGGGGTTATTCGGCCCTGTCACCACGGGCACCGAGCCATACGGAAGATGCACGCTCATGCCGGCAGGGATGGAATTGGCGGGAATCTGGAACGAACTATCGGCATAGAACGGCCCGCAGGTAAAGCTGGAGGCAAGTGCAGAATTGGAATTGGAGTAGAAATTCGAGATGTTCTCGAGATCCAGGCAGGTTTGGGCGGTGCCGTAGTTCAAGTCGTGAGTAGCCAACAGGCGATGCCCTTGCGAGCCCACGTACGCCGCTTGCAGAACCATGTCCCCGGTAAGTTCGCGCTGCACGTTGAAATTGTATTGAGCCGCGTATTGAGCGCGAAGATTCGGTTGGAGTTCGCCGAACATCAGGATCGGGCGGAACGTGGACCAATCCACCGGCTGACCACGAGGCGGGTGAAGTATTCCGTTGAAAGGATTCGGATAGACCGAACCGTCCTGGCCGAGGAAGGGCGTATTGAATAGGGTTTCTGAAAGGTTGATGCTGCCACCGAACGGGGGCTCGCCGCTGAACTGCTCGAGCACTAGCTGCTCCATGGGATTGTAGAAAAGTCCACACCCGGCCCGGAGGCTCGTCATGCCTGGCCCACCGGTGAGCTTGGCGAGTGTTCCGCTGTTCCAGGAGGGGCTCCAGGCAAGGCCGAGGCGTGGCGCGAAAGCCTTGTAGTAAGTCTGCGTCAAGGCGTCGGTGATCCCTTTGTCCCCCGGCACGACCAACCCTTGCGGGAACACCGCCTCGCCGGCGCTTCCAGGGCCGCAATTGGTGGTCCCAAACTCACCCACTAAGGGATTATCGGCGCTGAGTTGGCAAGGGTAGACGGTGGTGTTTTGACCCGGCCGGAAAGTTTGCGTGCGCGCGCCGATATCGGCGAGCGGGGTGTTCAATTCCCAACGCAAGCCGTAGTTCATGGTCAGGGCGGGGCGGATTTTCCAGCTATCCTGCGCGTAAAAATAGAGCGAAGAGCTGCGCACCGTTTCGTTCTGCGCCGAACCTTGCAAATACGAGTCAGGAAGTCCGAGAAGATAATTCGGGTAAAGATCCGAGTACCCGGGATCATTCGGGCCGCCGCCCAGGAAGGAGAAATCGCCGTTAACGTTAAAATACAAAAGCTGGTTAAAGCGCTGGCGGCGCGCGTCGACGCCGAATTTCAGGCTGTGGTTGCCGACTACCTTGCTCAGATTGTCCATCCACTGGAACGTGTTCCCGATTTGCGGAAGTTCACCTTCGTAGTTGTTCCCTATGGCGAATCCCCCGGAAACCGTCAGGAAGGGTACGCCCTCGTGCTGAGTCCCAAGGTGGGGAGTGATGCCGAGCGCGGGATTATTCGGATCCGAAAAGCATTGGTCCGCCGGCACCGACTTGCAGGAGTCCTGGACGAGGTTGGTATGCTGAGGATGGTTGAATTCGCCTTGCGCCTCGCGGAAGGCGGAAAAGCGAAGCTCGTTAACCGTGCTGGGGCTGATCACCCACGTATGCGTGAGGTTCACTTGCTGGTAGCGGTTGTTGTAAAGCCCTCCGAAGCCCGGCACGTTAGCGCCCGCGCCCTGAAAGAACGAAAAAGGCTGGGTGTAAAACTGGTCGTCAAAATAATAGTAAGCGTTGAATTGCTGGTGATCGCTTAGCTTGTGATCGATGCGGCCTGTCAACTGATCATCGTACTCACGCGAGGTGGGGACGGACTGATATTCTGTCCCGTTTAAGTTCGCCTGCGGCACGTACTGATTCATCAAGTCGAGCGCCGTGGGATCAAAGCACTGCGGAGGGATCTGGTTGTTGGGAAAAATGGCGGAGTAAGCAGTTCCTGGAGCGATCGGCGCTCCGCCTTCTGCAGCCACCGCCGCGGCGCATCCCGGGCGCGCGTTCATAAGCGCGGAGACCGTACCGTTAGGATCGCTTAAAGTGCCCGTAAAGGGCTGCCCGGCAGAAAAATCGCCGCCGCGCTCGGCGACCGACGGCACAGGAAATGCCGGCGAAGGGGTCCCCTCCCGGATGCGGCGTCCCTCATAGGAGGCAAAAAAGAAGGTTTGATCTTTGCGCATGGGTCCGCCGAGGGTGCCGCCAAACTGGTTTTGCTTAAAGTCGGGAATTGCGGTGTCAAAGAATCCGCGCGCGTTGAGCACGTTGTTGCGGAAGAACTCGTACACGTCGCCGTGGAAGGCGTTGGTGCCCGACTTGGTGACGACGTTGACCACCGCGCCGGAATTGCGGCCAAATTCGGCGTCGAAGGTATTCGTCAAGACGCGGAATTCCTCGATGCTGTCCGGAGAAGGCTGCACGCCCGGCAGATTCACGAACTGGTCGTTGGCGTCACCCCCGTTCACCGTGTAGTTATTCGAACGCCCGCGCCCCCCGTTCACGGAAACCACTCCGGGCTGGTCGCTGCCATAGAAGAGGTCCGAGCCGAGTTGCGACTGGACGCCGGGCTGCAATTGCAGGAGTTGGTAGGTATCGCGCGTATTCAGGGGAAGCTCCACCACCGCCTTATCATTCACCACCGCGCCAACCTGCGTGCTGACGATTTCGATGAGCGGGGCGGCTGCCTCGGCGGAAACCACCTGCGCTACCGGACCTAATTCCAGCTTGACGTCCACCGCGGTGACGTGACCCAGCCTGACGTCGATTTCAGTGTGCCGGGCCAGCTTGAATCCGGGCGCTTGCACGGAGACGGTGTAGCGCCCCACCGGCAGGGCAGGGAACTCGTAGTCCCCGCTGTCATTCGTCGTCACCGTGCGGGTGACATGAGTGTCGCTTTGGGCGGCGGTGACGCTGGCGCCCGGCACAAGTGCGCCGGAGGGGTCCGTCACCGAACCCCGAATGGTGCCCGTCGTCTGAGCCCACCCTTCGCATGTTGAGAACACGAAGAAAAAGAGTCCGAGTAGACAGAAGAACGCCTTCACCTTCATCTTTGCTCCTATCGGATTGCGTCGCGGATGATTTGAATGCGTCGCACCGGAATTTTGATGGCATGGAAATTCAATTTTCCAGACTCTATTTCGCAAGTTAAAGTAAGAAGCGCGGCGACGTCAAGAAGAGATTTCAAGTTCTGCGATTTTTTGTGAACTTTTTTTGAACTCGAGCGAGGCGAGTGCGAAAAAGGTGTCGGGTGTCAAGTTTCAGGTGTTGGAAGACGTAGCGCGGGCGTCTCGCCCGCGCCACCCCAACTGCCGCCGGGTAGCACCTCAGCGGTACAGTTTGGCAAACATTACCTTCTCTATTGCTGCTTGGAGTTCTGGCGGGAGTTTTCTGCCCTGCGCGGTCAGGTAAAACACATCGATGGCCTTCTCGCCTTCGGTGTCGATCAACGCGATCTCGATGTTGCAGCCGAGTTCGGCGAGGACGGAGCTGACTTGGTAGAGCAATCCGGGGCGATCCTGGGTAACCAGCTCGAGCAGGGTGCTGTGGGAAGAGCTCGAGTCGTCAAAGCGGAGCTTGGTAAGAATGGTAACTTTGGGTTTCCGGGTCTGCGCGGCATGGAGCCGTCCGCTGAGAAGCTTGGCGAGCTCCGTCCTTCCTTCAAGGACATCGACGAGGTTGGATTTCAGGCGCTCCGCCTCCGAAGGGTTCAATTCCAGCGTGCGATAGAGGTCACCGAAGCGGAAAGTGTCCAGAACCAGCCCAGCCGCATTGGCGAAAGCGTCGGCTTTCACGATGCTCATCCCCCAAGCCGCGAGCGTCCCCGTAATGGAGGCGAAGAGAAACGGCCGGTCCGGAGTAATGACCGTCAGCTCGTGCAGACTGCCTTGCGCCTTCAAGTGAACTTGCGCCGGCGCCGACGCAAGCCGTTCCGCCAGCTCAAGGTGCAACGCGATTTCATCGGGCGAATGGGCCGCCAGGTAGCGCCGCGGAAACCCCTCGAGAAAACGCTCGATCTTTTCCCGGCTCATGGAGGGCGTCAGCAGCGGTAGAATTCGCTCAGCCGCTGAGGCGCTGGCGACAGCGAGTGTCAGCCGCTCGTCATCCGCGCTGCGAGCCAAGTGATTCGCTGTTGAAGCGTAGAGTCGCCACAAAAGCTCGGTCTTCCAGGGCGTCAAGGCTTCCGGATTGACCGACTTGATGTCCGCGTAGGTCAAGAGCGACAGCATCTTCAAACGCTCGCTCGTCTCGACTTTCTCCGCGAAGGCGCGCACGGTTTCCGGCTCGAAAATATCGCGCCGCTGCAAGGTGGTGGACATCTCGAGATGGTTGACGATGAGAAACCGCACGGTGGCGCGGTCCAGCGGCGCCAACTCGAGCCGCGTCATGATTGCTTCCACCGCCTGGCGGCTTCCCTCAACGTGGTCTGGCGTCTCCATGCCTTTGCCCACGTCGTGGAAAAGCAAGGCGAGGTAGAGGAGTTCCGGTTGCTCGAGTTCTTCGAGGATCTCGGCGAGTCGATCTTCCCAATCACTCCCCTCGTCGTCCCTGCGAAAGCGGGGACCCACTTCCTGTGGATTCCCGCCTGCGCGGGAATGACGGGCAGGGAGTGATTTTCGGGATCGAGAGAGAGCGTGCAAGTTCTGAATCGTCATGAAGGAGTGCTCGTCCACCGTGTAGCGGTGAAAGAAGTCCCGGATGACCAGCGAATCAATCGCCTGGAACTCCGGGAAAAGAGCCCTCAGCACACCCAGCCGATTCATCTCCCGCAAGGCCTTGGCCGCAGCCGGGAAACTAAGTACTTGGCGAAAGTGGTTCCAAACTACGCCCCTGTCCACGCGGTTGATAACCCCGCGAGCCAGGGCTTCGGCAACGGCCCTTTCTGCCTCGCGGCTCACCTCGAGCCCGTGCCGCGCCACGGTTTCAAACAAACGCAGAAGCAGCACGGGGTCCTGGGCCGGCGCCGCAGGCTGGCGAAAATAGACCTTCTCCCGCAGGACGGAGAAATCCGCATTCGAGAGGCGTGATCTCCAGTTTTGGAACAGCCCATGGAGTCCCGTGCCGGCAGCCGTGGAATCGTCCAGAAGGCGCAGGGTAAGTTGGCAGATGGAGCGGACGCGGCGAAAGTAAGCGCGCATCCAATCCTCGGGGGTGGGCGGCGGTAGCTGCCGACTGCCTGAGTCGGGGTCCACGCCGCGCCGGCAGCCGATGCCGCGAGCGCAGGCCTCATCCTGGCATTCGTAGCTCAACTGATTGTCGTCGCGTTCACGGAAGAAGTGAAGAAAACAGCGGGTGGCGCAGAGGAATTCCCACGCCGGGCCGGCCTCGGCGCGCCAGGCTGCCGGCCAAAGTTCTTCCGGCGGGCCCCAGACTTTGTGCTTCGCGATCGCCGAAATGCGAGCCAGCCACCGGCAAACATGATAGTCCCGGAGGCCGCCGGGGCCATCTTTGAGGTTCGGCTCAAGATGAAAAATGGTGTCGTCATACTTCCGATGCCGCGCGCGTGTGATCTCTGCCAGGTTGCGAAACAGGTCTTGATGATCTCGCGACACCAGGTGCGGATAAACGTCGTCGTGCAACCGGTTAAAGAGTTCACGATCACCCGCCAGGTACCGGCAATCAAGCAGTGCGACGTTGAACTCGAGGTTCTGCCGGTAGAGCCGGCCGCACTCCGCCAGTGTGTGCACGCTGTGTCCGACCCGAAGTCGCAAGTCCCATAATTCCCGTAGAAGGGCCGCGATTGCCATGCGCTGGGAGGCCTGCTCGGCGCTGCTTTCGGTGAGGAACAACAGGTCAATGTCCGAATGCGGAAACAGTTCTCGCCGGCCATAGCCGCCCAGAGCGAGCATGCAGAATTTGCCCGGTTGATCGAGTTGCGTGGAAAAGTAGCGGCGGTACAGCGAGGCCACCGCCGTGTCCACCAACTCCGAACGCCCACGCAGCACCGCCAAGCCATCGCCTGTGCGATCGAAGTTCTGCTGGATTGTTAGGGATTCTGTAGCGTAGAAATCCGAGAGGCTGAATGCGGAGATTGGTTCTCTGTCCATTTGCAACAATCGCCGTCTCCCCAGGGAAGATGGTTATTCATTCAGGTCGAATGCCCGGCGTCCACCACGCGACACCTCTCGTTGACGTCCATTTTCTATTTTCCAATTTCCATTTTCCACTACAGCGCCGCGTCCCCGCGCTCATCGTTGCGAATACGGATGGCGTCGTCCACGTGCGTCAGGAACACTTTTCCGTCGCCGATCTTCCCGGTCTTCGCGGCTCTTAGAACGGCCTGAACGGCCTGTTCGGCGAGGGCGTCCGGGACCACCATCTCAATCTTGATCTTGGGGAGCAGATCAACCTTGTACTCGTTCCCACGATAGAACTCGGTGTGTCCCTTCTGCCGGCCGTGCCCACGCACCTCCAGGACCGTCATGCCTTCCACGCCGATCTCATGGAGAGCGTCCTTGACCGCGTCAAACCTCGAGGGCTGAATAATCGCTTCGATTTTTTTCATTGGCACCCCTGTAGGGGCGGCCCTCGTGGCCGCCCTGGGCAAATGTCTGTCAACGTGAGCCCGCTCGCTGTCATTCTGAGCGGAGCGAAGGATCTCTGCAGTTCACTCTTCTCGCCCGCGAAGCAAACTGCAGAGATCCTTCGCTCCGCTCAGGATGACAGGCATCGGTTTTCCCAACCCAATCGCCTAAACCTCCAGATTGTAACCCTCTTCCCCGTGTTGCGACAGGTCCAGGCCCTGAATCTCTTGTTCGGCCGGAACGCGCAGACCCACCACCACATCCACAATCTTCAAAATGACGAGCGTGCCGACGATCGCCAGGGCCCAGGCAATAACCACGCCCACCAGTTGGTTCATGAGTTGATGGGCATTGCCGTCGATCAAGCCCACCGGCAGCGCATTACCCTTGCTGTCTTTATAAATCGCATTCACCGCTTGGGAAGCAAAGACGCCGGTCAAGAGCGCCCCGATGGTGCCCCCCGCGCCGTGCACCCCGAACACGTCAAGAGAATCATCGTAACCGAACAGGCTTTTCACCTTGGCCACCATGAAATAGCAGAACACGCCGGCGATCAGTCCGATGATCAGCGCAGGCATGGGCGCCACAAACCCGGACGCGGGCGTAATCGCCACCAAGCCTGCCACCGCTCCTGAAATCGCTCCCAGCACACTGGCTTTTCCGCGCGTCAGCCACTCGGCAGCGGCCCAACCCAGGGCCGCCGCGGCGGCTCCGAAATGCGTGGCGACGAAGGCGCTCGAGGCGAGGCTTCCGGCGGCCAGC
>Ga0187876_1001270_pt1 | contig 22137 bp, 20 predicted proteins | sample June2016WEW_17_4_FD_133000 | JGI IMG/M metagenome (GOLD analysis project Ga0187876, IMG submission 133000) | Peatland microbial communities from SPRUCE experiment site at the Marcell Experimental Forest, Minnesota, USA - June2016WEW_17_40 | ecosystem: Environmental > Terrestrial > Soil >...
CGCTCGACATCTGTCTGGTGCGCAAGCTGGGTGTGCCCGGCCGGGAAGAGCTTGCCATGGGTGCGATTGCTACAGGTGGAATTGTTGTCTGGAACCACGACGTTATCGCGTCGCTCGATCTGCCTCAAGCCGCATTCACCGAGTCCCTGGCGCGCGCTCGGGCGGAGCTCGAACGCCGCGAGTCAGCCTATAGGATGGGGCGAGAGCCCTATGAGGTTCGAGGTCGCACGATCGTGCTGGTCGACGACGGGCTGGCGACGGGGGCATCCATGCGTGCCGCGGCGCGGGCAATCAGCTCGCGAGAGCCTGATTGGCTCATCATCGCCGTCCCGGTGGGGAGCGCCGCCACGTGCGGCGATTTGAGCGCCGAAGCCGATGAAATCGAGTGTGCCGTAAGCCCTGAGCCATTCGCGGCGGTAGGCTATTGGTATGAGGATTTCGCTCAGACCTCCGACGAGGAAGTACAGCAGATACTGCAGCTCGCGTGGCACGATGCCGGCCAGGCTCCTGTGTCGCAGCTATGACAGGATAGAGGCTCGCCGGCACAGCCACGGCTTGGTCCTGCGAGCGTGCCGGCTTCCTGCAGTGCCTGCACGGAGAATGCTCGGTACCTCAACGAAATGGGTGAGAAGCGGCTGGCCAAGCAGAAGGCGAGTGACATGCACAGGCATCTTGCAAGTGGTGACACCAAGATTCCAGTGGACGGTGTCGAGCTGGCCGGCATAGTCAGCCTCCCAGCCGCAACCCAGGGTGTGGTGGTGTTTGCGCATGGCAGCGGCAGCAGCCGCCTCAGCCCCCGCAATCTGTACGTCGCCGGTACATTGCAGCAGGCAGGCTTTGGTACCGTCCTTGTAGACCTGCTGACCCCGGTAGAGGAGGCTGCGGATGAGCGCGGTGCCTCGATTCGCTTCGACATCGCGCTGCTGGCGCGGCGCCTGGCCGGCCTGACCTCGTGGCTGGCAGATTGGCTGGCCGCATCTCCCCGTCCGATCGGCTACTTCGGAGCCAGCACGGGCGCCGCCGCCGCGCTGGTGGCCGCGGCACACACGCCCGACCGCATTGCCGCCGTCGTGTCTCGCGGCGGTCGCCCTGACCTCGCCGGTGACGCCCTCGAGCGTGTCAAAGCCCCGACCTTGCTCATCGTAGGGGGCGAGGACAGCGTGGTGCTGAACCTCAATCGACGGGCTATGCAGCGGCTGCGAACGACGACCGATCTCACTGTCGTGCCCGGTGCTACTCATCTGTTCGAGGAACCTGGAGCCCTGGATCGGGTGGCAGAGCTATCGGTTGTCTGGTTTCGGCGCTACATGCCCTACATCTCCGTCTCGCCCTGATCTCCCGCGATGGCAATGAGGTAGCCGCGCGCGCGTTCGGCCAACGGGTAGCGTCCCACGAGCTTCCAGAATCGCCGGCCGTGGTTGAACTCTATCAGGTGTGCCATCTCGTGCACGATCACGTAGTCGAGCACCCAGGCCGGCGCTTCTGCCAGCCTGTGGGAGAGGCGTATCGTGCCCTGGCTAGGGGTACAACTTCCCCACCGTTGATCCTGATTCGTCACCCAGCCGATCGAGTGCCAGTGCAGGCGCCCGTCGAAGTGCCGCACGTTCAAAGCAGCCGCGCGCCTCTCGAGGTCGGAGTCACTCAGCTCGGCCTTGACGTGCCGTTTCTCGAGACGGCGCACGAGCTTGGCGATGATGGGTTTCAGCTCCTCGTCAGTCGACTTTGCCGGCGCCAGCACCTCAAAGCAGTCCGGTTTCTCCCGGATGCTCACCGTGCGCAGGCGCTTCGCGCTGCGCACGATTCGGACTTCTTTCTCAGGCACTGCGTACCTCGGCCTTGGGCCACACTGCGGTTGGCGACGTATACCACAGTATGCCTCAGACAGCGCCAAGATGGCACGCTTGGACCGTCATCGGGTGCCGGTCCCGTTCGAACATCCGATGACGGCCTCGCGTGGCCCGCAACAAGAGGGCATCGCTCGTGTTCGGGCTAGACGTCGCTCGCTCGCCCGGTGTGGCGAGAGCTTGACGCGTCTCGAGTCTGGCACGCAATCTTGGGCAAAGAACTGGCTAGCCTTGCCGATCGGTAAGCCAAGCCAGCCTTCCTGAGTGCGGAAGACTCGGCATGCGACTCGGGTCGTAGTCGATTTGCTCTAGGCACAACCGCTCTGAAGGTGGGGCTAGGTGCTTGGACAGTCGCACGCCGGGCTCCAAGAACGCGGCCGGCGCGTCAATAATGGTTTGCAGCCGATTCGCTAGCTCGCCCGGCCTGACATGAACTGGAATCATCCCTGCGACTGGAACAGGAACGCGCGGCAACTTGGCTTCGTCGCCCATGGCGATGAGCACCAAGAGTGAGACGACGCGAGTCTGCTGCGCAATGGCGACCATCTGTCCATCCGCCAGAATGCCGCGATCGCACAGGACCACTTGAGGCTGCAACAACCTCGTCTTCGCCACGGCTTCGGCCGGCGTGCCGGCATCGTACATCAGTACGAACTCCGGGTCCATTAGGATCTGTGTCCGGAGCTTCGCGTGCAGCGAAGGCGAGCTGAGCGCGAGCACCACGCTTATTTGCCTCATCGAACTCAACCTCTCCAGACCACTGCCGGGTTGGCCCTGCAAGACTGGCCGGGCCCGCTATGGCGTTCAGGCGCTGTGGCCGTGCCTGGTCGCATGCATTACACATACCTTACCGTAGCCGCCGGCGAGGGGGTATCACCCGAGGTTCCTAGCGGTGCCAGTACTTTCAGCGACTTCCTAGAAGCACATTCGTAGGAGAGCTATACTGATCGTTAGGACTGATCGGATCAGAGTGCACCGATCGCGTTGGAGGGTTCGATGAGCATAATCGTGGAGCAGGTCGCCGGAGCGTCTCGTACTGAAAGCGATAGCATGGGCGAGATTCTGGTTCCATCGGACCGGTACTGGGGTGCTCAAACGCAGCGCTCGCTGCATTACTTCGACATTGGCGATGATCGGTTTACACGCCCGCTCATCTGGGCCATGGGCGTGCTCAAGAAGGCTGCGGCGCTCACCAATGCAGATCTCGGCTTGCTGCCCAGGGAGAAGCTGGAGATCATCGTGCAGGCAGCCGATGAAGTGATCGCCGGCACCCTCGACCAGCACTTCCCTCTGCACGTCTGGCAGACCGGCAGCGGCACCCAGACCAACATGAACGCCAACGAGGTGATCTCAAACCGCGCGATCGAGTTGGCTGGCGGGGTGATGGGCTCAAAGAAGCCAGTACACCCCAACGACGACGTCAACATGAGCCAATCCTCGAATGACACCTTCCCCACGGCTATGCATATCGCGGCAGTGGAGCAGATAGAACACCTCCTGAAGCCCGAGGTCAAGGCCCTGCGCGACGCGTTGGACGCGAAGGCGCAGGCATTTGCGGGCATCGTCAAGATCGGCCGGACCCACCTTCAAGATGCCACGCCTCTCACGCTGGGCCAGGAGTTCTCCGGGTACGTCTCGCAGCTTGACCATGCGCTCAAGGCTCTGGATAGCGCCTTGACGCACCTCTATGAGCTCGCGCTCGGGGGTACGGCCGTGGGTACCGGCCTGAACGCTCCGCGGGACTATGCCGCGCGGAGCGCCGCGAAGATCGCCGAGCTTACCGGCCTGCCATTCGTGACTGCTGAGAACAAGTTCGAGGCGTTGGCCAGCCATGACGCGTTGGTGCAGGCTCATGGCGCTCTCAAGATGCTGGCGTGCGCCATGAACAAGATTGCCAACGATGTCCGATGGCTGGCTTCCGGTCCACGGTGCGGCATCGGCGAGCTGAGCATTCCGGAGAATGAGCCGGGCAGCTCGATCATGCCGGGCAAAGTCAATCCCACCCAGAGCGAGGCCGTGACCATGGTCTGCGCGCAGGTTCTCGGCAACGACGTGGCGATCAACATCGGAGGTGCCAGCGGCAACTTCGAGCTGAATGTGTTCAAGCCGCTCATCATTCACAATTTCCTGCATTCCGTGCGCCTTCTGGCGGACGTGTGCCGCAGTTTCCGCGAGTACTGCGTGGTGGGTATCCAGCCCGAAGAGCAGCGCATTGCAGCTTATCTTCGGGATAGCCTCATGCTCGTGACTGCGCTCAATCGGCATATTGGCTACGATAACGCTGCCAGAATCGCCAAGACCGCGCACAAGAACGGCACCTCGTTACAGGAAGCCGCCGTCTCCCTCGGCCTCGTCTCCGCCGAGGATTTTGCGGCCTGGGTGAGACCCGAGCGAATGGTCGGGCCGGCTTGATGGCTGAGGAGCTGCGAGTACGTATCCGAAGGCTAGATCCTGCGCTGCCGCTCCCTGCCTACGCGTCGGCGGGATCGGTTGGCTTTGATCTGTATTGTCGTGAGGATGTGCTCATCCCGCCCGGCGAGATCGCCTGTCTCCCCACCGGCGTAGCCGTGTCTACGCCACCCGGCTACATGCTGCTGGTGACGTCGCGCAGCTCGACGCCTCGCCGTCGAGGGCTGTCCGTGCCGCACGGCGTCGGAGTGGTCGACCAAGACTACTGCGGTGACGGCGATGAGGTACTCTGCCAGTTCTACAACTTCACCCGGGAGACCGTAACCGTCAAGCGTGGCGAACGCGTGGCACAGGGCATTTTCGTGCGCGTCGATCGCGCTGCCTGGGATGAGGTCGATTCGTTGCCTGCGCCCACACGCGGGGGCTTTGGCAGTACAGGCTCATGACCGCGTCGCTCAGTTTCGACCGCGCGGCGAGCTACTATGACGCCACGCGTGGCTACGCCGAGGAGGTGGGCAGCGCAATTGCCGCGGCAATTGCAGCCGTGGTTTGCGCCACACCCGCCACGCGGTTTCTGGATCTCGGCGTGGGCACAGGTCGCGTCGCACTGCCGCTCGCATTGCTCGGCCACTCAGTGACGGGCATCGACATTTCACGCGCCATGCTGGCGTGCCTCGTCCAGAAGCTCGACGAGTATGCCCGCGCTGGACGCACTCTACCTATTCAAGTGCTCGAAGCCGATGCCCAGGCGCTGCCGTTCGGCGACGGGGAGTTCGACGCCATCGTTGCCACGCACGTGTTCCATCTGGTGGCCGACCCCCGGCAGGCAGCTCAGGAGGCCTTGCGCGTGCTGCGCCCAGGCGGCTCCTTGCTCGTGTGCGGGGACGAGGTTGCAGGCTGGCACTTCACGTCGGTCAACGAGAAATGGCGGGAACTTCTGCGGCGCTACTGCCGGCCGCGACTGAGCTCCATGGAAGCAGCCGACAAGCTGATCCGCGATCTGTGCCGGGCGGATCCGGCGCTCGTGGTCGAAGAGGCCAGACCGGTGTCCTGGCGATCCACGACTACCGTGGCCGACGAGCTCGATTCTATCCGCCGGCGGCTGTGGTCAAACACCTGGTTGGTACCCGACGACGTGTTCGAGGCTTGCTTCGGAGAGCTCGCGACCTGGTGCGCCACGACGTTCGCAGACGGTCAGCATGAGCCCTTGCTTCGCACATCCGAATTCGTAATTCGCCGCGTGCATCGCCGCTAGACAGCTGCAGTCAGTGAGTTCCGGCGAAACGACATTTCCGATTATCGAGCCAAGCGACTTCAAGACGGCGCTTGGCTCTTTTGCCACGGGCGTGACGATCGCTACCACTTCCGTGCACGGAGAGATCCGCGGGATCACCGCCAGTGCCGTGATGTCCGTATCGCTCTCCCCCCCGCTGGTGTTGCTGAGCATCCAAAATGGGACCCGCATGCACGCGCTGATCAGCCGCAGCACTAATTTCGCTCTCAGCGTGCTGGCCGCCACGCAGCGCGGGATCGCCGAGTATTTCGCGGATTCATCGCAGCCCCACGACGCCGTGGCATTCTCGCGCTTTCCCTACCACCTGGGTGCGACCGGAGCCCCCTTGCTGAATGGCGCGCTGACGCAAATCGACTGCAGTATCGTGGACCGGCATCCTGCGGGCGACCACACGCTGTTCGTTGGCCGCGTACTGCAGCTGCGGACTCAGCCTGGCGCTGCTCCCCTCCTGTACTTCCGCGGCAAGCTCGGCTGAACCGAAACCACGCCAGGACCTGCATCGAGCCGCACGCCATCAGGACCGCGCGGGGCACCCCCTGGGTCGCGCTCGTCCCCTGCGTCACGCCGGCTCGCCACTCCACTGCCAGGGCGTAGCGTGCGGGTGCCATCGCGGCTTGACTGTAGCACGCGGTCGCTGCCTGAATAACGCACCGGCCGCGACCATGCCATCTGGATTCATCGGGAGGCTCTCCGCTCCATAGTGAGCCTGGATGCAGCAAGGTTTCCGCCAAAATTGCTATGTCCGATTGTATCGCCGCGTCGTACGCTTACGCTAGGCCTATTCGAACCCGCCTGCCACCGAGGAGTACAGATGCAACCGCCGGACATCCCCGATGCTAATCCCAGTCCGGTGGTGAGCAGGGAGCACGTCCAGCACCTGGACGCCGCGGATCTTGGCGGACCCTGCGAGTGCCATTCCGCCGGTCTCACCGCGGCATTGCATGCGCTGCTCGATCCGGTATTCCTGCTCAACGCTGTTGGCACGGTCGTCGCCGCCAACGAGAGCGCGGTCCAGTGGCTCGGTGCGCTGGGTGCTTGCTACATAGGACTGCCTTGGCAACAGATCGCGGGCCAATTGCGCGTGACGTACCCGGATGGGCGGCCCCTTGCCCCCCTTGCCCAACCATCCGAGTTGATGCCCTGGCCCTCGAGCGGCCCTTTCGCCGTGCAGACCGAGGTGTGGCTGCACCGCGACCAGAGCGATGTGCCCGATCGCATCATGGTCTCGGCTGCGGTTGAGCGCCGGCATGGCGTGGTCACGGGCGCCCTTGTGCTCTGCAGAGACGTCACTGCCTTCGCCGGGCACGAGCGAGAAAAGGACGAGTTCGTATGCATGGCAACCCACGAGCTCAAGACGCCCATCAGCACGCTACGAGGTTACGCCCAGATGGCTGAGGCGCGTGCGAACCGGCTCGATGCGCCCGACGTCGCCATGTCTATCAGCAAAATCATTCGCCAGGCGGATCGGCTCACCCGGCTAGTAGCCGACCTTCTCGATGTCTCACGCATCCATACCGGGCACATCGACCTGCGAATAGCCGAAACCGATGTGGTCAGGATCGTCAGAGAGGCAGTAGAGCACCAACGCGCCGTCCATCCTGGACGTTGCTTCCAGTTCGACTACAACGTAGCGGTTGCGGTGGTCCATGCCGACGGCTCGCGGGTGGAGCAGGTTCTGACGAATCTGCTGGACAACGCTGTGAAGTACTCGCCCGAGGGCGGGCCGGTGTTCGCTCTTCTCGAAGTCGGCGCCGATGAGGTGCTCGTCGCGGTAACTGACCGGGGTATTGGCATTCCCGTGGAAGAACAGGGCCAACTGTTCCAGCGCTTCTACCGCGCGAAGTCAGGCGCTCACCGCGTCTCAGGGTTGGGCGTCGGTCTTTACATAAGCTATCGTATTATTCTGGAGCACGGCGGCCGAATGTGGGTGCGATCCAACGAGGAGGGCGGCACCACGTTCGGCTTCACGCTTCCCTTGCGGTACGCGCCGCATGCCTGAGTTCCTAACCGTCATTCCCCGGCTTCCACCAAATCGGCGATCCGCTCGATGTGCCCGCACTGCTCGTTGACGCAGTGTAGGAACGTGCGCTTGATGCGGTTGCCACCTCGACCCTGAATGGTGGTCTCATCCATGATCATCGGATGCCCGCATGCCTTGCAGGTCGGAACTGCCGTCGAACTCTTCTTTGCCACCCTCGCCCCCAATGCACTGCTGCGGGAGTTATCACCCATTAGCCGTTGACACAGCTGAGAATGCCTGCTACCGTGAGCCGCGTATCACACCGTCCAAGCGGCAGATTGGAGTGCTCCCATCATACGAATTGCTACGTGCTGCGGCCATGCGGTCCGCGGCGCCACCTGCTTGCTGGTCGCCTCCGCGGCGTCCCTTCTCCTGCCGATATTCGTCGTTCCTGTAGCTGCGTCCCCCTCACTCGACAATACTAGCACAGGCGGCGTTCCCATCGCTAGCTCGTTCATTTATCCCGTGGGCGTAGGGTCGATCCAGCCCACGTGGGATGCAAGCAACGGGAACGGGTACTACATCACGCAAGGGTTCAATACCTCGTGCGATCCGTCTGCGGACCAGGGGTACTACATGTACGGCCTCTACTACTGCGGCCACACAGGCGTCGATCTGGCCACCGCTACGGCAAGCCCGGTTATTCATTGTGTGGCCAATGGCATCGTGGTAGTAGCTGGCTACAATGGCAGCTACGGCGTTATGGCGCGCATCCGCCATTTTATGCCGGATGGCAGCGTGATGTATTCGCAGTACGAGCACATGCAGTATGGCAGCCTCGCGGTGTATGCCGGCGAAATCGTCAGCCAGGGCCAGGAGCTGGGCCTGGTCGGCGCCACCGGATTTGCCACGGGACCGCATCTGCATTTCGAGATCAAGAGCGTGGATGAAGACGGGTACGGCTATACATTCGGCAATAGCGCCCTGATTCAGGGGTATGTGGACGGGTTGCAGTTCGTCGCAGCGCACCAACTCGAGCCCGCTACCTTCATTTTCACCTCGGGCCGCACCATCGTAACGTCATCCGTTGAGTCCGATCCAATCCTCCAGCAATTCCTGCAGAGCTACAAACACTTCGTCGTCGTAGCGGTCAGCGATGGCCTGCACGTTCGCGTAGGGCCCGGTCTTGACTCGAGCATTATCGGCACGGCCCTTCGCGGTGCCAAGCTCGGCTACATCCAAACTCAAGGCGCTTGGATTGAGGTCGCCCTGCCGCAAAACGTGCGCGGCTGGGTCAACAAGAGCTACGTCACGGGCTACCAGGATTGGGACGTGCTGGCCGCACAGGCGTCCGCGAAGTCGTGGCCGCCGGCGGGTGCCAGTGTTGCCAGCGTGAACGCCCTTGGTCTGAATGTCCGGTCCGGCCCTGCGCAGAGCTACTCGATACTGGCCGCCGTCTACCAGCACGACAAGGTAGTAATCCTGTCGGATTCAAAGGATTGGGCACACGTCAAGACGCGCGACGGCACCTCGGGCTGGGTCATGCGCATGTACATTGACGAGCCGGGCGTCGCCGCCGCTCCGAAGCCCCTGTTCATCGTGCCCACGGTGTCGGTGCTCCGGGTTCGCTCGGGGCCGGGGCTCCAGTACTCAGTGAGTGGCTCGGTGTTCGGTGGCACGCCGATGCAATTTGTCCGTGACACGCCAAATTGGGTGTCCGTGATTCTTCCAGACGGTACCACCGGATGGGTCGCGAAGCCACTCACTGAGTGGCAATCGAAGACCGCGGCCAAGGCACCTGCTCACCCAACGTCGCCCAGCCAGCCACAGAGTAGCGTGCTACAACAGCCGAAGTTCGTAAAGGTCACTGCATCGATTCTCAACATTCGCAGCGGCCCCAGCGTCGATCATCCGGTGATCGCGGAGGTGCGCCAGGACACCACGTTGCAGGTCTTATCCTTTACCGCGCATTGGGTGCACGTGGCTCTGCCCGCGTCGAACATCGATGGGTGGGTAGTGCGTACCTTTACGCAGTAACATACTCTGCATGCTAGATCGTCAGGCCCTCGAGAAGCTCGAAGCTAACGTCCTTGCACCGTTCGCAGAGCAAGCCGCGCGCTCACGCGGCAGGCGCTATGCCGAGGCAAACGATCCCTTGCGCACGGCGTTTGGCCGGGACCGCGATAGAATCGTGCACTCGGCGGCGTATCGACGTCTGGGCAACAAGACCCAGGTCTTCGTCGCGCTTGAGGGCGAGTACTACCGCACTAGACTCACACACACCGAGGAGGCTACCCAGATCGCCTTGACAATGGCCAGGGCACTGGGCCTCAACCTGGATCTCACCGAGGCTATCTGCCGCGCGCACGACCTTGGACACGCCCCGTTTGGCCATGCCGGCGAGGCCGCCCTGGCGGACCGCATGATCGCCGACGGCGGCTTCGAGCACAATGCCCATGCCCTGCGCATCGTCGATTTGCTCGAATGCGAGTACCCGGCATTCCCCGGCCTCAACCTCAGCTGGGAGGTCAGGGAAGGCATCGCGCGGCATGGTAGCCATCCGGTGACCGAGGCCGGCGACGGATTCCTGGACCGGAGCCAGCCTAGCATTGAGGCGCAGGTCACCGACCTGGCCGACGGCATCGCCTACGGTTGCCACGATCTGGACGACGGCCTCGCTGCAGGTGTCATGCAGTGGCAGATGTTCGATGACCTCGCGCCGGCGTGGTGGGTAGCGATACGCGACAGGGTTGTCGCTCAGACCGCCGGGCTCGCGCCCGATCTAGCTCGTCGCTTCCTCAAGCGCTTCCTCGTCAACCTGTTCGTCACCGATGCAGTCGCCGTCACTGGACGCCAGCTCGATCGCCTGTCGCCGCGCAGCGCCGACGAGGCCCGTAGCCTCGCACAGCCCCTCGCAGCTCTGTCGCCCGAAGTCCAGGCTCTGCGCACATCGCTGCACGAGTTCCTGACCGCCTGTCTGTATCGGCATTACCTCACCGAGACCATATGGGTCAAGGCAAAGCGCCTGGTTAGCGCGCTCTTCGACACCTTCGACCGCGATCCTGGCCAACTGCCTCCGGCGGTTCGGGCTCGCATCGGCGCGGACTGCTCGTGCAGGCGGGCAATCTGCGACTACATCGCCGAGATGACCGATCGTGCAGCTGTTCGCGAGTACCAGCGCCTGTTCGAGTTCGACATCCAGCTGCTCCCCTGACCAGCCAGTCCACCACCATGGTCATGTACCGTCCGGTGCCGATGGGCGAACCGGGAGCGCAGGCGTCTCGCCTGCCCCTCGTGGACCGCGGACGCCACGCACTTGTGTTGCGGCAACTGAGGGCCTCAACTATACTGTCCGTAGCCCTGCCGGAACAGACTGCATGCGCGAGGTTGGTCACGTGCCGCTGACAGAAGGACTCCCAGTCGTCAAGGACGAGCGCAACGAGCCGAAGTATCGGCACTTGCTGCGGCCAATCGGCGCCTATCTCGACACCTTGAATGCATCGAATCTGCTGTTGGCGGAGAGCGAAGAAGGGTTTATTTGGCGCTGTTCGTCCCGTGCAAACCCAGCCAATATTCGCTTTGGCGTGATCGGCGTTGAAGAGATAGCGCACCTTGCGGAAGCAATGAAGCGGCATAGACTCGGCCGCGTGCCGGATCTGTACGACGAGCCGGCGGTCGAAGGAGTGTGTCCCTACGGCTACGAGGAGTTGTTGCGCGCGCTCAGCTTCAAACTCGACAAAGAAGCGGCCACATCGGTGATGGTCATCGAAGACGACGATTTGATCCTCGTGCAGTTCACGCTGCAGGTGCCTACGTACGTCCAGATGGAGCCCGTGCGCATGGTCATGCCGCACTATTTCCACGAGGATCTTCTCGGTCGGGCCGAGATAGAGGCGCTGGTAAAGCAAACCCGGGAGTTTCGCGGGACGCGGTTTTATCGCTAGTGGGTCCGTTTGTGGTGCATCGCCCAGTTGCAAAGACGATGAGTCGTCTGATCGCCATAGCGCCGATCCTATGCCGTCATGCGTGGCTGCTGGTGTGGGGTCGTCTGCTCCGCTGGCGGCTCGAGACGTACGGCCTGTACATGCCCTCGCTGCCAAATGCGCGTCCCTGGTGGCGCGTGAGCGGGCCTGCTCTCCTGAACCTCTGCCGCCATGGCACCTCGTACGCCGGCTGGGTTGCCGACATGCACTATCTTCGCATCCACGGGTCGTCCGGATGGTGGCAGGCGCACCTGGGTCGCGGATATGCCGCCCTGCACGCCTATGTCAATCAGCAGAATGCGGGCACTGCCAATGACGAAGAAGGCCACATTAGCCACCATGCGGGCTGACGTACCAATCGTTCACCTGCGTTGCTCATCGCTCGCCCCGCGCAACCGGAGGGACTTCAGCGCTGTCGCTGTCCTCCCTTGGCGCTGCCGGGACTGCAGCCAGATGCTACCCGCCCCGCGCACGGCAGCCGCGGCACCCATTCGCCCGCTGGCAATGCTCTACGCCGTTGGCTGAGTTGCTGCTCGCAAGCACCAACCCGTCCAAGCTGGCCAGGCTTCGCTGGCTCATCCAGGACCTGCCGGTCATCGCACGAGTGCCCACCGACCTGGAGCCGGTCCCGCACGTCGAGGTGGCCGAAGATGCACCCGACTTCATGGCAAACGCCGCGCAAAAGGCCACGGCCTGGTCACGCGCGGGCGGCGGCATGCTGACCCTGGCGACCGACGGCGGCCTGTACATTCCCTCGCTGGCTAGCGCGTGGGAAGCACTGCGCACGCGTCGCAGCGCCGGAGCCGGCGCGGATGCGGCGATGTCCATCGCCCGACTTCTGGCACTGATGCAGGGCAAGCGCGGCGATCAGCGGCAAGCATATTGGCACGAGGCGGTTGCCCTGGCCCGGGGCGATCTGGTAGTGCAGGCTTGGAGCGCTACCGGCGACGCCGGCCTCATCGCCGAAACCTACGTTCCTAGCGCTGCTGATACCGCCTTCTGGACCGAGAGCATCCGCTTCCTTCCGGCGGCAGGCAAGCTCTACCGGGACCTGACCGAGGCCGAGGTTGCGCGCTTCGACACTGTGTGGCCGGCTCTGCGCCTTCAGGTTCGTCAGTACTTTGGGATAACGTAAACTTGTTGCATAATCTCTCGCTTTCTTGTATACTCATACAACATTCAGCGGTGTTTGCGGATGGAAGGATGCGATGGCGACCCCGATCTGCGCCACGAAGCTCTCTGTAGAAGTCTCTGACGACCCGCGCGCGGTCGATTTCCCACAGCTGCGCGCTCTGCAGCAAGAAACAGCATGGGCGCGCGATCGCGCCCTCTTCGACCTGCAGCGGGCTATCGCCGCGAGCGATCTCGTGCTCACCGCTTGGATTGGCTCTACCCTGGTCGGTTGCGTGCGCGTGCTCAGCGACTTCGTGTACCGCGCGATTCTCTGCGACGTGATCGTGCATCCTGCCTACCGGCGCCAGGGCATTGGAAGCCTGCTGGTAGAAAGTGCCACGACGCACCCGCGTCTGGCGCGAGTGCAGAAATTCACCCTGCTAACGGCAACTGCCGGCTCGTTCTACCGCCGGCTCGGCTGGCAGGAGTACCCCGGCGTGGGCATGGTGTGGGAGCGCGATGCCGAGTGAAGCCTTGCGCGAACACTGCCCTGACAAGCATCACACGCAATGAGGTGCGTGGATTATGAGTGTGACAGTAATGAGCGAGCCAACACTACCAGGCGCGGCGCCACACGTCACCGGTCGCGGCGCAAAACAATGGGGCGGCAGATTCTCGTCACCCACCGACCCGCTGGTCGAGCGTTTCTCCGGCTCGGTGGCAGTCGACGGCCGGCTTATTCTGCACGATATCGCGGGTAGCATCGCGCACGCGCGCATGCTTGGCCGCCAGCAGATCCTGACCCACGACGAGGCGGCTACCATCGAACGCGGACTCCGCGCGGTTGAAGCCGACTTCGAAGCAGGCGATCTGCTGCTCGACACCGCGCTCGAAGACGTGCACACCGTGGTCGAATTGGCCCTGCGCCGCCAGATCGGCGATCTCGCCGGCAAGCTGCACACGGCGCGGAGTCGCAACGATCAGGTGGCCCTCGATCTGCGGCTGTTCACGCGCCAGGCGTGCACGGACGCCATGCAGGCTCTGGCCGCGTTGCAGGGAGCGTTTGTGGAGCAGGGACGCACGTGCTTTGGCCTGGTAATGCCCGGCTATACGCACCTGCAGCGGGCGCAGCCCGTCCTTGTCTCGCACCATCTGTTGGCCTACGTCGAGATGCTCCAACGCGACGTGCAGCGCTTCGCGGGTTGTTTCACGCGCGCGGATGTCCTGCCACTCGGCTCTGGAGCACTTGCCGGCGTGCCCTACCCGGTCGATCGCAGCTGGTTGGCCGCCGAACTGGGCATGGCCGGCGTGGCGCAGAATAGCATCGACGCCGTGGCCGATCGCGACTTCGCCATCGAGTTCTGTGCCGCGGCCGCCACGGCAATGATGCACCTGTCTCGATTCGCCGAGGAGACCGTGCTGTGGTGTTCGTCTGAGTTCGCCTTCTGGGATCTCGACGACAGCTTTGCCACCGGCAGCTCGATCATGCCCCAAAAGAAGAATCCGGACGTAGCCGAGTTGATTCGTGGCAAGACGGGTCGCGTGTATGGCGATCTGCAAGCCTTGCTGACCCTGATGAAGGGGCTGCCACTTGCCTACAACCGGGACATGCAGGAAGACAAGCCGCCGCTCTTCGACGCCGTCGACACGCTGCTCGCCTGCCTCGACGTCTGCACCGGACTCGTGCGCGCGCTGCGGCCCAACGCCCAAACAATGGCTAACGCGGCCGGCAACCTGGTGTGCGCTACCGACGTAGCAGATTATCTGGTCGGCAAGGGCCTGCCGTTCCGGGACGCACACACCGTCACGGGCGCGCTGGTGCGGCTGTGCCTCGCTACCGGCACCGCCCTGCAGGACCTGGACCTTGCCAGCTATCGGCACGCGTCGCCACTCTTCGACGTCACGATATACGACCGCATTAGTCCGCTGGCTTCCGTCAGCGCCCGCGTCGCCACCGGCGGCACCGCGCCCGTGGCAGTGCAGGCGCAGCTCGATCGCGCCACGACGTTGGTGTACCAGAATCGCATCCTGGCCCACGATCTCGTTGGCCGGCCGTTGACTAGTCTGGCTTCCTGACGCCGTGAGCGTACATGTTGCCGCGGTGGTGCGCCCAGTCCGAATGCCCGAACTGCACGTAGTGCTCGACCTGTGGACGCGTGCGGGAGCCGTGCCAACGAGTACGGACGATATTTCCGCGCTGACGCAACTTGTCGCACGTGACGCGGACTCGCTTCTGGTCGCCGAGCTTGATGGTCAGGTCGTCGGCACGTTGATTGCGGCCTGGGATGGCTGGCGAGGCGCCATGTACCGCCTGGCTGTGCTGCCTGAATATCGCCGGTGTGGCATTGCGCTGCAACTGGTCCAGGCAGGCGAGGCTTCACTTCGCCAAAAGGGTGTGCGGCGCGCTGCTGCCATGGTGTTGCGAGAGCACGAACACGCGCTCCAGTTTTGGCATGCTGCGGGCTATCGAAGGGATGAGCAACTTCAGCGCTTCAAGAGGGACCTCAGCGACTGAAGGCCAACGCTCAGAGTAGGCCCCATGAGCGGCTGCCGTCTTGGTCATGCTCCATCACGTCGAACTCGGGCGTTCACCGGGTAGTTGCGTGTCATGTTATTCAGTACCAACGGTTCATGCCGTAGGACCGCGCCGATAGTGTACTATGTGCGGCGTGGAGGTTAGTACCGAATGGCTCGACGGAATCTGATCATTGTTGGCGGTGCCCTGGTTCTCATCGTCCTGATATCACTCATCCTAGCGATCACCCACGCTCACAACTCTGCTGGTCCCACACCCACGGCCACCTGCACCCCTACCGGTACGCCGCTGCCTACAATCGTCCCGGCAACCCCGCGCCGCACCAACACCGTGGCTACCACGCCGCCCTGTACGCCCACACCCACCGGTAGCCCGACGGCGATAGTGCGCCGCACGCCAAAGCCACGGCCAACGGCACCACGCCCCACGCCGGCACCCACGGCCACGCCGCACCCGGCGTATGTGCCCGGGCCGTTGACCGGAGAAACCGTCTCATGGGACGTAGCACACCGCCGGCCCATGGCTGTCATCGTCGAGAACTACAGTCCAGACGCGCGCCCGCAGACAGGTCTGAGCTCCGCGAGCCTGGTCTTCGAGACCGATGCGGAGTACGGCATCACCCGCTTCATGGCGGTCTACCTGGAGAATATCCCCCCGGTGGTGGGACCGGTGCGTAGCGCTCGCGTCTACTTCGACTCCTGGGCAGACGGGCTCCATGCCGTCTACGTGCACGCCGGCGGCAACGACGACGCGCTCGCCCAGCTGTTCAAGATGCACAACGTAGCAGACGTGAACGAAGTCAAGTGGGAGGACCAGAACTACAACCCCACGGTGCCGTTCTTTAAGCGCTCGCCCGATCGCGTTATTCCTCACAACATGTACACGTTCCCTCCCCTTGTTGAGACGTACGAAAAGACGCAGAAGCAGCCCTTGACCGGTGACTTCCCCGATTCATTTCCACACAAGGCTCCGAGCAGCCCTGAGGACCGTCCCAGCGGCGCGGTGCTAGACATCAACTTCTCCTCACCCGACTATGCCGTGGAGTACCGCTACAACCACGCGACGAACCGCTGGCTCCGCTTCATGGGCGGGACGCCACACCTGGAGGCCTCCACGGGACACCAACTGGCGCCCACCAACGTGGTGGTGTTGGCCGCGACCATTAAGCCGGATCCCGCGGGCGTAACCGCAGGCTCGGTGTACGTGCAGACTACCGGCACCAACACCGCGTACTACTTCATCGATGGCAAGGAGTCCAAAGGGACCTGGACGAAGTGGCACGACACAAGCCGCCTCATGCTGCTCGACGCTCATGGGCATGCCGTGAAGCTCGATCCGGGCCAAACCTGGATTGATGTGCTCCCCACTGGCGGCACCATGTCCTTTACGCCAGGCAAGTAGCCCGATCGGGGGGCGCGGGCGTCTACCTGCCCCTCGGCTGGCCGCCGCCCTTAGGCGGCCACCGGTCGCTGCCTACGGCAGGGGTAGTACCGCAATGAGCGGGTATCGATACCGGGAGGTGCTGCCCGCGATGATCGAGTAGATGCGCGACGATGATACCCCGGAATCTGCTCCCCGGAGACCTGCTGCCCTTGATGATCGAGCAGCAGATGTGCGACGATGATACCCCGGAATTCATTCCGCGGAGACTCACTGCTCGCCTAGTGTGGACTTCAGTCCGCCTCGCTCTACGACCCGCCACCGCGCCGGCACGGCACCGTATCCCTCGAGCTCACGCGGCGCGATCGCCGCGCAGGCGCTCCCAGATTCGAGGCGCTCGAAGCGCAAAGTACCGGCCGATTGGCGTCTCCGGCGCAGGGGCGGTATTATTACAGCCGATTCGGCCCGCACCAGGAGCAAGGGGTACCGGTCTTCGGCCCGGCAGACGCGATAGGGCGCTGGCTGGCAACGGGGAGAGTTCATTCGTGGTGGAGGTACATGGTGAGAGTCTATCCATCTGAGCAGATTCGCAACGTGGCCCTGCTCTCGCATTCCGGCGCAGGGAAGACGAGTCTGACCGAAGCGATGCTGTTCGATACCGGCGCCATCCAGCGTCTGGGACGCGTGGACGACGGCACCACCACAAGCGATTTCGATGTCGACGAAATCAAGCGGCACATCTCTCTTTCGACAAGCCTGCTTCCCGTTGAGTGGCGCGATACCAAGATTAACGTCATCGACACCCCTGGCTACGCGGATTTCATCGGCGAGGTTTGCCAGGCGCTCGCCGTCACCGATGCCGTGATGCTCGTCGTGTCGGCCGCGGCCGGTCTCGAGGTCGGCACCGAACAGCAATGGAAAATGGTGAAGGGGCACGAGATTCCCACATTGCTGTTCGTCAACAAGCTCGATCGGGAGCACACCGACTTTGCTCGCGTTGTCGACCAGGCAAAGACGCGGCTCAAGGTGCCCGCCATTGCCGTCCAGCTGCCGATTGGCGTCGCCCAGGAATTCAAAGGCGTAGTGGATGTCCTGACTGGCAAGGCCTATCTGGTGGAAGGCGGCAAATCGGTGGAGGCGCCCGCTCCGGCGGATATGGCTGCGGCAATTGCCGCGCAACGCGATCAGCTGGCCGAGGCCGTGGCCGAGGCCGATCCGGCGCTCACCGACAAGTACCTGGAGGGTGAGCCCATCACCGACGACGAACTGCGCAACGGCTTGCGCATCGCCATACGTGAGGGCACCCTGATGCCTGTGCTGTGCGGCTCCGCCAGTGCCAACGTCGGCATCGCCCCGCTGCTCGATTTCTTTGTCGACTACTTGCCCAATCCGCTGCAAGCCCGCCAGCACAAGACTGCCGACGACACGCCGCTCAAGGGCCTGGTGGCGGCGCAGGTATTCAAGACGGTCGCGGATCCCTTTGGCAAGCTGAGTTACTTCCGGGTATTCGCCGGGGAGCTCAAGTCCGACGCGCACCTGTATAACGCCAATCGGAGCCACGACGAGCGGGTAGCTCATATGCTCGTCGTGCGCGGCAAGACGCACGACATTGTACCGGAGCTGCACCCAGGAGACATCGGCGCTGCCCTGAAGCTCCAGGACACCGAAACCGGCGATACGCTCACGGCTAAAGAGAAGCCGGCAATTATGCCGGCCATCGAGTATCCTGAGCCCTCGTACTCAGCTTCGATAGAGCCCAAGACGCGCGCGGACCTTGATAAGCTCGGCGGGGCCATTGCCCGGCTGATTCAGGAAGATCCAACCCTGCGTTGGTATCGCGACCCAGAGACTGCCCAGACGATTCTGTCGGGTCTTGGCGAGAGCCACCTGCAGGTAGCCGTCGATCGCCTGCTGCGTAAGTTCGGCACGGACGTGACGCTGGGTGAGCCCAAGATTCCCTACCGCGAGACGATCGGCACCACGGCCAAAGCCCAGGGCCGGCACAAGAGACAAACAGGCGGCCATGGCCAGTTCGGCGACGTGCACCTCGAAGTCGAGCCCCTGCCTCGTGGCGAGGGATTCCAGTTCGCGGATAAGGTGGTCGGCGGCGCCGTGCCCCGGCAATTCATCCCAGCCGTGGAAAAAGGCTTGCAAGAGGCCGTGCGCGAAGGGATCCTCACCGGCAACCCCGTGGTGGATATTCGCGTGACCCTGTTCGATGGCTCCTTCCATCCGGTCGACTCCTCTGAAATGGCGTTCAAGACCGCCGCCGGCATTGGCTTCCGCGCTGCCGTGGAGAAGGCGCGCCCGATTCTGTTGGAGCCCGTCATGGACGTAGTCGTTCAGGTGCCCAGCGAGTACATGGGCGACGTCGTGGGCGATCTGAACTCGCACCGCGCCCGCATTCTCGGCATGGACCCGGTTTCCGATGGCTTGACCGAGATCAAAGCCAACGTGCCGATGGCCGAAATGTTCCGCTACGCCACAACCTTGCGATCCCTCACTCAAGGCCGCGCCAGCTACACCATGCACCTGCTAGGCTATGAAGAGGCCCCTGCTCACATCACCCAACAGGTTTCCGCGGAGTACCAGAAGGCGCGCGAGCAAAAGGAACACAAGTAGTTGGTTGGTTCATGAGCGCGACCAATAAACCATCGCCTCGCCGCGCAAGCCCTGCCCGGCTGCTGGATCGCATACTGACGGTTGCTACCATCGTGGTAGTGCTGTTGCTGATTGCCGTAATCGTTCTCTGGAGGATCCCGGGAAACTACCGCATTGAGGTGCCCGCGACCGCCGAGTCTGTCTCGACGCAGATCACAATTGCTGGGCATCCGCCCCGTGCCGGCCACGGCGACCTGCTCATGACGTTCGTGGCCGAGCCCGACTTCAACATGCTCGACGACGTCCTCTACCATTTTGATCCAGATGCGACCATCACGCCGCTGGAGTCTGGCTACTCGGCGAAGACCGAGGAACAGCAGAGCGTACAGCAAATGCTCTCGAGCGAGCAGACCGCGGAGCTCGTAGCGCTGTGCTACGTCGGTCACCAAGACCTTTGCCGCGCCGGCGTGCAAATCCAGACGATTGAGACCGGGAGCAAGGCAAGCGGAATTCTGCAGGCGAACGACGTGATCATGAGCGCGAACGGCAAGCCAACGCCCACGTACGCATCCTTGCATGCGTTCGTCGGGGCGCTCCGGCCGGGTGACATCGTGACCCTGCAGATCACGCGCGGCACCCAGAGCCTCACGGTGCGTGTCCCCACGATTCTGTCTACCACCACGCCGCACCAGACCATCCTCGGCATCGCGCTGTACACGAATCCGGCGATTCCTTTCCCGAAGACGCTGCCGGTCGACATCACCATCAACCCCGGCAACATCGGCGGACCCTCGGCCGGGCTCATGTTCACGCTGGGCATTCTCGACAGGCTGCTGCCGGGCGATCTCACGCACGGTCAGCGAATCGCCGGGACGGGCGTGATCAATATCGACGGCACCGTCAGCGCGATCGGCGGGGTGAAACAGAAGGTGCTGGGCGCGCAGTGGGCCGGCGCCAAGTACTTCTTCGTCCCCTGCGATGGCGGCAACTACCAGGATGCCAGGAAGGCTGTTGGCCACAACATGACGCTGGTGCCGGTGAACACCCTCGGCGATGCGCTTACGTTTCTCGGGGCTATCGGTGCCGGCGGCAAGCCCGCGCCGTCCTATAAGTTCGCCACCTGCCCGGCGACTACCCCGTAACCCCAAATCGATACTAGGGCGGGACCTGCGTCGAGCGGCACTCTCCCGGGAGCGCGATCGTCTCGCTCGTCCCCTAAGTCGTGCCGGCTCGCCCCTCCATCGCCAAGGCGCAACGTGCGGGCTCCATCGCGGCCCCTTTGATCAGCGGAGGCGGCAGCGCCCGCTGGCGCTGCCATGGGGACTAAAGTTGAGGATCCCACCATGGCTTCAATAGAGGCCCGCGCGCATCGTGCGCGCCCTGGCTCTTTGCCGCGGCAACAGGCGCCGGCAACCCTCCGGGGGCGCGGGCGTCTCGCCCGCCCCTGAGCCTGCTTAGCCGCGCCCGCATCGTCGCCGCACGCCCGGGCGCGGGAGCTGGCCTGGGCTAAGCACAGCCCCCGAGGGAAGCGCGCTGAGGAGTGTAGCAGCAGGCGAGCGGCCGAACGCTGGCCTCGCTAGGCCGCTCGCCTCGCTGGGAGGCGTAGCTCGCGGAGTGGTGCCAAATGGGGCGGCTGGGAATGCAAAGCGGGTTGCGCTGCCGGCGCAACGGATTTGCAGTGTTTGCTGGCCTCCAACCCCTTGACAGGTCACGGCCGAGCCCGCTAGTCTGTGGTTGTCATGCACGCGGTGCCGCTGCGATATCGCGGGCACGCCTGATCCCAGGCGATGCCTCCCAGCGGCCGGCCATGGAAGTGCCCCAGAAGGCGTGGGCAGTTCGCTGCTCTGCCCCATCGCCTTGGCATACGAAAGCAGCCAGACAACCGTTTGAAGGTGCGCTTCTCGATTCCCCAAGGGATTGACAATCTCCAATAGGACTGCTAAAGTGCGGTTGGTCTCGGTTTGGTCCGGCTCAGCATGCCGAGCGGAATCGTCGCGATTGCTCATTCGTGCTGTACTCGACCAGGTTGGCGACGTCCTGACCGGGGTGGTGTAATCGGCCCCTAACGGAATCGTCCTCGGAGTAGAGGGCGCGCCCTAGCGATTACGAGGCCGGTAGTGTGTGTCGGTGCGGGCAGCATCCCGGGCATTAGTGTGCCTGTCGCAACCGGCAGATTTCTCGTATTCCTGGCGACTTGACTACGTGGCGGGGCGTTTTGTGAGCGGCGCGGCAATTGCGCTGGGCCGGCAAGTGAGGTTGGGAGCAAGTAGATGGCGTGCGACGGACGGCGGCAGTCGGCATCTTCCAGGTACTCGTTCGCGTCGAGAGGCGGCCGGCTCGCCCGGCTGTTGAGCGTGCTAGCGCTGCTGGTTGGTGCCCTGGGCACGAGTTCGCGGCTGCCCGCGGGAACGCTCGGTGGTGGTATCGCCAGGGCTGACAGGGCGGTGACGGCGACTGCCACGAGCACGCCGGCACCCGCGGTCTCGAACACTACCGGTACGCCTACCGGCGCCGTACAGCTGGCCTCGCCGGGGATGGCTGCGAGCACGCCAGCGGTCGTCGGCGTTCCTGCACCGGAGGCCCCGGCCCCCTCGGCCGCCTTTGTCCGGGCTCACCACAAGCCGGTTGGGCATCAACCCTTGGCATCTCCGCAGGGCGGAGCCGTCCCGGCCCCTGTTACGTCGCCGCGAGGGGAAGGTGCTTTGGCACCGGCCAAGGCCCTACGAGGCGAGGCCGCCGTGGCACCGGTCAAGGTCGCAAGAGGCGAGGCTGCCGCGATACCGGTCAAAACGCAGCAAACGGCAGCCCACCACACCCTAGCGAACATGGCCCAGATGGCCCCGACAGTTCTGCCCGCGCCATGTCCCAGTGGTTGGAGCTGCACGGACATCGGGGACGTGGGGGCGGCGGGCAGCGAGTCGGTGAGCAACGGCACCTGGACCATCCAGGGCAGCGGCAGCGACCTGTACGGCGGCAGCGACAGCTTCCGCTTCGACTACCAGCCGCTCATCGGGGAC
>Ga0187876_1001275_pt1 | contig 22099 bp, 16 predicted proteins | sample June2016WEW_17_4_FD_133000 | JGI IMG/M metagenome (GOLD analysis project Ga0187876, IMG submission 133000) | Peatland microbial communities from SPRUCE experiment site at the Marcell Experimental Forest, Minnesota, USA - June2016WEW_17_40 | ecosystem: Environmental > Terrestrial > Soil >...
CGCCGCTCATCAGAGAACTGGAGGTCCTGACCACCTCTAAGTCAGAGGTTGTCAAACGCAGGAAGGCGTCGTAGAGTGGGTTACGCAGGGGTCGCGACTTTCAACGGAGTTCCGGACGTTCCCACCGGAGCTACTTACAAACGGGAATGCCTCGGCAAAATCCCACACCATTGCCAAAGCTTGGCGACTAAACGTTCCTCTTACTGTCTCTTGGCTCGCTGGGGAGGACCAAGACGCGAGCGCCGAACCGTAGTCAGCCATTTTGTCGACGTTCAATGCAAGGGTGACTTGAACAGCTTCTGCAAGTCCATCCTTCTCGAGGCTTGTAAGCTGATGTCGAACCGCACGCACTTTTTCGCAGAGGGTCGCGAGAACAAGCGCTTGCCTGGGCAAAAACAGATGTCCCCATTTGCTCATGCCGTAGAGTTGAACTCGAAAGCCAAGTGTTCCCTGAGGTGGGAGAGCCTCGTTCGGCACCAATTCGAACGAGAGCTTATTGGCAACCTGCTTCTTGTGAAGCAAAGCCTCGGCTTCTGAGACCGCATCAAGATCCCTCTTTGTTGGTAGACGATAGAACCGGCCTTGCTCAGCTGGGCGTTTTGTCACCACGCAAAAGAGCCGCGCAGTGGAGCTGCCGCCATTTCGAGCGGCAAGCTGTCGACGCACGCTAGCGGCGGGTGTAGTGTAGCCACAGCACGGGCAACTCGCCGAACCACGGACGGCTGTCCCGATCCCTACTTCCTTCGGTTTCGCACCATTCACGATCTCGAAATCGACTCGACGGAGCTTGGGCCTTGGTATGAGACGCACGGACCACGAATTGTGCGGCTTCTTTCCGAGCCATAGAGAGCGGATGAGTGGCACTTCTGCGCCGCATCCGGGGCCTTCGCACTGGATTGTTCGCGCCCACAAATAGGCGATCGGTCTCGCCCCGTCGGGGTCTTCTGGATAGAAGGCCGCTAATTCCGTATCCGCTTCGCGCCTTACCCAGTCACCCCATTTGCGAACCTCATCAGCTAACCGCTGGCCATATTTCGGAATGTATTCTACTACGACCTTGTTCAGCAATACCGCCAAGGGATTCAAATCACTCGCGAATGCGTCGGCACCTACTCTTAAAGCTTCAAGCGGAATGGCACCGCCGCCAGCGAATGGGTCCGCGACAAGCGGTCGCGTGCCGGGATCTCCGCCGACTGCCTCGTGAGCGGCCTGCGTGAGGGCGCGGCTGGCATCGAGATATTCCTTTACCGTTGAATTGTCCCAGTTTGCAAAATCGGCGATAAAGTCCAGCAGTGCGAAGCGCAGGACGTTCCAGTGAGCTTCCTTCTGGCCGTCAAGCCCGCCGTTCTTCACCAGCGCTTGCCATTTCACCCATGTCTGGTGATCGCAGCTCTCGCCGAGCGCACGGTCAGTGACGGCAGCATTGGCAAAATCGGTGATTACCTTTGAGGCTTTGTCCCGAAAATCCTGTGGACATAGCTGATCAGCGGGATCGGGCCAGAGAGATGCACAAATAACTGCCCGACAAGCGGCAAGCGGCCTCCGTGCCCACCAGATGTGCAGGGTCGAGATGTGTCCGTGACGAATCGACTTTTCCCGCCTGGCATGCGCGGAAACTCGTTTTATGGGAAGATCCACTTCGATCAGGCGCTTTGGATACTCTTGTGTCATCTGTGTTCTGTAGTCCCTATTGCGTCGCCACGTCGAGAATGGCTTGCGGCTTCACCTGATAGTGCTCGATCTTTACGATGGGCTGCCAGTCGAGTTGCGCCGGGTCTCGAACCACGTTGATCCCCGGCACGCCGGCGCAGTCGAAGACAACATACAGCCAGTAGTCCTTTTTGAGGCGCTGGGCGGTTTTGTACTCGTTGTAGGTCAAAGCAATCTCGCCGACCGCGGAGCGGCCTTTGACCTCGATGAATCGCACCTCGATTGCCGTTTTGGCGTCTTCGGGATGTGGTCGCCGTGAAATGAGATCGAATCCCCGGTTATCCTTCTCTACGCTTTCAACATCCCAACCGCGGGCGCGCTCATACGCAATCACGGCGTCAACGGCGATGCGCTCGATTTCATCGTCGCGGACCAGAGCCGCCACATTTGGCGTGGAACGCTCGGGATGCGGCAGCACCCAGGCAGCGCCGTGCCGCTGAATATCGCTGATGGTGCAATTGCGCTCTTTCTGTAACTCCCGCTGGCGCCCCTCAAGCCTGCCGTTCAGCTCGTCGAGGCGGTCTTCCGCCTGTTTGGTGTTCGCGGCCAGTAGCGGGCTGGTATCCCCGGACTGCTGTTGGCCGATCAGCTCCGCCAGCTTCAGGTTCTGGCGGTGAATCAATTCGTTAAGGCTAATCTCCAGATGGTGTGCGACAGTCTTGGTCTCTTTGGCGCGCTGTGCGGCAACCTCGGCCAGAAATGGCTCCAGCGCTTCCTGCACCAGGAAGTGTTCGAGGGAAGTCTGCTCTTTTCCGGTGTCGGCAGGAACAAGGGTCCCTGTAGGTGCCGGTACTAAGTCCAGCAGTAGCGTAGGCTGGCGCACTGTCAGGGTTCCGTTTATTTCCTCCTGCACTATGAAGAGCCGGCGGTGGAGCACATGCCCTAGGCCATCACGGATTGCGGCAGAATAAACCGACAGGCGCGCCGGTACGCTCCGGTGCACGTCAAAAAAGACCGCGCCCTTATCCATTTCCGCGCGGACGTTCTCCAGCAGGTCTTCACGGACGGCTTCGAATAAAGGATGGCCCGGCGTGACCCAGTCGTAGGTGGGCAGTTTCTTAAGAATTTCTTTGTCGAATACAACCTGTTTGTATTCCCGCCCCAATTTTCCGAACCGCGGCTCCAGCCGCTCACCGATGGGCCAGAGGTGGCGGGGCACGCGGAGAACCCTGTAGGTGTGCTGTCCCTTGCCTTGCTCGCTCACTTCAACGCCGGTCACGGGGGCGGCCTGGAGAAAGAAGTCCTCAATGACTTCCGGCACGAGGCGGCGCTCCTTGGCCTCGGCGGACTTGCCGACAATGGCGGAAAGATTAAGCTCGCGCTTCGCCAGCCCTTCCAGCGTGGAATTGGTGATGCTGCGGAAGTGCTCGGGGTCCACCTGCTCGACGATGCGCTGTTTGATCAGCTCTTCGGTCATCTGGTTGTGCGCATACATGTCGCGCAGCATCTTTTCGAGCTGATTCGACGGGAACACCTCTCCCAGCACGTTGAACACCTTGCCGGTACGCTTGGGATCAAGGTCCGTTTCAATCTCCGCGATACGCTCGAAAAGTTTTTGGAGTACCCTGCCCTCGCGCGTATTCGTTGTGACGAAATTGAAGATGAGGCAGTCCTTTTCCTGTCCGTAGCGGTGAATGCGGCCCATGCGTTGCTCAAGGCGAACGGGGTTCCACGGGATGTCGTAGTTGATCATCAGCCAGCAGAACTGGAGGTTAATGCCTTCGCCCGCAGCCTCGGTGGCGACAAGCACCTGGCATGACTCCCGGAATTCACGTTCGGCATAGATTCTCGTTCCGGGCGTGTCGCGGTCTCCGATTTTCATCCCGCCGTGGATCTGGGTGACAGTCAGCCCCCATTCGCGCAATTTGCCAAGGGGACGCCCGTCTCTCCCGTCACCCACGAGAAAGTCGAGCGTGTCCTTGTGCTCCGTGAAGAGCAGGAGTTTCATGTTCGGATCGGAGAAGATTCCCTCCTCCGTCAGTAGCTGCTTAAGCCGTCTGACTTTAACCTCTGCTTCCTGGCCTTCCAGTATCTTGGCCTGGCGGATCAGCTTTTCCAGATCGGCTATCTCAAGCCGGAGGTCATTCGGGTCGAAAGAAGCAACGGCCTCTTCCAGCTCCGCCATTATTTCCTGTTGTTCTTCGTCCGTCAGATCCTCAAAATCCTCCGGCAACCGCTTGGTTATCTGGTCCTGGCGGTATTTGCCGGGGTCTTCGAGGATCTTCTCGCGTTTCTCCTTCATGCGTTCCAGCGTCCTGCGCACGGCATAGATGCTGGATGCAAACCGCCGCTGGAGCATGGCCATCGTGAATCCGACGGCGCGGGCGCGCGCAGAATCCTCCCGTGCCGCCTTGATGGACTGGTCTTCCACATACCGCGTGAGCTGGTCGTAGAGGTCGAGTTCCTGGTCGCTAATCTGGAATGGCGTGGTATGGACAATACGCTTGGTGAAGAGCGCCTTCACTACCCCGGTCTCGGGGTCGGGGAAACTGACTAGGGCTTCTTTGAGACGGCGGAGGTAGAACGGGGCTTCGTGTTTCGCCATAGCCTCGTCGAGGCTTTTTATGTTGCCGTAAACGTCCTTGTCGAGCAGCGAGAGGAACAGGCAAAAGTTCTCCGGATCGCCTTTATGCGGCGTTGCCGTCATTAGGAGATAGTGATCCGTCATCTGCGACAGGGCCTCGCCGAGCTGATAGGCGAGCGTTTTCTTGTCCGCGCTGTAAGCGCTCATCTTGTGGGCTTCATCGACGATGATCAGATCCCAGTTGCTCCGCAAGAGGGATTCCTTCGCGTCATCGACACGCGAAACCCACGAGACGGAAGTGATAACCTGGTTCTTCTCCTGCCAGGGATTCATGCCGTAATTGGCGCGGAGGACGTCGCTGCGGACAACCTCGAAACTCTCGCGAAATTTGTCCTTGAGTTCCCGCTGCCACTGAAACGACAGGTTGGCCGGTGTCACAATGAGCGTTCGCTTCACCAGTCCCCGTATCTTAAGTTCCTTGATGAGCAAGCCCGCCATGATCGTCTTGCCGGCGCCCGGATCGTCGGCCAGCAGAAACCGGATGCGCGGCAGTTTTATGAAATAGTCATAGACTGCTTCTAACTGGTGCGGAAGCGGGTCTACGCGGGCAATGGAAAGCGAGAAATAGGGATCGTATTCGTAAGCGAGCCCGAGGCGCATGGCCTCGACGCCCAGGCGGAATTTGCCAGCGTCACCATCGAAGGGCTCCTGGGCGGGTGATGCATGAAGCTGCCCGAGTTGCTCGGCGCTTAGTATTGGTTCATAGACGGTGTTTGAGCGGACCCCCTTCCCTATAAGCTTGACTGAACTGCCCATCGGCACCGCGAGGATGACTTGTACGGGCTCCGGGAAAAGTGGGCCGTAGACCGTGACATTCTGTTTGAGCTCTTCAGGAAGCATCATTCTTCATTCCGTTCGGACCAGTCCGCGTTCATTGGTGCCAGGCAAGCGCGTTGATGAAATGCTTATCAGACCGGACTTTAGCTGTCATTCGTATTAAGAATTACGATTGTAACGAGATTGCAGATGCCAGAGGGCCAAAAACTCGCCGGTGGCGCAATCTGGGGAGTAAAGCCGGTCCGGCTTACCGCAGCGGCGACTTGACATTTACGCAATATACGTACATAATTACGCAATATGCGAAAGCTTCGGACCCTTGATGCGCTGCTGCCGAAGACCCGCCAGGGAATCCTCGCGGCTACGCTCGTGCAGCCCGAGAGGGCCTGGTACGTCTCGGAGTTGGCGCGCCGGATGGGTGTACCCTCGTCAAGCCTGCAACGGGAGCTACACGACCTCAGCGAAGCGGGCATCCTCAAGACCCACCGCCGGGGCCACATGGTGTACTACCAGGCCAACACGGATTCGCCCGTCTTTCCCGATCTGCGCGGATTGCTGCTCAAGACGGCGGGGCTCGTTGACGTTCTGGCGGATGCGCTTAAGCCACTAGCGGCGAGGCTGCGAACCGCATTTGTTTACGGCTCCATCGCCGCCGGGAACGAGCAAAGCGACAGCGACATCGATCTCATGGTCGTGGGACAGGTCTCGCCGCCGGAACTGGCATTGCCGCTGCGACGCGCAAGGGAATTGCTTGGCAGGGAGATTAATCCGACCGTTTACACGCCCGCGGAGTTCGACAAGAAACGAGCAGCGAATGATCCATTTCTGAAGCAGGTATTGGACAAGCCCAAGCTCTTTGTGTTACGCAACAAGGATGAGCTGGGCAAAACTGCTGGCGGATAGTCGGGTTACGGCGCTGCCGCCCAGCAATGCGGAGCTCGATAATCTGCGCTCGATTGTAGCCCGAAGCCTGAAAGACGTGGAGTCGGCCGGCTTATCGGCCGACGCGCGCTTCATCATGGCCTACGACGCTGCCCGGACGTTGTCGCTGCTCGTGGTGCGGGCAGCAGGTTACCGTCCGCGCGCGGTGGGCGCACACTACAACACGTTTCTGGCCCTGGAAACCGCCGACCCCACATTTGCGGCGCTATCGGCGTATTTCGATGGCTGCCGAATGAAACGCAATAGCTGTGAATACGATTTCGCCGGCGGCGTGTCCGATACGGATGCCGAGGGTCTGTTGAAGGCTGTGCGGCAGTTTGCCGTCGATGCCGAAACATGGATCACAGCGCGCTACCCGCACCTGGCCTGATAACAGAGCTGCTGCGTTTGGAGCCCGACGATGTCCCGGAACTTGAAACCGAAAGGATTAGGATTGGATTGTGCAGCGTTTCTGAAACCCCGAAGCTTATGAAAGTAGCAGGATGTCGGGGCGTCTTACACCGGGCTCCCTGTATCGTCGTAATGATGCCAAGTACGAGCGTTTTCCCCAAGCTGGACGTCGCCGAGCCAGGGTCGGGCGGGGGTGGCCGAATTCGCAATAAATTCGTAATGAGACTATGCTTGGATGCGTCTTTTGGCGTTTTCTGAGTTCGTAGAATCAATAACTTGCGATTTATCAACGGCCCCTTAGGGTTCGAATCCAACCCTCACTGGCAGCATCGAAACCAGCCGGTCGGCGGACCCCCACAAACAAAAGGTTACATGGGACAATGAACAAAAGGTGGAGCCCACAGAGCAAACTTCGACCCGATGTACCAGGCGTCTTCGTTCGTTACGGCGCACGGCCGGATCGAGCGATGTGGGCGATTCAAATTCGGATTGGGCCTCGCTCGCCATGCTTGGTGAACTGATCCGGTGGGCACAAACAGTTGACTTGGGCAAGCTACCTTCGTCGCATCCGCGACGCGGTCTCATTACGGGAGGGCAGGAGCGATGAACCTAACGACTCCGTATCCGGCTGACTTGCTGATGGTGGCTCGGAAGGTGGTTTGGTATGAGAAGCCGGAGGAAACCCTTGCCGATCTGATGACGTTTCTGGCGCACTTGATGGTTTACGGCTCCTCGGCGGACGTTTCAGTAGCCGAGCGTTACGTGCCGGCAGAAGAATTCCGAAGAGCACTTGAGAATGCCCCGGCTGGAGTGTTCGCGCGGGAGGCCTGGGAGAAGTGGCATGAGCGGTTTGGGATGCCAGCGCCACCGTTACCACGGCGCCGTTTTCCAGATTGTTCGTCCGGTCCAGACGCTGGGCATTTCGTCGGTCGGTAGCAGTAGCTGAAGAAATGAGGCAGGGCATTCCTAAAGATGCCCGCGACCCTGTGCGGGTGGCTGCGCTGAGTCGGAGGGGCCACCTGCATCGGCGTCCAGTCGAGCCCACAGCAGCGAAGGGCGAATCCGTGTGCTCCGTTTGTGCTCCGTTAAGAACCGGCCCAGAGCACAGAGTGAAAACTGGGTAATCTCAATCGCCAGAACGAGGTGCAGGAAACGCAATGTTCTTTGTTTCCAATTTGCTGTCGTCTTCCCAAGCTGGACGTCGCGGGTTCGACCCCCGTCTCCCGCTCCATCTTTTCAAGGGTTTAGCGGATTCCACCTTCAGCACCTTACCTTGTTTACCTCGAAAACCCGGATCGGTTCAATTTGCAGCGCTTCTTCGAGCGTCGTGACCGCTTGGTGCCGGGTTTCCAAGTCGGTCATTGTGTACGTGTCGATGGCGACGCCGATCGCATGTCCCCGCTGGTCTGCAGCGGCCTTCGGATCGACGCCCTCTTTGTGGCCCAAACTCGCCTGGGTTCTCCGCAATATCTGGAAATTCACCCACTCCAATCCGACTTGCTCTAACCTACTATGAATGTTCCGCCGCAAGAAATTGTCGCGTGACAGGTACGTCCCGCGCTCCGACGGAAACACCAGCGACTCTGGACTGAGATCAACGGCAACATCGCGCCATTGCTCAATGTCACATGCCAGATCGGGCGGGACCGCCGCCACTCGCTTGCCTCGCTGTGTCTTGGGATCGCTCGGCAGCCTGCGGTATACCCGTTCCATGATGTTTACCATGTCCGGCCCAACTCGTCCCCATCGGAGCGCGAAGATCTCCCCAGGGCGCATTCCGACCAGAACGGCGAACAAGAAAACGACCCGTTCGCGGAGATCCAATACTGACAATGCTAACTGGATTTCCTCCTTGGTCATACTGCGCTTCTCGACAGTCCTCGCCTCCTTCGGCGTTACCAGCGAACCTGCCGGATTGCCCTGAATGAGGCCGTCATCAGCAGCCATTTTGAACACCGCGTTCAGATCCCAACGAAGATGGCTCACAACGCTCTTCGAAAGACCACCTCTGGTCTTAACGTCGAGGAACCGCTGCAACCGCTCTCGCGTCAGGTCTCGCAATTGACGGCCGTCGAAGGCCGGCAGTAAATGAGCTTGGAATCGTTCTGTAGTAGTTTTGTCTGTCGAGTCCTTCCATTTCTTGCGGCGCTGTGGCAGGAACACATTTATGACGTATTCTCTGAAATCGGTCGGCAATGTCTGCCGGAATCCGGCGGTCTCGTTGATCGGGTTCAGGTATTCCTGCAACCTGGCCCAAGCAGTGCCTTCCGTCATTTGCGCACAGTGCCCAAGGACTTTTGAGCGCCCCCTTCCATCCTCGTAATATTTTCCGATCCATACCCATGTGCGGCCGTGCTTGGTCTTCCGCAGACAGCCGCGCTGAAAACGCTTTCGACGCACGTGTTTCCTTTCCGGCGTCTCCGGCGCTGTTTTCTGGTCTGATTCGGATCTTACCACCACGTGCTCCCCAAGGAAAAATCAGCCCGCCCGTCTTGCTGCCCCACCTTCGATCTGCTGAAGCCACTGTTCGAGAGATTCCCGGCGGAATAGCACTCTGCGCCCAATGCGGACCGAGGGAAGGTGTGGAACATCAGGCACCTTACCGTTGAGAACGTTGGACAGGTGCGAGCGCGAACATCGAACAAACCTGGCCGCTTCTGCCAAGCTAAGCACTTTGGGTATTGCCGTTGGATCCATAGCTCAGTGCCAAAACCTCGCGGGAGCCTGAACGCGGGGCTCCGACAAGCAGTGCATTCCTTCTCGCTCGACGAGCGGCCCGATGAGCACCGCATGCCTTAAACCGCGCACGCCATTGAGAAAGGCGTCGCGTCGCCACGACGCGCCAGCTTCGCAGGCCGTCTTACACGAGACCGTCGCGAGCTCGGTTGGCCCTGCCTGATCAAGCGCAGCCAGGACCGGGCGAACTGACGTGTAGGCTGTATCGGTGTCTATCTCTCGCATGACGTGGCTTTCAGTCAAATTAAGTTCTTGTTAATCGAGAACGGATCGTACTCGAATGTTGTCAGTTTCTTTTTCTCGCGCTGCTCCCGCAGATTGCGGAATGGATCGTGTGAGGCCGGAATTGGCGGGCCGGGCTCGCCATTAGTGACTGTGGGGGGGTGCTGGGGGACCGTCGTTGTTCCCTGCCGGCGGCGCCGGAGCCTGGAAATGTAGACGCGGAATTGCGCGTATGACATCTCCAGTCCGTCACGGCTCACCGCCTCCCAGACCTCCTTAAGTTTCATTCCCGCGGCCAAGGCGGCCTCGATTTCGGCCCAAACCCAATTCACCCACCCGATCTTCGTGGCAGGCTGGGTCGAGGGGAGGCGGTGCAAGTGAATCATGGCCGATTTTGATTTTCTGCGGCGCAACTGTGCAGTAGTGCCCATCGATTTTGCCTGAACTACCCCCTCACTTATATAGGTAATGGCGACGGCATGCCGGGACATTCAATTTACATCTTTTTGATGGAGTGTAACCGTCTGCAAACCGTCTGTGAACAGTCCGCAACAGTATCCGCCCGGAGCGAAGGTGTGCAACAGTTTGTGAACAGAGTGCAACCGATTGTGATAGCGACCACCAGCCGACGACGGCTCCCAGGCAACCAAACACCCGGTAGTGGAACATAAAGGAAGTGTCGAACGGCTCGGTGTTTTCTTCGTGGCGAGCGGCGCACGATCAGCCGCTTCCGCCGTGGGACAAAATCGGTCGCGTGTTCGACGATTGTTCGACGCTCGGGTTTCAGTGAGAAATCATCCCAATTCCCGACCCTCCGCGAAGATTTCTTGTCCCGGAGTGCCTCTCCCATTGCCTTACTAATTGAGGGGGAAATGCATGCGGCAACACGCGGGCGCGGCCCGAACCGCCAGAATCGCGGTTCGGCTCAGCAGCGACGAGCAACATCAAATCGAGGCGGCAGCGAAGACGAGGGGCTACGCAAATTTCAGTGCGTTCATCCGGGCGGCGATCCGAAACGAATTGAGGGGACGAACGGAGTTGTCCGGCACCGAGGAGCGGATTGCAGGAGGCTTCGACGGTGTCTCGCGGGACATCTTCCGCGTGGACCGGGGACAGCAAGCGCTCTTCGCGCTGGTGGACGCTTTTGCCAAGGCGGTACTGACCTGCGTGCCGGAACCGCCGCCCGATGCCAGGCCACAGGCCACCGCCCGCGCCAGAGAGCGCTACGACCGGCTGATGGAGGCCGCCGGGCAGGCGATGTCAGGCGATGCGCGCACCGCCATGGAGGGTCTGGCAAACCATGGCACAAACTGACGGGGAGCGGCGAATCCGGCTCCGGCCGCCAAAGGCTCGCGTTCCGCGGAACGAACGAGCCGCGTGGTCGAGCGGCTTCAGGCTTCTCATGCACTACGCCCGCATGAGTCGCAAGACCGGCAACCGCCACACAGGTGGGAAAGGAAAAGGCGCTTGCTCGTATTATCAGCGCTGCGCGGTTCGGGTGACGTATCTGAACAACAAGACGCGCGGACAGTGGCAGGCACATGGGCGCTACCTCGCACGCGAGAGCGCCACCCTCGAAAACGATGCGAAGGCCGCGGGATTCAGCCGAGAGAATGACGGAATCGATATTGCCCGGCAACTCAAAGGCTGGCAGGGCGCGGGGGACGAGCGGCTGTTTAAACTAATTGTCTCGCCGGAGTTCGGCGACCGGGTAGACCTCTCTCGCCTGACGCGCCAACTCCTCGAACGGATGGAGGAGGATTTGGGAACGGAACTACAATGGGTCGCGGTAGAGCACCACAACACGGAGCACTCGCATGTTCACGTCGTGGTCCGGGGCGTCAGAGGTGATGGTCAGTCACTGCGTCTGAGCCGGGACTACGTCCAGCAAGGGATTCGGAGCACTGCCCAGGACTTATGCACTCGCCAGCTTGGGTACCGGACCCAGCACGACGCGGCGGAGGCTGAACGGCGTTAAATTACCGAGGAGCGGTTCACGTCACTGGACCGCAGGCTGCTGAGAGACGCGCAGGAAGTTAGCTTGGACGTCGGGCCGACATACTTCGCCGTCATCCGGAACCCGATACAGGCTGGTTCGACCGAGGCGGGGCGCCTTCATGCGCAACACGAGGTCGCGCGCCTCGCCGTACTCGGCCGCATGGGTCTGGCAGAATCCATGGGACCAAACAGGTGGCGCGTGCGCCGGGATTTCGACCAAATACTCCGGGCCATGCAGATAACCAGCGACAGGCAAAGGACACTCGCGGCACACGGAGCGCTGATGTCAGACGAGCGTCTGCCTATTGAAGTACTCGACTTGCGGCAGATCACGTCCGTTGAGGGGCGGGTGCTGGTTCACGGCCAGGACGAGCAAGCCGGACGCAACTACCTGATGCTGGAAGGAACCGACGCGAAGGTGTATTTCATCAACTACAGTCGCGAGATGGAGCAGGCCCGCAGCCGCGGCGAACTACGGACCAACTCCTTCGTGCGGTTGCGGAAGATGTCCCTGGATGGGGCCGTGACGCTCGACGTCAGCGATCTGGGCGATGCGGAGAGGCTATTGACCAATCCGAGCCATCTCGGTGAGAACGCGTCTGGGACGATGTTTCCGACGTTCAGGCCGGCGGCCAGACACGAGCCCCAAAGAAACCAAGGAATTTCGGTGAGGCATTGTCGTTCTTGAACTTGCTCCGGAGGCCTGGACCTGCGGCTCGAGCTGTGGCCACGCTGAATCGCTTCTTTGTCGCAAAGGCCGCCGCCCATCTGACTTTGCATTTGGGTTGATGAAGAAGGCCATTTTGAACCCTTCTTCGTGATGCCGGCCGTGCCACATCACAGCGTGTAGGACGGCGGGCCTTAATTGATCGACCATTGAGCAGCATCTCTGGCGGTTGCCATGAGCTCTTCACTGTCGGTGAGCCAACCGTCCTCATGGGCGGTCAACTCGTCTGGGGTGACATACTCAGCCCCTTATAGCGACGTACTACGAGCAACGCAGGCAGAGAATTCGGCTGCCATCCCGGCTACTATTGACCCAATCTCTACAAACAGGCTCCGCCGAAATATCTGAGCAATTTCCGCCCGCGCCCTCTGGTATCGGCTGGAACGGTCGCCGAGCGCTCCCCTCGCTAAGAAAATGCGCCGCCGAAAGGGGGCGGCCCAGCGAGCCGGAAGCGCGAAACGCGGGCGAGTCCGGCTCGGCCAGCCGCCGGCGGCATCACCTTACTTGAAAGTAATCCTCGCCGTATTGGCGTGGTTGCTGCCAACAGAGAGCACCACCGGGACGTCGCCGCGACCAGCCAGCGATGCGGGCAACTGCACGTTCACCTGATCGAACCCCGTATAAAATCCTTGCGCACCGGCGTAGCTCACGGGAGCATTCACGCCGCCGATGGAAACGGTAACCTGGCTCTGCGACGCACGGCGAATTCCGGTGGCGTAGAGGACCAGGTAAACTTGGTCAGCCGAGACGTCCACCGGCGCCGCTATGATATTGTTCGAAGCGTCCAGTGCATAGACGTTCTCGTAGACTTGCTGGCCCGCGTCAGTGAGCCGGACAATGTCGGCGGCCACCAAACCGGCGGCGTTGAGGACGAAAACGGCCGGTTCGACATCGACGACCGTCACTGGCCCGCTGTGCGAGGTGCCATCGCCCGCTTTCACCGTGACTGTGGCTGCTCCAAGCGCCAACGAGGCGGGAGCGGCGTAGTTGACTTGCGCCGACGAGACGAAGAAGATCGGCGCGGCAGCCGAGACGCCCGCCGAATCCGTGATCGTTACGGTGGTTCCACCGAGAGTGGTAGTGGGCGCGCCCGAGGCGACGACGGTTCCGGTGGCGAGATCCGATCCGTACGCATTGACGATCGAGTCCGGTGCGACCGCGGGATCGATACGGCCGGGTGCCACGCTGGTCACCGCCCCGCCGGCACTCGCCTGCTGCTGGGCGATTCTCGCGTACATGGCCTCAATCGGCCGCGTGAGCGCGGTGAGAGGCTCAGCGGCATTGGGGTTCGCGGCCAGGAAATTCGTCAGTGTCTGCTGGTATAGCGTAAGCGCGTCCGCATAGTTGCCTGCGCTGGCAAGAAGATCGGCCTTCTCTTTGTACGCTTCCAGCATGGACGGCTGGCGGGCGATCAGCGTGTCGAGCGCCGACCCGGCGCCCTGCGTATCGCCTTTGAGCCGGGCGTAAGCCGCGAAGGCGAGATACTTGGTGGCTTCATCTTCGGAGGAGAGCGAAGCCGGCTCGTCTTCCATCGTCACTGCTGCGCCGCTACTGACAGCGCTGCCGCTCCAGGCGCCGCCGGCAGCCGTCGAAGTCGTATCGAGCGTGGCGGATAAGCTGTATGTGCCCGCGGCGATGGAAGCCGTACTTGCAGGAGCAACCAGCCAGACGGCCTCTGCCGTGTTGATGCCGCTCAAACTCAAATTGGCCGACGCCGGCTGAACCAGTTGCACCGGCCAACTTTGCGACGCGCCGTTCTGATCGGTGACGGTGAGGCTCAGGGCCTGGGTCCACACGCCGCTCTTGAGAACGAGGCTCACCGGCGTGCCGTCGGCAGAGATGACCACGGTACGGATCAGCAGCGGCCAGCCGCGCGCGGCCACGGCATCGCTCTGCGCGTTGACGTCCAGAACCAGCTCCGGCCCGGGTGACGTCTGGGCCCACAGCCACGAAGCAGAAAGGAGAATCCACAAGCCACTCATGCGCCGCATTGAGTTATCTCCTGGGCGCCGCAACGCCGTCGTTCACCAAAATTTGTCCTACACAGTTTCCGCGTCCCGAAGTCGCGTCGCCATAGCGCGGCTGCGGCAGCCAGCCGGAGCCATTGATGCCGGTTCCGGCGCCGGAAGTGCAAATGCTGAATCCAGCGTCTTCTGGGAGGGTATAGTAGAGCACGTTCGGAGCCCCGTTCTTAACATGGCCCCTGGCGTCGTCGTAGCGCATCACGCAGTCCTCGTCGCCCGTATGCTGGTCGTTCGCCACGCCCACGATTACTTTCGTGGGAATACCCACGGGGAACATGAACGCCGCGGACGTCTCTTGCTCGGTAAGCACCTGAATCGACCCACCGCCGCCGCTGTTGGTGGTGGAAGACAATAACTGGCCGGCGGCGGTGCGGGTGATAAAGGTGAACGGATAATTCACATCGCCGTGGTGATACACATTGCAGCCGTGCAACAGTTCGTGCGCGAGGGTCGACTGCAAGTAACTGATATCGGTGTTGACGCCCGGCAGAATTCTGGGGGCGACGACAACGCTGATCATGCTGGGGGTTCCGGGGCCGCCGATGGCTTCCGCGTAGCCCGCATTGGCCGCGATAGCCTTAATGATCACCGCGTGCTGATCCACATTGTGCGCGCCTTCATTGTGATTTCGGTTGACGACGCGATCCGCGGCCAGTTCCCCGTCCCGGAACTGGTAATGGACCTCCAACCCGCTGATGTTCTGAAACAACCGGATGCCCCCCATGTAGAACGCCCCGGCGGTGTTGAGGACGAAGTAGTCCTTCTTCTTCGGGTTGCCTTCCACGTGCTTACCGCCGATGATGAATCCCCGGTATTCCTCGTAAAGGCTCAATCCATCGCCGGGATGGCCGTCGCCGACAGGATCGGATTCGTTGTCATTGACGTCGGCCAGGCCCGTGAGGCCGTTGTTCTGTTTCCAGATGTCAGCGATCAGGCTTTGTGCCGAGCGTAACGGCAGGCGGATATCCTGCTGGGCGGTATCGTCCTCCAGATGTCCCACGAGCGTGCTCCCATCGGGCAGGTACGCCGTCACTTTGATGGTGCCGAACGCTCCCCAATCGTAAGGCGTGACGGTGACCGTGGTTTCCGTGTACTCCCCCGGCATGGTCTGCCCCTTCTGGGCATTTGCATCCGTCAGGATCAGTCCATCGCCTTCGAGCTTGAGATCGAAATCATTGCTGGGGTTTGCCACGGGAGCGTTCATTGCGTAGCCGGGCTCTTTCGAGGATTTCGTCAGCTCCCAGGTGAAGTAAGCGGCGATCACATTCGTCGAACCTCCGCCCGTGGCCTGGAGTTTGGCGGTCAGATCGACGCTCTGCCCGGCGCTGCCACCTGCGCCCGCCGTGGGTCTCCAGTTCTGCAGCGCCGACGTCTTCTGAACCACCAGTTCCGGAGGCGTATCCAGCCCGGGTTCGATGTCCCAGGTGACGGTGACATTGATCACCGCCGGCGAACCTCCAAAGACCGCCGACGAAGGCTGAATCGGCGAGTTCATCGTGACGGTAGCGGAGCCTTTGAGGCTGAATCCAGTGGCCGGCAGATCTTGAATCAGGCTGCCGGTGCCCAACACCGGCGACCATGTTCCCGGTCCGGTGCCGCCCACGGTTCCCGGAGCGCAATCGAAGGAGGTATTGCTGGTCGCTCCCTGGACAAGGTAGCCGGCCGGGTAAAAGAGATACTGGTTCGTGCCCTGCAGCCGCATCGTAAAGGGGCTGTTGACGGGAATTGTGCCCTGGTATGTCTGGGTCGATGTCTGGGTGCAGCCGCTGAAAGTCGCATTGTCGCTGGCGTTGATGTTTGTGCTGCCGGCGTAACTGCCCTGCCAACCCTGGATGTTCGCGTTATAAGTGTCGAGCGTGAAGCTGATCGTGGACGTAAGTCCGTATTGCCAGATATCCGAATAGATGCCGCCCGAGGTGCTCCCAGAGCCGGTTCCCGTGATCGTCAGCGTGCCATGCCAGTTGGCCACACCCAGAAACTCGTCGACCCGACCCTGCCCGAAACCGGGCGCCGCTGCCAGGAGCGCTGCCAGCAGGTACCAGGTGGCTATCCGATAAGTTCTCATTGGAATCCCCTCGATGAAAGCCGTCATTGGCACGCTTTCCTTGTCTCCATAAACGCGCAAGCGGGGAGCGGATTCAATCAACGGCGGCAGCGAGAATGGTACTCTTACTCACAATTCGAATATGTGAGAAAGAGAACGCCTTTGGCCGGGATGATACAATCGCCAGACAAGAGGCCGTATGGCATCGGGTGGAGTGACGGGCCTGCTGATCGACTGGAGCAACGGCGACAGGGGCGCCCTTGACCGGTTGATGCCGCTGGTTTACGAGGAACTGCGCCACATAGCCCGCCGCCATTTGAGTGCGGAGGACCCGGACCACACACTGCAAAGTACCGCGCTGGTGCATGAGGCCTACCTCAGGCTGGTGGACCAGCGACGCGTGCACTGGCAGAACCGCGCTCATTTTTTCGCGGTGGCGGCGCAGTTGATCCGGCGCATCCTCCTCGATCACGCCCGCCGCCGGCACGCAGCGAAACGCGGCGGGCCGGCGACCCGGTTGACACTGGAAGAGGGCCTGATTGCACCGCAGTGCCGGGACGTCGACCTGGTGTCGCTCGACGAGGCCCTCAACGCACTGGCGGAACTCGACCCGCAGCAGGCACGAGTCGTGGAACTGCGGTTCTTCGCGGGTCTGACGATCGCTGAGGCGGCCGAGGCCCTGGATATCTCCAGCGCCACCGTGCAGCGCGACTGGGTCACCGCCAAGGCGTGGCTGTTCGACCGGTTGAGCCGGAACCGGGACGCCCTTCGAGTGGCGGGATGACGGCGGAACGCTGGCGCCATATCCGCGAGGTGTTGTATGCCGCCGCCGGGAAGGAAGCTGCTGATCGTGGACTGCTTCTGCGGGAGAGTTGCGGCGACGACTCCGAACTGCGGATGGAAGTCGAACGGCTGCTCGCGGCACTCGACGAATCCGGCGCGTTCCTCGAGCCTGGAAGTACGGCCGAGCGGGACCTGAGCGGAGGCAAGATCGGGCCGTACCTGATTCTGGAGCAGGCCGGGCAGGGCGGCATGGGAACCGTGTACCGTGCGGTGCGCGACGACGACTACCACCAGCAGATCGCGATCAAGCTGGTAAAGCGCAACCTGGAAACGGATATTCTGGTGGCGCGATTTCGCCAGGAGCGGCAGGTGCTGGCGCTTCTCAACCACCCCAACATCGCGCGCTTGCTCGACGGCGGCACAACCGCGGACGGCCGGCCATACCTGGTGATGGAGTGGGTTGACGGCGTCCCCATCACGGAGTACTGCCGCACCCGGAATCTGCCCCTGCAACAGCGTTTGCGCCTGTTTCTGAGCGTCTGCCAGTCCGTGGCGCACGCGCACGGCAACCTGGTGGTGCACCGCGACCTGAAGCCATCCAACATCCTCATCACGCCGGAGGGAGTGCCGAAACTGCTGGATTTCGGAATCGCGAAAATCGTCTCACCCGAGCCTTGCCCGGACGGCGCCACCATGACGATGGCCGGTGCGCAGGCACTGACGCCCGAGTATGCCAGCCCGGAACAGGCGCGCGGCGAACCCGCGACTACCGCAACCGATGTCTACTCGCTGGGCGCGGTGCTTTTTGAACTGCTGGCCGGGGTGCGGCCCCATCGCTTCGAGACGCGCACACCAAGCGAAATTGAGCGCGTGATTTGCACCGGGGAGGTTCTGCGTCCCAGCGTCGCCGCCGGCCCGGATGGCCTTCCGGCGCGCGAATTGCGCGGCGACCTAGACAACATCGTTCTGAAGGCGCTGGAGAAGGACCGGTCACGCCGTTACTCCCATGTCGAGGGGTTGGCCGACGATCTTCGTCGCTACCTCGAAGGGCAGCCAGTGCTGGCGCGCCCGGGATCGTTCTGGTATCGGGCTTCGCGATTCGCTCGCCGCAACAAGGCACTGGTGGGGACGGTAGCAGCGGTCTCGCTGGCCCTGACGCTCGGTCTGGGGATGTCACTCTGGCAGGCGCAAGTGGCTCGCCGCGAGCGGCAGGCGGCGGATCGGCGGTTCGAACTGGCGCGGCGTGTTGCAGCTTCGCTCCTCTACGACATCCACGACCAGATCCAGGACCTTGCGGGATCGACCAAGGCGCGGGAACTTCTGCTGCGGCGCAGCCTGGAATACCTGGACGCGCTCTCGAAAGAGGCGTCTTCGAATCCGCGGCTGCAGCGGGACCTGGCCAACGCATACATGCGCGCGGCCACGCTACAGGGGGTTCGCGGCGTATCGAACCTCGGCGAACCCGGCGCCGCCCGGGAGAACTTGCGGAAGGCGACGGCGCTGCTCGAAGGTGCGCTCGCCTCCGATCCGCGATCTCTGGAACTCCGCCGCGACCTGGCCATGACCCATCGCCAGTTCGTGGGTCTGGGCGGCGATGGAGCGGAGATGATGAATCACGCGCAAATTGCTCTTCGCCTGGTCGAGGAATTGCGTCGCGAACGGCCCGGGGACACGGCGGTGCTCGACGACCTGCAGAAGTCGGAATTCTCCATGGCCCGTAGCCTGACAGCTTTGTCCCGCTACCCGGAGGCGATTGCCTACCATCGCCGCGCCCTCTCGCACTCCGGCGCTTCATTGCCGGAGAATATCGCCCTGGATCACAAGTCGCTGGGAGCGGTGCTCATCAAGACCGGCTCCTTGGACGATGGTTTGCAGGAATACCAGGCTGCGGCGGCCTTGGACGAGCAGCGAGTGCACTCCGACGCCGCGAATGGCCGAGCCCGGCTCGATCTCTCCTACGACTACACGGACCAAGGTCTCATTCTGCTGAAGCTGAAACGCGCGGCAGCGGCCGTCGAGCAGTACCGCAAGGCCGAGAAAATCCGCGCCGAGATGGTCGCCGCCGACGGACGCGACGCCCGCGCCGCGACTGCACTGGTTTCGGCGGAGTGGAGACTAGGATACGCGCTGGTCCAGGCTGGTGACCGTGGCGAAGCCGCCGCACGGTTCCGGCTCGCCGCCCGCACTGCGGAGCGGATGATTCGCGATCTTCCGGACAAGAAGGTCGGAACCGAGGCTTTGGCGGGCGCCTGCTGGAACATCGCCATCTGTTACACCCAGCAACTGTCTTCGTGCGCGGAAGCCATGCCATGGCTGACGCGCGCCCGCGAGCTCTTCCACGAGTTGAATCAACCCTCCCCGAATGTCGAGCGGTCGATGGCGGCTTGCGTGGCTTCGAGCAGTCGCTCCATACCAACGCCTCCGAAAACCCCTCTGCCTTGAAACAGGCTACTTTGTGCCTTGCTCAAGTCCCCTCTAAAGCGATTTAAGAAACGCGATCAGGTCGGCCTTCTCCTGCGCGGAAAAACCGATCCCGAAGCGCGTGTCGTAGAACTGGATCACGTCCGCCAGCGTGCTGGCCGAGCCATTGTGAAAGTAGGGAGCACGACTGGCCAGGCCGCGGAGAATGGGACCCTTCACCTTGCCGATATCGGCCCATTTCCCGGTGATCAGCGCTCGCCCGGGGTCCGTCGTCTGCACAGTCTCATGCGTCGAATTATTGATCAGCGTGAACACCGGCAGATAACTGACATCGAGTGGGCTGTTGACGTCGGTTACTCCGATACCGGACCCGGCGCCATGCGGCAGCGGCGGAACGGCGTGAAGCTACCGAAGAGCGGCTTACGTCACTGGACCGCAGGCTGCTGAGAGACGTGCAGGAAATCAGCCCGGACGTCGGGCCGTCATACTTCGCCGTCATGCGGAACCCGATACAGGCTGGCTCGACCGAGATGGCGCGTCTTCGTGCGCGGCACGACGTCGCGCGCCTCGCCGTACTCTCCCGCGTGGGTTTGGCGGAATCCATGGGACCAAACCGATGACGGGTGCGCCGGGACTTCGACCAGATCCTCCGAGCCATGCAGAGAACCAACGACCGGCAGAGGACGCTCGCGGCACACGGAGCGCTAGTGCCAGACGAGCGTCTGCCTTTGGAAGTACTCGATTTGAGGCAGATCACTTCCGTCGAGGGCCGGGTGCTGGTTCACGGCCAGGAGGAACAATCCGGGCGCAACTACCTGATGCTGGAAGGGACGGACGCCAAGGTGTATTTCATCAATTACAGCCGAGAGATGGAGGCGGCCAGCAGCCGGGGCCAATTACGGACCAACTCCTTGGTGAGCTTGCGGAAGGTGGCTCTGAATGGAAGCCGTGACGCTCGATGTCGACGATCTCGGCGATGCGGAGCGGCTATTGACCAATCCCCGCCATCTCGGCGAGAAAGCGCGCGATCTTCTCCAGCGGGGAATCATGCCGGCCAAGGACGGCTGGGGAGGCTGGCTGGGGAAGTATCAAGCAGCTCTGTGCAAGCCCGCTCGTGAGATCGAGGAGCATCGTCATGCCCTCCTCTGCACCCGCGCGGCAGCGGCTCTCGCGGACCTTCAGCCCAAGAGCAAAAGCCTGCCGCTGGGACGCAGTCTGACCGAAGCCAAGACCCCTCCCGCATCCCGCCGCCATCAGACACTGGTTCTTCGGCCTCCGGAGTGCCGGAACGCGCTGGCGGCGATACTGGGGCCGCGTGAGGTAAGATGCGGATATGCACAGAGGACATGCTTCATTCCGACACACCCTACTCGTTGGGCTTCTGCTGAGCGCATCTGTTGGTGTGGCCGTGGCACAGAACCAGCAACTGAAGGTGTATCAGAACTACGACTTCCAGGCAGGCGAAAAGATCCTGTTCGACGACGATTTCAAGTCCGACAAAGACGGCGAGTTTCCGGCGCATTGGAAGCTCGAAGCCGGACAAGCCGTGCTGAACAAGATCGAGGGCGAGAATGCGTTCTTCCTGATCGACGGGAACTATGCGCGGGTTTCCCCCCGCATGAAGACCGCATCGTATTTGGGGAATGCCTTTACGCTCGAGTTCGATGCCTATTTCAAAAGCGGCTCCTATGGACCGGGCGTGTTCTTGAAAACCACCGACGACGCGGAGGCGATCATCAATTTGTCGAATTCCTCCGTGTCCATCACCGGATTGTCCACCGACCTGTCCAAGGATTATGCCGAGAGCATCAGCCAGGATTTCGACAATAAGTGGCATCATGCTGCGATCGCGGTGAAGGACAAGCAGATCAAGGTGTATGTCGACCAGCTCCGCGCTCTGGTGATGCCGGATTGCGAATGCACCTTCAAGACGCTAGCCCTTGGCGGGATTGCGAGCGAGGAGGGTCCGCTCATCTTCAAGAACGTGCGCCTCGCCGAGGGCGGCGGCATGAACATGTTGAGTAAGTTGACGACCGACGGCAGGATCGTCACCCACGGGATTCTGTTCGACACCGGCAAGGCCGTGATCAAGCCCCAGTCCATGGGTGTGATCAATGCGATCGCCAAGTTACTCAAGGAGAATCCCGAAGTCAAACTCGAAATCGACGGCCACACGGACACCGACGGCAATGCGCAACTGAACAGCAAGCTCTCGCAAGATCGCGCTGACGCGGTAAAGAATCAACTGGTGAGCATGGGGATCGACGCCGGACGGCTCACCACCAAAGGATTCGGCCCCACCAAACCCATTGACAACAACACCACGCCCGAGGGCAAAGCCAACAACCGCCGGGTCGAGTTCGTGAAGGTGAGTTGATCGGGCTTCCGCAAAGTGGGGCAGATCCCAGTTGGAAGAGTGACCATCCTGGGTGTCCAGTCGCGAGCGTGGCGGTTTGGCCGGCAGTCTCTCGAGAATCTCGGTGATCCTATCATCCGTATCAACCCCACGTGAGACGCTGGCGCGAGCCCAACGGCTCGCCAACGACGTTGAACGTCCGTCGAACGAAAGTCGAACAAGCATCGAATATTCAATGAACGCGCATCGAACAGAACGCGCTGCGCGCGGGCCGCAAAACCTAAGCCGCCAGGCTTAGTCACAATGGAGCGACCAACCACCGAATCGCATTGGCGCGGGTTACGCTGCGAAGAGGTGAGTCCAGCGGCGCAGAGCCGCATACGAA
>Ga0187876_1001276_pt1 | contig 22061 bp, 17 predicted proteins | sample June2016WEW_17_4_FD_133000 | JGI IMG/M metagenome (GOLD analysis project Ga0187876, IMG submission 133000) | Peatland microbial communities from SPRUCE experiment site at the Marcell Experimental Forest, Minnesota, USA - June2016WEW_17_40 | ecosystem: Environmental > Terrestrial > Soil >...
CCAGGCGGCCTTCCCCGCCAGCCAGGGCTACCTCTACTCCCTGCGCTTCCGCGTGGTGGGCAGCACCCTCTACGCCAAGGCCTGGGCCGCCGGCAGCGCCGAGCCCAGCGCCTGGACCGTCACCGCCAGCAGCAGCGCCTTCAGCGCCGGCCGCGCCGGCCTGCGCCTGCAGGTGCTCTCCGGCTCTGCCAGCATCACCAGCTTCCTGGCCACCAGCCTCGCCGCGGGCGGCCCCCCGCCCACCAGCACGACCGTGCCGGCCACCAGCACCCCGATGCCTGGAGCATCGGCTACGTCCGTGCCACCCACGCCCGCCAATTCGCCTACAGCACCAGCCGCCACGGCCACCGCGGTGCCGCCGACAAGCACGCCTGTGCCTCCGGTGGCAACCAGTACACCGGGATCCGGCGGATCAGGCGTCCTGCACGTGCAGGGCAACCAGCTCATCGGCGCCAACGGCCAGGTGGTGCAGCTGCACGGAGCGGATAGGTCCGGCACGGAGTATATGTGCGTGCAGGGCGGCGGCTTCGCCGACGGCCCCACAGACGCCGCAAGCGTACAGGCCATGATGGCCTGGCACATCAATGCAATTCGTGTGCCCCTGAATGAGGACTGCTGGCTGGGCATCAACGGCGCGGGCCTCGGCGGCGCTGCCTACCAGGCCGACGTGCAGAACTGGGTCAATACCATCACCTCGCAGGGCCTCTACGCTATCGTCGATCTGCACTGGAGCGCTCCCGGGACAGAGCTGGCGAACAGTCAAGAACCCATGGCAGACATGGATCACTCGCCGACCTTCTGGACTCAGGTAGCCAACATGTTCAAGGGCAATGGCAATGTGATCTTCGACCTGTATAACGAACCGCACGACGCCGGAAGTTGGTCCGGAATCCTCAACGGTAGCACTGCCACCTCCAATCAAGGTCAATCGTACGCTACGGCCGGCATGCAGACACTGCTCAACGCCGTACGAGCCACCGGGGCTACGAACGTCATCATGGAAGGTGGCGATCAATGGGCTGGAGTGTTGGATCAGTGGTTGACGTATCACGCTAACGACCCGCTGCACAACCTCGCGGCCAGCATGCACTCCTATGGGGCCAGCATCAACAGCTCATGCAGCACCGTGACATGCTGGAACGCCAATGTGGCACCAGTCGCTCTACAGTACCCAATTATCATGGGTGAGATTGGCGAGACAGACGGTGGCAATAGCTTCCTGCCGGTAATCGTGCCCTGGCTCAACTCGCACGGCATCAGCTACTGTGCCTGGACTTGGAACAGCGATTTCGGCGGCGAGGCACTAGTAAGCGACTACTCGGGCACCGCAACCACGTACGGTCAGGGCTACAAGACCCTGCTCGCAGGATTCTAGACACTACTTTGACCTCCGGATTCCTGTTCTGATCGCTTCGCGGCCGGATGGCAGGGTTCTTGCCGGATGAGTCCAGGTGTGCGCCGCGTGCCGGCCAAACCCGGACTCATCCGGTGCCCGTTTCTTCTAGCCGGGTGCGAAGCAGTTGATGCAGCTCCCGGAGGCTCCGGGCGAACCGCTATAGTGAGTTCCTGCGGCCCTGTTGGTCTCGGATCGACTTGTACCAGGCTGTGCTCGCCTCTACGCCCTCGGCCAACGCGACGCGCGGCACAAACCCAAGCTCCTGGCGCGCTCGGGCAATCATAAAGCGGTTGTTGCCGCCCAGCATCTGTACGCCATACCGCATCACGGGCGGCGGACCCTGGCGGCGTGTCATCCGGGTACCGGTTTCGGCCACCGTAGCGAGCAGGAGTGCCAGGCGATAGGGAAGATGCCGGGTTGGAGGCGCTACCGATAGGCACCGAGCGATGGCCGTCAGGTAGTCACTCTGCGTGACAGGCTCGTCGTTCACGATGATGTATGCCCGGCCCACGGCTTGAGGCGCTTCGCTGGCCAAGAGTATCCCCTGAGCCACGTCACGGGCATGCACCAGCGGCAAGTAGTTACTGCCGGGACCGAACATGATCATCTTGCCGGTTTCGAGCAATCTGGCGAAGCGGGCAAAGCTGCCCGTATCGCGCGGCCCGTAGATCCAGCCCGGCCGAACGATGCTCACGGGGACGTGGCGCTCGCGGATAAGGCCATCCAGCAGGCGCTCTCCGGCCACCTTCGACCGGCTGTAGGGATTCGGCTCGAGCCGCAAGGGCGACGACTCATCGGCCGTGCCTTGAACGTCGTTTCCATGGACGGTAATCGAGCTGACATGGACGAAGCGTTGGACTCCGGCGTTGAGCGAAAGGTTCAGGAGAGTCTGGAGTCCTTGCACGTTGGCCGCGTCGTACTCAGCCCGCGGCCCCCAAGGACCAGTGCGCGCGGCGCAATGGAGCACGCGATCCACTCCGGCTACCGCTGCCTTCAGCGAGCCGGCATCCGCAAGATCGCCCATGCAAACGTCGACTCTAGCGCGTACTTCTTCCGGCATCCGCTCGCCGGGCCTTACCAGGACGCGCACACTCTCCCCTCGCTCTAAGAGCATGTCGGTCACGTGACTGCCAAGAAATCCTGCTGCACCTGTAACCAGCACCGGCATGTCGGGCCTCCTGCATGAACGTTACTGCCCACTATTTATAACAATAAATCACCATGACATAGAATGACTTAGGGGCTCTTGCGTTGCTCTAAGCCTCCCGGTGACTCCGGCATCGCGGGCAGCGAGCCCGCCCCCCGGACGCGCCGGCCGTGGTGCACGCCTTGGTGCTGCTGCCACTGCCGGGCTTGTTTGGACGCCCTATCGGAAAGGACTACACGCATGCGCGTACTCGTGACGGGCGCGACTGGTTTCCTAGGCACGAGTTTAGTGCGGCATATGCTCTCGGCCGGAACGTCCGTGCGGGTGCTGGCGCGCTCGGCAGAACGTGCGGGACCGCTCGTTGCGTGCGGCGCCGAGCTGGCATTGGGAGAGATCGACGATGCCGCAGCCGTGCATGGTGCCGTCGAGGGCGTCGCGGTCGTCTACCACCTGGCCGGCAGGCTCTTCATACCCGGCACCCCGGCCTCTGTCTACCAGGCCACCCATGTGGAAGGCACGCGCAACCTCCTGGCCGCTTGCCGGGAGCAGGGACACGTGGAGCGGTTTGTCCACTGCAGCACGACCGGGGTGCTGGGTGTGACGGGTCCGCAGCCTGCCGGAGAGTCCGCGGCTATTCGGCCGACCAACGTCTACGAAGCCACCAAGGCGGCCGCGGAGTCGCTGGTGCGACGGGCTTGCCAGGATGGCTTCCCTGCGGCCATTGTGCGGCCGGGACTAGTGTACGGGCCGGGTGATCTGCACCTGCTCGGGTTCTTCCGCTCGATACAGCGCCGGCAGTTCCGGCCCATCGGTCACCGGCCCGTGTGGCTGCATCCGATATACATAGATGACATGACGGACGCCATGGAGCGTTGTGCCGACCGGCCCGAAGCTATTGGCGAAACCTTTAACATCGCCGGCCGGGAGCCGGTGACCATCCAATGCCTCGCTGAGACCATCGCCCGCGCGTTGGGCGTGCAGCCGACGCAAGGCACAATCCCGCTACCCGCGGCGCGGATCGTGGCGACGGTTGGCGATCTGCTACCCGCCAAATTGAAGCCTATGGCACCGCTGACCGGTAGCCGGCTGGACTTCCTCACCCACAGTAGGGTCTACGACGTGTCCAAGGCCGGGCGCCTCCTGGGATTCAAGGCCGACACCGAACTGCAGGCAGGGATTGAGCGCAGCGTGGCCTGGTATTGGCAGGAAGGGCTTCTGCCATGCCTTGATCGTCGGCAGGCGCCATGAGTGCTTGTGAATGCTCAGAGTGACATCGCAGCGGCGAGCACAGGTGGCCACCAGCGACAGCCAGAACACCGCCGAATGACTACATTTGCCGGGCCTGTGATACGATTATCGGCGACTTGCAGGTTCTGTATCGATTTGGATTGTCGGCGGAGATGTGAACCATGGTTGAGTGGGTGGCTGTGACAAGCACAGCCGCATTCGGCAGCCTGGCAGGTGCAGTACGTTCCGAAGGGATCCGTACGGCCGGGAACTGGGCAACAGTTTCCAGCTATCGCAAGTGGCTAGGCAACATTATCCCACCCGCAATAGTAGATGCTATAGGTGGCGCAATCTTGAGTTTCATTCTGTGGGGAACATACACCAGCGATTTCGACTTCACCAGTTCGAGGTTCCCCCCGGCGGAAGCTGTTGCGTCGCTGCTTGTCGGCCTTGGTGGTGCAAGCGGCCTGGGCGAGTACCTCCGCCTTGAAAAGAAGTTTGCCAATGCCGAGAGGGTCAACAACGATCTTCTGGCCGCTGCCACGGAAATGGACGAAGCGGCCGCTGACCCGCTTGACGGTAAGACGCCGCCAAAGGCATAATCGTCGTTAAGGGGACCATTAATGTCCGCAGACATAAAGCCCACTATTCGTGATCTCGCCGATCAAATACGAAGAACTGGTTACTCGCCAGAGGCGGTGCAGCTGTCGTCCCAGCTCCGTGAGTTGGCGCACGAGCGAGCACAGGAGATCCGTGCGGCCCGCAGTATAGCTGCCCGGGCTGAACAGCCGTCGGGGCGAGACTAGTACCCCAGCGCCCGCCCAGGTTGGCATGCCGGCCGTCAGGACCTAGACCGACGCGCAGCCGTAACACTCCGGGCGAAACGTTACCCAGTGGGACGTGCGTTTTGTTCCGGTATGTCGCATGTTCAGGTTCGACGACCGCTCTGGTGAGAGGAAGGGGTACTTACGCGGCGCGTGCCGGCTCCTGCGTCATGCTCAGTGCGTGCCGCAACGTCACCCCCATGGCGCTCAGGCAGCCGATCCCGCTGGCGACCATCAGGAGCGCGGTCCAGGGATGCGAGAACAGGAACATCGCCGCCACTTCCGACTGATTGACGCCAAGCACGCCCGAGAATACCAGCAACCCAATGAGCTCGTTGCTGCCAATCTGGCCGGGAGGTGTTGGCAGCACGTATGCCAGGTTGTAGAAGGTGTAACCAAATAGCACGACAGGAAATGCGACGCTGGCGCCAACTGCTTCAAACGCCAAGTAGCAAAAGCACGAGTCCAGGAGAATGGCCACGGCAGTGTAGCCGGCGGCGATCAGCAGGATGCGAGGACGCTTGGCAAGTGCGATCAGCGCGTCGATGAAGCGCATGGTGAAGGGCTCGACTCCGGCACGCGCTCGTTTTGGCAGCCGTGAAGTGAGCCTGGCGATCAATGCCATGGCTCGCTGCCGCCGCCAGGCTGCCAGGCAGAGCAACAGCACCCCGAGGCCCTCGATCAGCAGGACGAAATCCAATAAGAACCACAACGGTCGGCTCAGATGCAGCGGCAGGAAAGGCAGCATTGCCACGAGTGCCACCGACGGCAGCAGATCCATGAACTTGTCCATAGTCACTGACGGCAACGATCGACTGATGGGGATGGCGTTCAGCCGCCGCAGCAGCAGGCACTTGACGAGCTCACCGCCGCGAATCGGCAGCAGCCAGTTGACAAAGATTGCCACCTGGTAGATGGCGATCGCCCGCGCCTTGCCTACCTGGTGTGGCGCCAGAAACCAGCGCCACCGGAGCGCCCGAACTACATAGGCGCTGAGGAAAACCAGGCCGCACAATACGGCGAGAGAGATGTTGAGATGCTCGAGGCGTTGCGCCACGCTGCCGATATTTATCAGGCGAAGAAACGCCAACACGCACACCAGCGCGGCGGCCAGCATAATGGCCAGTTGCACCCTCAGGTCTGTTGCTCGACGCCGGGGGGCAGCAGCAGAATCCACTGTCATCGAAAGCTCCAAATCCCGTTGAATCAAGTCGTCAGTGGCGAGCCATTACCAATGGCTTTGCGGCGCCGCTCATGCCTTTGACGAAGATGGCGCCCTCCGGGCACGCCTCCCAGCACAGCAAGCAGCGCTCACAGGTGTGGGGATCGACTTTCAGCGTGGTGAGGTCGATGACGTTGGGCAACGGGCAGGCTTCCACACAGACGCCGCAGCGGGTGCAGGCATCCGGCTCGATTTGCGGCCGTGTGCCGACCAGCCCGGTATGGTAGAGTGCCGTACAAAGATGATTGCCGGTAAGGCGATGGTACGGGTAGTCAAGCGGATACATGAGCCAGAAGATGAAGCGGTAGAGGGGCGGCACGCGAGGCAATAGGTACGGCTGCTCGGCGACAACATCGTCGCCGAGCAGCCGCGGCTGGCGCGGTCCAAGCTGCGACAGTCCCAGGCGAAAATGACCGATGCTCCGCGGGTCGACTTTGACCAGTCCGCAGCAGACCAGGTCGACAGCCAGACTATCACGGCCGGCCACCAGCATGCCCAGATCAGCAGCATGACCGTAGAGCGGCCCATCGCCGTCCTGCCCCACACTGCCGTCCACTATGCTCAGGTCGGGTTTGATACCTCGATTCAGATCGACGATGCACTGCTGGATGCCCAGCGTGTGCATCGTGCGGCGATCCTCGCGCGGCAGCAAGCCCATCAGGTTCTTCATCGCCACGCTCATGCCGGACACTACGTGCGTCTTGAGCACCGGGAGATTGATGAGGCACGACTCGGCCAGCTGTGCCGGAACGCGGAAGCGCTTCAATCGCCGGGCGCCCGCGGGTCGGACCTCCAGCCACCGATCATCTGGGCGGGCAATGCCGATGTCGTGCCGCCGGCAGAACTCCTCAAGGCCAAGGATGGCATACGTGGCATCGCGGTCGAACTCCGTGCCGGGCGTCTCGCACAACAACGGCACTGCACCGGCCGCATGCACTGCTTCCGCGACGGTGGCAATCAGGTCCAGGTTCGTAGTAGCCCCGGTCCGTGCAGGGCGGCCGGCCACAAAGTTTGGCTTCAGCAGTGCCTGCCGTTTGCCGTTCAGAATGGAGCCCATGCCGCCTAGCAGCTCTATGGTCCGCCGCGTGGCAGACGCGACATCGGTTCCGGTGCGGACAGTGACGACGTCGTGGGCGGCTATACCGGCCTGCTGAGCCCCGGTTGGATTGGGTATGGTGTGCACCATGTTCGCCTTTACGTTGGCCATGATTAACTCGCTGCTGCCAACCGCGGAGCGCTTGCATCCTGCCGCTGCAGGTACCAAGAGGTGGCGAGCTGAATGCCTTCGCGGAGCTCCACCGCCGGCTCGTAGCCGAGGTCCCGCCGGGCCTTGTCAATGGAGTGGCGATTGTCGGTGCCAAACAGCTTCACGCCCAGCCGCGTGACGATGGGTTGGCGTTGGCTGTGCAGCAGCCGGGATGCGCCCTCTGCCAACGCACCCGCCGCATACAGTGCCGGATAGGGCACATGCAGGCGCGGTGGTGCCACGCCAAGCTCTTGGGCGATCGCGGACAGGAATTCCAGCTGAGTCAGCGGCCTATCGTTGGTGATGTTGTAGGCCTGCCCCACTGCCTGGGGGATGCTGCTGGCCAGCACGAGCCCTTGTACGACGTCCGTGACGTACACGAACGGGAGAGCGTTCTGTCCGGAACCTACGACGATGCCTTTGCCGGCTTGCACCCGATCCGCCATGCGGCCGAAATGTAAGCGATCACTGGGGCCAAAGAACGTGCCGGGGCGAATGATGACGGCAGGGAGCTTATCCCGGGCGATCAGGCGCTGCACAACCGCGTCGCCGCCCGCTTTGGTTACTGCATAGGGCTCGCGAAACGGCTTCAAGGGGAAGTCCTCACGTGCAGGCGTGCCAAGCGTCATGCCATAGACGGTCCACGAGCTGACGTGCACCAGGCGCCGAACGCCCGCCTTGAGAGCAGCTCTGCAGATATTCTCCGTGCCGGTGACGTTTACAGCATGGTAGTCTCGCATTGGGCGCCAGACGCCCATCATGCCAGCCATGTGAATCACGGTGTCGACACCACACATCGGGTCCACCAGCGTTTCCGGCTGACGCACATCACCCCGGTAGGAGGTAACGTTGCGCGTTGAGAGCCACGTGGTGTCTTCATTTGGCAGAACGAGAGCCCGCACGGTGTCGCCGCGGGCTTGCAGCGTGGGGATGAGATGCTGCCCCAACAGGCCGGTCCCACCCGTAATCAGCACTTCCATTAGCTCGCACTCCGATTACTGATCTTCGACGGTCTTCTCAACGATTTCTCCACGCATGACACGGCGAGCAATCATGCGGACCTTGTTCTCGACCTGACCGCCGCGGCTCGCGCGGTCTTGCATAGCAGCCTGATGGCTTACCCGAAGAAACGATGGGGTGGGTGGGCTTGCGGCAAGTCCTTGCCGCTCCCGTATCCCGGCCAGCTCACCGTAATGCTGGTGTGCCCAGTACAGGTTTACCCGGCACGAGACACAATTCCACTCTTCATCCGGAGTCTCACTGCCACACTGCGGGCATCGCATAGTTCAGTCCTCCACGTGTAACCCAAACAAACACCAACGGATAGGTGCAGACGCCAACCCCTACGGCCAGCCTGCAAGCCTTGCCGAACGTCAGTGCAGTCATCGCTAGATGATGCCAAGGCGCATCGTCTTTGCTACTGCTTCCGCACGGTTTCTTACCCCTAACTTGCGATAGATATCGCCCATCTTTCGCTTGATGGTGATCTCGCTCCAGAATTGCCGCGCACCGATGTCGCGGTTGCTGAGCCCAGAGGCAGCCAGCCTGAGAATCTCCACTTCCTGCTGTGTCAGGCACAATCTCGCCTGTTCCCGCTCCCGGAGGTTCTGGCCGACCTCATCGATGAGCGGGCACGGTACTGGAGACTCGCCTACACTTGCCTGGAAGACCGACTGCAGGAGGACGGCTGCCATGGCGTGGTACGCCCGCACGCTCTCATTGATGCTGTCAGTCAACTGGCGAAGCCCCTCGTCCAGCAGCTGCAACGCCTGATCACGGTAGGGTTGGGCCACAGTGAAGCCATCCACGCCGACGAGCGCCAGCGGTGGATGGTCTCCGGCGCGTCCCGGTTCCGGCGCCATGCCAAGCACCACGCGCAGATTAACAGGGGCTGCCGGCACTCCGGCCAGAGTGCCCTGCGGTTCTGGCTCTTGCTCGGATTCGAGCTCCCAACGCTGGTGGTTCGGTACCATCTGCAGAATCCTTTCTCCACGACGTCACACTGTGCGACCACTTCTGGAGCGAGAGGCTATACCCCAACGGGTGCCTCCTGCCTGACCGGCACGGCACTGCGGCGCGTGCGAGCCACGTCGGTGGCGACCTTGATCAGGGTGGGCACATGCGTCAGCATGTTCGTATAGGAGGCGTTGGCCAACGGGCAATGGCACTCGCCTGCCTTGATACTGCGGCGCAGGGCATCGGCACGCCCCGTTCGCCACACCGTGCTGAAGTCATAGTTGTGCTCGCGCAGGTTGCCCATGGACTCCGCCCGGACGCAGCAGGTCCAGACATCGCCGTTGGGGGCGATCTGCGCGGAAGCAATGCCCGCCATGCACGGGATGACCTGGCGGTGTTCGCGAAGCGTGCGCTTGACGATCTCGTAGTACTGCCGCCTGAAAGCCTGGGTGACCTGCGATACGCCGGCGATCCTTCTTTCGCGCAGGCTCTCTAGGAGGGTATCGATGGCCACTGTGTACTTCTCGACGGTTGGGGTGATGCCCAGGCCTACGGTATCGAGCTCGACCCGCTCCTCGGCGATTTCCGTGATGTAGGAATCGGGCTGAAGCTCGCGCTGCACGAATTCGCACAGCTCTTCAAACGAATCCACGTTGAAATTAGAAATGACCGTGTGCACTCCAAGCGTGAAGTTCTTGTACTTGGTCTTGAGGACCTTGAACGCGGCATACGTGCGCATGGCCCGGACGAAGTTCCCAGGCACGCCACGTACCTCATCGTGCTTCTGCCCAACGCCGTCGAGCGAGAGGTTGACGATGACCTCGGACTCTGGGCAAGCCTGGAGAATCTTCTCGATCCGGCCAGGGATGATTTTGTCCTGGATGCCGTTGGTGGGGATATTGATGATGCCGGGCCTGCAGTGCTTGTAGGCGCTGGCGATCATATCCGGCAAGTCTTGGCGCAGCGTCGGCTCGCCCCCACTGAAGGTAAACCAGTATGGGGCCCTGCCAAGAGATTGGAATGTCTTATCCCACTCCTCGAGAGTGAAATCGTCGTTCGGCAGCAGCCAAACGTTGCAGGTCTTGCACCGCGAGTTGCAGCGATAGCTGGTGCTGACGGTGATGTTGACCGGCAGCGTCAGAGGACGTCCACTGATGTAGGACGCTTTCAACGTGGGAATCCGGGCTACAACTTCTCGCATACTCATGTCACACGACCTCCGCGATCGAAAGTGATACTGGCTGATCCGTTGGGGAAAACACGATTAATCCGCAAGCGAGCTTGACGGTGAGGCCGTCTCTCCGGCCGTTGTAGCGCAGCGCCGTTGCTTCGACCGTCGCTTTGAGCTGGCGAGCCAGCGGCTCTGCTTCGTCGCGGTCACCGGGCACCACCACAGTGGCAATACCGCCGCCTCTGGCGGTCACTATGGCTTCGGGCGTCAGCGACTTCTTCATGAGGAACATGACCTGGTGGAGCAACTGTTGAGCCGCGCGGTGACCGAGATCCACTTCGTAGCCATGGAAGTCGATGATGCGGAATACCAGGACGCTCTCGTGGCCCTCGCTGCCCGGGACGCCCGAGATCCGCGCCTTGGTCGACTTGGCCATCTGCCAGATGGTGTGCGGCCTGCGGCGCAGGTAGTCGTAGGTGCCAAGCGCGCGCGCCGCGGCTTCGAGCGCCGCAGCCCCCACAGTCCAGCTCGCAGTCTTGGGGGAGAGAAATGGGTGCGCTGCCAGCAGGGCTCGCAGGATACGGGAGTGGCTCATCGTCGAAGCGACGTAACCCTGCTGTTGCTGGACCAGGAGGTGTCCGGCATGGATGCGCCGGCGCTGGCGCAGGAAATCGCCGATCGTCAATGGTCCGCGGTTGTAGATGACTGCTCGTGGCTCGTACACGAGCCGGTAGCCTAGCCGCGTGACGAAGGCCTGGATGGAAATCTCGTCCACGGGGGTGTCTGCCGGGATGCTTGGCACCACGTTGCGGAACGCCGCCACTTCACCTAGCTTGGGCGCTTCGCGGGCCACGCGATCGTGCAGGCCCCAGAGCAGGTGTACCGTGAAGCCCAGGAAGGTTTCTCGATCGTTCACCGGGACTGGGCGTCCGCCCACCATGCCCACGGTCGGATCGAGGAATGGAGCGAGGAGCGCCTCTACCGTACCTTCTGGCACAAGGACATCGGCACTTGCCATGAGGAGGATCGGGGAACGCGCAGCCCCCAGGAACAGGTTGATGGCCGAGGCTTTCCCCTCGCGTCGCTCCTGCACAATCAGCCGCACTCTGGGGTCGGCGTGCGCGATACCGGAAACGATGGGGACGGTGCGATCCGTGCAGCCGCTGGCTACGACGATCAACTCTGCAATATACCCCGAGGATGTGTCCTGGTGCAGGATGGTTTCAATCGCTCGGGAGATATTCGCCGCCTCGTTGTATGCCATGATTCCGGCACTACACGCCAAGCGCGAGGTCTCGAGTCCAGCCCACAACTCTTCCACAGCAGTAATCCAATCATCAACTCCGCGCTCTTCATGTCCACTGTAGACAAGCTCGGCTACAGACTGGTTACAGTGGGAGTTACGGGCGGGTTACGATCTGAGCGCGTGTTCGGGGTAGGCAGACGCGTGATCCGCTCAAGCCGCGGCGCGCGACCGGTGCTGCACCTGGTAGACCGTCACGTAGTAGAGCGGGTTCTGAAACTTGGCGACGGCGATCGAGTGCTGGAGCGCCTGGAGGATCAGGGTCATGTTGAAGGCATGGGCATCGGCAAGCATGTCGGGATCGAGCAAGACGAAGTCGATGTTGTTCCAATCGTTGTGCAATACCGTCTGCCCGATGGCGGGATCCGTTGCCACCTCCCAGTAGGTCTGCGCCTCATCAAATGGCACCCCGTAGCCGGAGGCCAATCCCCCGGACGCACGCATGTCCAACCACATGTATGGATTGGCCACTACTACCGCCGACCGCGGCACATGCATGCCCACCCACTCCAACGCGCTCACCTCGGGTGTGGTGCCGTTGAGTTGCAGCGCCGGCTGGTCCGATCGTAGATCGTTCACCGTGAGCAGAGCCAGCAAGGGCAGGATGAGCACAGGCACGAGCACAGGCAAAATGACTGCGCGGCTGCGAGCCGTTATCCAGGCGACAGCCGCCGCGGCGGCTTCTGTAGCGCCGTAGACGGTAAGGGCCACTGCCAGCGCGAGCAGCGGAATCAGCGGCAGCAAGTAGTACGACAGGGTCACGCCGCCGCGCGCCAGAAACAGGCCATACAGCAGTGCCATCAAAGGCACGGCCCGAATGTCGAGCCAGCGCCAGCTCATCAATACCGTGCCGGCGAGCCCGACCAGTCCCGCGATCATGAAGATCTCATCGGCATGCCACCACGCAGCCCACTGCTGCGGGAATGACCCGGCGTCGCTGCCGCGCCCTGCCTGCTGTGCAAGGGTGCTGATCAAGCTCACGTGGGGATTCGAGCCACCAAGAAACGTATCAGTGGGGAATAACTCGCCCTTGAGCGCCGCGAACAGGACAAACGACGAGATGAGTGCAATGCTGCAGTAGCTGAACACGACCAGCGCGAAGCGTCGCTGCGAGGGAGAGGTCGCACGCCATACCGCAAGGATGAACGCGGGGAGTAGTACGACCATGGTTTCCTTGGTGAGGCAGGCAATGCCGAAGACGACCGCGCCGCCAACGACGAAACGCAGCCTGCTAGCGCCGCTTAGGAGGAGATACAGCGCCAGCAGCATCCAGAACGTGGCGATATTGTCGAGCAGCACCTCGCGCTGGAATTGAATACTCATCGGCGAGAAGGAGAACAGTGCCATTGCCAGGAGGCCAACCCAAGGACTAGCGGTCAAGCGGCGCGCGATCAGGTAGACCAGGGCCGCGGAGAGCACGTAGATGACCAGCATGAACACTCGCCCAGAGTTGATAGCAGCGCCAAAGCTGAAGAAACCGCCGGACACTTGAATCCAGAGGCCCATGAGCAGCCACCCCAGCGGGGGGTGCCCATAGGTGTAGGTGTACGGCGTGATCTGACCATGCAGGATAGCCCAGGCATTGGAAATATAGGTACCTTCGTCCAGCTGGTACCGCGGGTACTCGAAGGCGTTGTAGGCATGCACTACCGCGCCGAAGCTCAATAGTGCCAGGGCCACCACACTCTCAAGGCACAATCTAAGTGACAGTGCTGGGAAGTGCAGCGTCGACGGTCGGGAGGATGCTACGCGTTTCAGCGACCGCTCGGCTGAGGCCGATCCGGCACCTGCACCCACGATCACAGGCCTCATGCGGCGTTCTCCACTTTACGATGCGCGCCAAAGTGCGCGGTCTTCTCCCAGTCGCGGTGGCCGCGCATCTGGCGCACCACCGCGCGCGCCGCGGCAAACGCCATCAGCAGTTGATAAGGGATAGCGCCGATGAGCATCGCCAACAGGGTGCCAGGGGACAGCCGGCGGCGCTGCGCATGGACGAATTCCACGAGGCCCGTCATGTCGATGCAGATTTGCATTCCAAAGAGATACAATGGCAGAAACGTCGCCAGCGCCACCCCCACAGGCAGCTTCACGAGCACGATCATCGCCACCGACACCGGCAACATCAGGCTGAATGCTGCCTGCAGGAATGGCACTCCCATGAGATAGCCGGCAAGGAACCGTTGCCTGAAATGGGGGTAGAGCAGCCAGTCTCCCTTGAGCAACACCTGCAAGAAGCCCTGATTCCACCGCGTGCGCTGCCTTATCAGGGCTGCGACAGAGTGCGGTGTCTCTTCCCGGGTGACGTGCCGGTCGTCGCAGATCGTGCGTATGCTGGCGCCGGATGTGCTCAGGCGTATCCCGATGTCGGCGTCCTCCGTGAGGCAGAGCTCGTCCCAGCCGCCGAGATCCTGCAGCAGCCCGCGCTTGATGAACACCGTGTTGCCGCCGAGCGGCACGACACCTGCCCAGGCGAAATAGTGCATCGCGGACTTGAACCAGAAGAAGTACTCGAGCACGTTGAGGGCACTGAACCAGTGCGTGTCGTAGTTCATCAAGTGCACGCCACTTTGGACGACATCCACACCTTCCGTGATCATGATCGTATTGACGATCTGGAAGATGTCGCCGTGCATGTCATCCTCGGCATCGAAGACGGTGACCACATCGTTGATTGCTACGCTCAACCCCTTATTCAGGCCGTGCGGCTTGTTGATGGGCAAGTCTGAGAAGGTCATGAGTTGCACCTGCTCTTTTCCAGGCTCCGCCAGCTTCTGCTGCACCGCGCCGATGGTCTCGAGATCCCCGCACTCGCAGATAACCACGACCTGAAGGAGGTCACGAGGATAATCCGCCCGGCAGACCTTCTCAATCGTGGCACCTATCACACCGGCCTCGTGCCGCGCCGGCAGCAAGACTGTGAACGATACCGACGGCTCGGCATAGATGTCCGGGCTCTGGTTCAGAGTGGCGTACTCAGGCTCGCCCCAGATGAACAATCGCAAGCGCAAATTGAACACGGACTGGACGGCCATGAGGCCGATGACGATCAGGTAAGTGATGAGCAGCGGGCTGGAAATCATGCGTGCCTCTCTACCGACCCTGGGCCTCCGGTTGCGGCCGATTGGACGTGACCTGACCGGCCGGGGCCGGCGGGATAGCGACTGGGATCAAGGTGTGTCGCTCGACTTTGGAGAAATGCACTAGAGGGGTTGCACGTTCACTGAATCCAGATAGATCGCGCCCGAATATGGTGGCTGGCCTTTACCACCAACAATCATCACGCCGAGCTGGTGAATCGGCAGGCTTGCTTGCGGCGGAACATCGAACAACAAGAGTGTCCAGCTCCCAGCACTGAGCGCAGGGTATGGGCCGCTGAACCATCTGTAACCGTGATCCAGCACAAAGAGCGTAGCAAACAGAGCGGGAGCGCCTCGCGGCACGTAGACATACGCCGTGATCTGGCTGCGCTGGCCGGCGCTGGCCGGCTGCGCATTGTAGATAAATGCTTCGTTCGAGCTCGAGACAGCCGCCACATGCACTTGCAGAGCGCGCTGTCCTGCAAACGCGTAGGCGCTGGTGCTCACGACGGCCGAGGCCGCACCGCGGGCACCCCAGCCATTCACGCCATTCTCGAAGTTGTAGGTGGCGTGGTCGCTGCTGGCGGGACTGGCTCCGCGCATGCCCGGCAATGGGATCGAGAGGTCGCCAGCAATGGCCAAGCTGTTCGCAATGCTGATGATGAGGGCTGCGAGGCTGATGGACAACACCACTACGTACCGGCCGTTCGGGCTGCGCCACCACGTGCCCGGGCGCTTGCGATAGCGCGTCTTGCGGCCGGCCTCGAGCGTCATCAAGCCGTGCATTGGGGGCTGGAACTCGTCGCCCTGGTTTCCTGAAAGTGTGGACATGCTACGCCTCCGCCCTTGTAGCTGCGATTGACTTGGCCTTAATGAAGAGGAGCTTCGACGATTGTGCCGGCCTGCCCCGCGGCACCGGTCTGTGCCGGCGGTACATAGAGGTATTCCCGGGCAGTCGCGCCGCGCCCCACCACGGCACAGAGGATGGCATACGGCGGCAGCTGGAAACGAACGCTAGACCAGTCGGCGAGGCCGCCCACCGGATTCACGGTGATCGTTACCGCGGCGGCCGACTTATTGATGAACATGAGCGTCGCCATGTCGATACTCGAGTCCGTCGCGGCATACGTGCTCACGGGGCTCGAGCCGCTGTTCACGACTATCACGTCGGGTGCCATGTGGCTGTATAGCTGCATCACACGCTCCATGGTTGTGGCGCTGCCGGCCTGTGTGAGGAGGGGACTGGGCTGAGCCACGCCACGCGCGGCGAAGTAGTCGACGAAATCGACGTGCTGCTCAAGGAGCGCGCCCAAGGTGTCAGCCCACCAGAGAGCCGCTTCAGACGGATTGATCGCAGAACCAGTTTGGGTGCTCTCGTTGATCTCGGTAATGGCCACCGGCAAGCTCGTGCCGATTATCTGCCGTATTTGCGCTTGCAGGAGCGGCATCAGGTACTGCCACTCGCCGGCACTCGAGAAGAGCAGGCTCGACGAGGCAACGCCGATGTTGCCAAATGCATAGCTGTGGATGGACACGCCGTCGAGAATCTGCACGTGATGCGCTTGCTCGTAGGCCGCGATGCCTTTCAAGAAGCCAGCCAGCCAGGCGGTGCCGGTGGCATCGAACGGCCCGGCATCAGGCCCATCGTACTGGCTGATTTCCGGGCCGAAGATCTGAATCGTCGGATCGACGGCCTTCATCGCGGTAGCGAACCGTATGTAGTCCCTGACGTAGTCTTGCACTGTATAGCCAGATCCCGTCTGGTCGGGTTCGTTGCCGATCACCCAATAGTGCACGGGTACAAATGGCAGCACCCCACCTTGGAGCACCCGTGCGGGATCTCTAGGATTGTTGCTGTAGCTGACCAGGCGTGCCGCCTCTTGTGGCGTGCTGCCCGCCATGCGGACCTGCATCAGCAGCTTTGTGTTGGTTTGGTGTGCCAGGGCGAAGACGGCATTGAGCTGTGCATTCGAAGGAGTGTGTGCCTCACCCCAGGTGCCGCCTGGGAATCGGAGCATGGTGATGCTTGCCGCTTTCAGCTGCGCCACCGTGTTCGCATCGTAGGGCATGAAGCCATAGGCGCCATCGAGTGCGCGCGTACCTGACGCTGGGAACACGTTTGTGCCGAAGACGAACGGGCTCCGTACGGCACTGTCCTGCAAGTACAGGGTCAGCGGCTGCTGCTGCTCCACACGCACCGCCAGCACCGCGGTGCCGGTACTGTGGGTCGCCGCGATGCGCGTGCCCAACACTGAGGTACCAACCAGCAGCACCACAAGCACGAGTAACCAGAGTCCCCTACGACGCCTCTTGATCAGGGCATAGGCGCTGGTGTCGCCAGGCAACGGGCGTTCCGGTGAGGCGTTAGCGGGCGCTTGCGCGGGTCGATTTGCTTGCACGGTTACTGTTCCCGATCACTTCGTTGGTATTCAGAGGCTGCCAGCGGCACCTAGCATAGGACTTGTACAGGTGTTCGGCTGCGTCTGTGCCGAAACCGCGGTGGAATCGACAAGCGCGAGGCGGGCTGAGACAGACGTCTGTCCTTACGGCCTGCGGGTTCGTCGTGGCTGCACCATGGCGTCAGACAAATAGGATTCGCCCTTGCCCAGTTGCGGTCGTGGTACTCGAGGCGAAGGTATGCTGAGGTAGATACAGGCGTGGGTGCGATGACCCTCATCTTCCACTGTACGGATCGCGGCAGAAGCCTTCCACGGCCACGCGTACCAATGGGTGCATACTTCCGTATCAGATCCATATAAGTACCGCTCAGGTCCCTAGACCTCTGTGGTCACGTTGACCTTGGCAGGCTATCGTGAGAGTAGCCTACGGTTCTGTGTGTGACTGAGAGGATGAGCATGACGCACGGCGAGCCCCCCGTGAGCGAGCAGTACACCGAGGAGGCCGCCCGGCGCCACCCGGCGCCGATGCTGGTGCTGGCACTGTTGCTAACCGGGGGCATTGCCTTGCGGCTAGCCGGTATAACCCGGCAGGATTTGTGGTTGGATGAAGCGTTCAGCACCTACGTGGCAGCGCATCAATTCCCACAGATCCTGACGTTCATCACCGGCTCGGATGCACACCCGCCGCTGTACTATCTGGTGCTGCACGTCTGGATGCTGCTTGGGCAGTCGGTCCTGATCCTACGCCTTCTTTCCGTATTGGCCAGCGTCGGATCCGTGCTCCTGACCTACGATCTCGGCCGCCGGCTGGCGAGCCAGACCGCTGCTCTGGTGGCCGCCTCGCTCATGTCCGTTTCGGCCTTTCAGGTGTGGTACGGACAAGAGGTGCGCATGTACGCCTGGACCACGCTGGCAGTGCTGGCCGCTGCCTGCGCGCTCGTGCGTGCCTGGCAAGATGGAGGTCCAGCATACTGGCTCGCGTATTCCGCTGCTGTGCTCGCCGCACTCTACCTCGATTACACCGCTGCGTACACCTGTGTTGCACTGGTAGCCTGGGGCCTTCTCGCGTGCCGCGAACGGCGGGAGCTTCGTCTCCCGTTTGCCGTCAGCAGCCTCCTCATCGTCCTCGGCTACCTGCCCTGGCTGCCATCGCTTTGGCACCAGTTAGCGAATACGTCTGGTCTCATCAACTGGATCAGCGGTGCTCCGGGGACGGGATTCGTGAATGTAATCACAAACCTCCTGATCAACCGCGCGAACCTGATGCAATCGGATGCGGGAACGCTCGCGATCGTCGAGGACGCCTTGAGCCTGGCGGTGCTCGCCATTGCGCTGTGGGTCCCGCGCAGAGAGCCGGCCTATCCGCTCCTGGCCGTCTGGCTATGCTGGCCCTTTGTGGCAGGCATCGTCGCGGGTGCGCTGGCACATCCGATTCTCATCGATCGCAGCGTCATGGTGGTGCAGCCCGCTCTCTTCCTGCTCATGGCGATGAGTGCCGAACGAGCTTGGCAGCGCTATGGCGGTATCGCGGCATGGCTGCCGCGATTGGCGGTCGTCGTGATCCTGGGCACGTTCGGCGTGATGAACGTGCACGCGCAAAGCCTCGTCTGGACTACCACCGTGAAGGAGAACTGGAGTAGCGCCGCGGCATTGGTGGCCGGAAATGCGCAGAGCAACGACCTAGTGTTGTTCAATGCCTACTTCACCGAGATGCCTTTTGACTACTACTTCAACCAAGATCTCACGCACCCTGGGACGGTAGTGGAGGCCGGCTTTCAGCTCGAGGAATCCCTGCTGTTCGCCAATCTGGCCCCCCCAGGCCCTGGAATCCAGTCCGGATCACAGCTATCACTGTATCCTCGGGTGTGGGTCATTCTGAGCCACGCCGTTCCAAGCACGGCCCTCAATCAGTGGCTGACCACGCACACTACACTGGTGCACCAGTGGCAGTACGTGGGAATAACGGTGCAGCTGTATCAGCGGTCCAGTCCATAGGCGGGATGAGTCGGTGCGTTATTCGCGAGCAGCGAGCATGCGCGGCAAGAGTGGTATCCACCATAGCCGGCTCCTGCTTGTTTTAGTCACATTCGCGCTTGTAGTTGCCTGCGTCTCGATCCAGGAGCAACGCACGGTGAGCCTTACCAGGGCTGACTCGGCGGTTTCGCCGCTCATTTTCGGCACAAACCTGACCCTGTGGGACCAGCACGAGCAGTTCCTGTACTCGCAAGCCACCAGGGATGATTTGCAATCCATCCACGTTCAGCTCATTCGCATGCCGATCAGGAACGCAGGCGCACCCCTACCCTGGGCCATACAGACAATGCAGGATATCAAATCCATCGATGCGATCCCGTTGATCGTGCTGGATTACGACCAACCGGATCCTGTAGGGTCGGATAGCCAAGTGCTGTCACAAGCTGAGAGCATCTTCGGCAGCCAATCGTCAATCTACGTGGAGCTTGGCAACGAGCGAGACTTCGCGGGTGTTAACCAGGCGCAGTACACGAGCGAATGGGACCTGGTAATGCCGCAGTTGAAGCTCCAATTCCCCAATGTTCAGTTTGGCGGACCGGTCAATTTCCAATACAACCCCACGTACGTGTCGTACTTTGTGCACAACGCCTCGCCGAAACCAGATTTCATATCCTGGCACGAATACACCTGCGATAACGCCGATTCAGCCCAGACCTGTATCGATAATATCGCGCATTGGAGTGCACATATCGCGGCCACACGGTCTGCGATTCAAGCATACGGCGATGCCGTTCCGCCGATATTCATCACCGAGTGGAACTACGATCCAAATAACCCCTCACCTGATCCCCGAGCTACCCCCCAGTTCGAAGACACATTCACGCGCACGGCACTCGAAGAGCTGGCGCGCGATGGGGTGACTGGGGCCACGCAGTTTGTGGCCACCGGCCACACAGAGTTCAACCTTGTAGATACGGGCGAAAACCTCACCGCGGCTGGACAAGCGTTCGGGCAGGAGTACACACAGCTGATTACACTCGGAGCGAGCGTTTCGCCTGCGCCAACCGCAAGTCCGACACCTACTGCCACGCCGACCAACACGCCAACCGCCGCGCCGACGGCAACTGCAAGCCCAACGCGGACTGCCACCCCAACGCGGACTCCCACTGCGCATCCGGCACGGCCGGCAACGGCCAAGCCTACGCGCACCGCCGTGCGCACGCCGGCATCACGCCCAACACTGGAAGTTTTCAATACGCCCAAGACGGTGGTCGGCGGCCGCTCAGTACTCTGCGATCTTGCCGGCAATTCGGCCGGCCAAAGTGAGCCCGGCTGCGAGGTCGTGTCGAGCATCTCCGCGCCTGCCGCGACGCTCACCTATACGATGACCTATCAGGATGGCTTTACACAGCACTTCACCGGAACGGCCGACAGGCATGGTTACCTGCTGCACGCGTTCAACGTGACGTACCTGCCGCCGATCGGTAACGGGCAAACGCCGGTGCGGTCGGTAGCATACATCACAGTGCTGGCCGAGCTGGGTGGCCAGCTACTCGGGTGGGAGACGGTCCGCTTCGCAGTGATTCGCTGAGCGGGGCCTTGAGTGAAGCCATAGTGGGGCCTGCATGCCGCGTCGTGGCGACGGGGGCTGTCGCCTGCGCGATCTGGGGACGGGCGGGACGCCCGCGCTCCCGGTGAGGTGCACGGCGATGTTGATCCCGTGGTTTCACTTTGGCGGTCCGACACCAGGCGCGGCTTCGTGCCTCGCCCTGAACACGCGCGGCCGCTCAGGATCGCGCGCAAGCGGGGCAGGCGGGACGGCCGCGCTCCCGGACCACCGTGCGATGCTACTGGGTTAGGCGCCCCAGGTTATTGGCGAACTCCTCATCCCACCACACATGCGGCGGCGAAGCACTATCGAGATTCAGGCCGTCATGGGGATGGGCATTGCAGTTGCTCAGGGTGCTGATAGCGAAGTGACCGTTCGAAGGATTGAGGCTGCCAACCTGGCTGGCGAGCGCATCGTCAAACCAGACCAGGCTGCCACCACCCTGCAGGCCAATGCCCGACACATGGGAGCTGCCGCCGTTGCAGGTGCCCGGCGGCGGCAGGGTGAACTCGGTGATGCCGACGCAATCACCCGAAGAGTTGCCGCATACGCCGGGTGTGGCCGCTTGAGGATTGAGCGTGCCAACCGCGTGCGCGAAGCCTTCACTCCACCAGGGGTGGCCGTTGGCATCCAGTGCGATCAGGTGCGGCGTTAGGCCCGACGGCGGAGATGCCTGGATCAGGTACTCGGAGATCCCCCCGGTAGTCGGATTGGAAGTATTGAACTCACCGATGCGAGCCACGGTGCTGTTGTTCTCGGTGAACCAGACCAGGTTGCCACTGGCAGTAATGCCGTAAGGCTGTGTGTTCGCGCTTGGCGTCTGAATGTCGCTGAACGCGTGGGTGGTCGGGTTGAACATGCCCACCGCGGACACCAGGTGTTCGGTGTACCAGATCATGCCACCGGCGAACGTGAGGTCCCAAGGTCCGGTTCCCGCGGTGACAGCCCACTGCCCGATGAACTTGCTCGTCGCGATGTTGAACTCGCCAATCATGCTGTTGTTCGGGGTCGTGAACCACACGTGACCGGCGCCATCGAGCGCCACGAATATCGGCTGGTTGCCGGCAATATTCGGCAGCGTGAAGAAGATCGGCGTCCTCGAGCCGGCGGGCAGCTCGCCCAGCTGGCCGGGAGGCGGGCTGCCGCCGCACGTCGGCGAGAAATCACACCCCGGTTCGGCAAACCACACGTCACCGGCGCTATCGATTTCCGTGCCCCAGGGTTCCCCAACTCCACCACCAACTGAGAACTCCTGAATGGTGGGGGTCGGCAGCGGCGTCGTGTTGGGTGTGCTGGTGGGGGTGCTGGTCGACGTGCTGGTCTTCGTAGGGGTGTTGGTCGACGTGCTGGTCTTCGTAGGGGTGTTAGTGGGTGTGCTGGTTGGGCCGGGCAGCGTGTTCGTGGGCGTGGGGGTGCTGGTGGAGGCTGGTGTGCTGGTGGGCGTGCTGGTCGCCGTGGCCGTGCTCCCGCCGCCGCCACCGGCACAGGCCGTGGCCATGCCGCTGCTGGC